>Ga0256829_1000657_pt1 | contig 33260 bp, 37 predicted proteins | sample 131447metaG_FD_185979 | JGI IMG/M metagenome (GOLD analysis project Ga0256829, IMG submission 185979) | Hydrothermal vent microbial communities from Lau Basin, Pacific Ocean - 131-447 | ecosystem: Environmental > Aquatic > Marine > Hydrothermal vents | place: Pacific Ocean: Lau Basin | collected... | reverse complement strand
ACGACCGCGCTGGGCTCAATGCGCGCCTAATCTTCTTTGGTTGAGCCAAAAAGATTGGCTTCGACGCTCGATATCCGTCAACGATTGTCGCGAGTGTATAGCCTTGTTCATGCACCCATTGCGTCCAAATCGCCAACAACCGAACCAGTTCTTCAATCGTGTTCGGTGAATAAGATTGCTCCAGCAACCAGGTTTGAAAGCCAGGCACATAAACTCTTGCAAAATGAAGTCGCTCTGCAACTGGTTGCCGTTTTCGCCATACTACTTCTGTCATGATCACTCCTCTTCAATGCTGATCAGAGGGGCTTCATAAGCTAGCAATGACGGTCTTTCTCTCGTGCGCGTCCGTCCGTTCGAGCAGACAGTCCTTTCTCTCCGTGTTGTTTTTGCGGGGTTCCATGTCCTGCCTTGACGATTTGGACCTATGGCAAGCGTTTCACCGGAGTAACCCGTGATCTGGGATAATGTCCCCTGGGCTTCGCCCATTCCGCGCGGATCACATTATCCCAGATCACGGGTCCTACACATGCGTTGCGGCCCTGCGGGTGCTCCGATGAAACGCCCGCCATCTCTTCGGTCCTCGTCGGCAGGGAATGGTCCCCGCTGACGAACAAACGGAGACAAACACTATGTCAACAGCAATCGGATACGTCACACATGATCCTAAGACCGACCACTTCAAAGGCACCTTGCGCACGCTCACAATCGCCTGTGGTATCGAGATCATTCCAAACTCAGAAAAGACAGATGATCGCCAGCCCGATTATCGCATCGTCACTGATGAGCAAACTGAGTTGGGAGCCGCTTGGCGCCGCACCGGAAAGGTCTCGGGTAACCCCTATATCAGTCTCACCCTAGCCGCGCCAGAACTCGGTAATCGCCGGCTCTTCGCCAATCTAGGGCAGGCTTCAGGCCAAGACGATGATCAGGTTTATGCCATCATCTGGAACCCTGAATAGGACAGCCCTATAGCCCTCGCGAGATCATCTCGCGGGGGTTTTTACACCCCAAAATGCACCCTGGAAACGCCGTTATTATGCGCAGTAAATCTTCTCAGATCACCTGTATAATCAGAGCCCTGAGACCAAGACTCCGCATAACACACTACTCCGCATAATCGGTCTTATGCAGAGCTCTGCATAATACTGAAATCGGCGGCGGGTGGCTTCGCAAAGCCAAGGCGAGCGGCAGGGAATATGTCTCGATCACCCTGGCTGACCCGCAGATCGGCCCGCGCAAGATCTACGCAAACCTCGCGCCGGTGAAAGGCAAGAAAGGCCGTCACGTGATCCTCTGGAACCCGCGCGACTAGACCCTAAAGCCAGCACAAATGAACCGCTCCGGAGCGCAACTCCGGGGCGGTTTTTCCGTGTGTTTTCCTTGGTTAAACGCAGGGGAGAAAATGCACCATGCGAATTTTAACCCTGCAAACATCCGCATGTCTGGCCAATCCTTTCCGAGCACAAACAAGCAAAAGGAAAGGTGTACAATGACAAGAACGGGTAAGAAAAATTCGCATGGAGACAATTGGCCGGAGCTTCTGAGTGTTGAAGAAGCAGCAAAGTTTCTGCGCCTCAAGCGCTCCACACTCGATCATTATCGCTGCGAAGGGCGCGGGCCCATTTACCGCAAACATGGCGCACGCGTCTTCTATCCAAAGCCCGATCTCATCCGCTGGTCAGAACGCAATTCCTATGCGTCCACGTCCGAACGCCTGCGTGATCCGAAATGAAAAAGCTCAATTTCTGGCTGACACTATCGGGCATCTCTCTTGTGATTTTCGGATCGATTTTTGATCCGCTGAATCGCCTGATCTGGAACCGAACAGCAAGTGCGCCAACAGGGCTTTACTGGCTGAGCGACGAGCCATTCACCCAAGGCAGATGGGTCGTCGTCTCCAGCCAGAGCGCTGTCGCGGAGTGGGCAGAAGCGCGCGGATATGTCGGGAAAGATTGGCCGCTATTGAAGCAGGTTGCTGGCCTGCCAGGCGATGAAATCTGCCGGAACGGCAGCGAAATCCGGATCAACAAGCAGCCGGCTGCTGTGGCGAAGGACGTCGATTCAAGTGGGCGAAACCTGCCGGTCTGGGAGGGATGCAGCATCCTTCAGGCTGACCAACTCTTCCTGCTGACGCCGCACCCGGCGTCTCTGGATGGCCGATATTTCGGCCCCATCAAACAGACAGACCTGGATGGCGTCGCCATTCCCCTCATGACCTCTCAGGACTGAAAGACTGCAAGCGGATGCAAAGCGATACAAGCGCATGCAACAGGATGAGAAGCGAACCCGGTAGGGCAAGATTGAAGCTATGGCACCACATGGTGCCTAACCCCTTGTCTGCACATCTGTTTTTTGGCGCCCTTTGCACAGCCTTGTGGTGCACGGGGTTTCGGAAAAGCCTCGTTTTTATTGGGATTTGCGTGGTGCACGGACAAAGAGCGCCAGCATGAGCGAGGAAAAACCGTTCACACCGCGACTCGGACGTATCCGCGACCAGGGCGGACCAGCAGGAAAGCGCATATCACGCCAGTTGAACAAGGCGGGCAAAAGGCTTTCAAAAGCCCCGCGCAAATCGTCCTTCACTGGCGCGCGCTATGGTGCGGGCGGCGCGGCGCGGACAGGCGGCTCCAGGCACCGGCATTTGTCACGCGCTCAGATGCGCCGCGTCATCGTCAAAGTGCATATCGCAAGAGCGCGGGGTGCAGGCCCCGGATTATTCCGCGCCCATGTCAGCTATTTGCAACGCGACGGCGTCGATCGCGAGGGAGACGGCGGCATCCTCTATGACCGAGATCAGGAAGGCATCAGCCCCCGCGACTTTCTCGAGCGCAGCGAGCATGATCGCCACCAGTTTCGGATCATCGTTTCACCCGAAGATGGGGCGCGCATGGGCGACCTCAAACAGGCCACGCGCGAGCTGATGGCAAGAATGGAACGCGATGTCGGGCGGCGGCTCGATTGGGTCGCGGTCGATCACCACAATACCGGTCACCCGCACACCCATATTGTGGTGCGTGGCCGCGATGCCCGGATGAAGGATGTGGTCATCGCCCGGGGCTATCTTACCAAAGGCCTGCGCGAAGCCGCCGAAGAGCTCGCCACCCAGAGACACGGACCAAGACGCACGCTGGAGATTGCAAACGCCCGCCAGAATGAGGTCGAACAGGACCGCTGGACCGCACTTGATCACGAGATCGAAACCCGGCTCGAGCAAGGAAGGTTTGTGCCGGGCCATGCGAACACAAGCGGTGAACGATTTGACCAGTCGCTACGGATTTCACGCATGCGCCACCTGGAATCCCTCGGCCTTGCAAAAGCGGACGGCGCGCTCTCCTGGCAATTGAAAGAGGACTGGCAAGCCCAGCTGAAACGGCAGGGACGGCGCGGCGATATCATCCGGACCCTGGCGGCTGAGTTTGGCGAGCAGAACAAGACCATTCGCTTTGTTCAGGACCGGGGCGATGATGCGCCACCCATCACAGGCATCGTGAAAGCCTATGGCCCGGAAGATGAGCTGCGCGATACGCGCTATCTGCTGGTAGAAGATTTTGCGGGCGGCATCTGGCATGTGCCGTCAGCGGCGGTGGATGTTCACGCCCGCCCGCCGCGCGGGGCCGTGGTCGAGCTTTCCCGGGCCAAGGCCATGGCGCGGGCTTCGGACAAGGCGATTGCTCTGGTGGCAGAGCAGACCGGCGGCATCTGGTCGGAAGACTTGCACGCCCGCCATGATCCGGGATCGAAACCGGCTTACCGCCTGTCCCTGAAGCGGCGGCTTGAAGCTTTGCGCCGGGCAGGTATTGGCGAGCGGCTTGCCACCGGCGAATGGCATGTCGATGAAAAGTTTCTGGAGCGCGCAACGGACTATGAGGGGCGGCGTTCCGGCGGCGTCAAACTGAACGTCCTCTCCTGGCTATCGCCTGAAGCCCAGATCGACCGCCTCGGCGAGACGTGGGTCGACTCCTTGTCAGATGAGAACGCCGGGCGCTCAAAAGCTCTACAGGATTTGAAATCCCAGCGTCAGGTCTGGTTGCGCGCGCAAGGCCATCTTGGTCCTGATCAGACAGACCTTGGCGACGCGCAAAGGACCAGGCTGCGCGCCCTGGAGCTGAAACGCGAAAGCGATGCCGTTGCGACGCGTTCGGACAGAACGGCTGTTCAGCTGTCTCGCAGCGAGCGCTTTGACGGGAAGCTGGAAGGCCATGTGGACCTGGCAGCCGGGCGCATGGCGGTTATCGGCAATGCAAAGGAATTTGCGCTGGTGCCGTGGCGTAGTGCGCTCGGGCGGCAAATGGGCCGCGAGCTGACGATCAAACGTACTGCGTCGGGCATTGGCTGGAGTATCGATATGGGTCGGTCCAGAGGGCTATCGCGCTAGGCGTGTTGGATGGGTTTGCAGAGGTTTGCGTGCATTGGCGCAGAATCCCGCTGGCCGGCGCAGGGCGCAAGCGATCATCCTTGGAGAAAGACAAATTGCCCTTTCAAGGAGACCGCCATGACCGGCACAAAGATACTCATTGGCCAGATCATGGTGGTGTTTGCGCTCATCATTGGCGCGGTCTGGCTTGCCACCCAAATGACCGCCGAAGCGCTCGGGTTTCAGGCAGCGCTAGGCGCGCCATGGTTCATGGCGGGCGAGACACCGATCTACAAACCCTGGCGGCTCTTCCAGTGGTGGTATGCCTATGAAGCCTATGCGCCGGAAGTCTTTGCGCGCGGCGGCCTGATCGCTGTGTCAGGCTCAGCGCTTGGATTTCTGGCGGCGATCATCGGCTCTGTCTTGCGCAGCCGTCATGAGCGCCATGTGACGACATACGGTTCAGCGCGGTGGGCAGGTGTATCCGATCTGAAACGCGCCGGACTGTTTGCAGATGCGGGTGTGTTCCTCGGGCGCTGGCAGAAGCGCTACCTCCGTCATGATGGACCCGAACATGTCATGGCCTTTGCGCCGACGCGCTCCGGCAAGGGCGTTGGCCTTGTCGTGCCGACGCTGTTGTCCTGGACCGGCAGCGCCGTCATTCACGACATCAAAGGCGAGAACTGGGAGCTGACTTCAGGTTGGCGGTCCGGCTTCTCACGCTGCGTCCGGTTCGATCCAACCGACCGACGCTCCCCGAAATACAATCCACTCATGGCTGTGCGCCCGGGCGAGCATGAAGTGCGTGATGTTCAGAACATTGCCGATATTCTGGTCGATCCGGAAGGCTCGCTCGAACGCCGAAACCATTGGGAAAAGACCGGTCACGCCTTGCTCGTCGGCGTCATCCTGCACGTGCTTTACGCTGAAGCAGACAAAACACTCAGCGGCTGCGTCCGGTTTCTGTCTGATCCAAAGCGCTCCTTCGCGGTGACGCTCCGCACCATGATGACAACACCGCATCTCGGCGAGAGAGGCGTTCATCCGATCGTCGCACAGGCTGCGCGCGAGCTGCTCAACAAGTCAGAAAATGAACGCTCCGGTGTGCTGTCGACCGCCATGAGCTTTCTGTCGCTGTATCGCGATCCGGTGATTGCAGAAGTCACGAGCCGATCAGACTGGCGCATAGAAGACCTGGTGGAAGGGGAAAGCCCGCTATCGCTGTACCTGGTCGTGCCGCCGTCGGACCTGTCACGGACGAAACCGCTGATCCGGCTTATCCTGAATCAGATCGGACGAAGGTTGACGGAGGACTTGCCCGAGAAAAACCGGCGAAAACTGCTCTTCATGCTCGATGAGTTCCCAGCGCTGGGGCGGCTCGACTTCTTTGAAAGCGCGCTGGCCTTCATGGCAGGCTACGGCATTCGCGCCTACCTGATCGCACAGTCGCTGAACCAGATCGAAAAGGCTTACGGGCCCAACAATTCGATCCTCGACAATTGCCATGTGCGGATTGCTTTCGCGACCAATGATGAGCGCACCGCTAAACGCGTGTCTGATGCCCTCGGCACAACAACAGAGCTTCGATCCCAGAAGAATTATACCGGCCACCGGCTTGCCCCCTGGCTGTCCCACATGATGGTGTCGCGCCAGGAAACCCAGCGCGCTCTGATTACGCCGGGTGAGGTCATGCAGCTCTCCGCCAGCGATGAAATTGTCATGGTGTCCGGTGCGCCGCCGGTGCTTGCCCAGAAGCTGCGATATTTCAAGGATCGGAATTTCACGCGGCGAGTGTTGCCGCCCGCAACCGTAGAATGGGGCGACGTCACTTGTGACGTGGAATGGACATCAATCGTTGCCGCGTCGCCGTTCAAGGAGCCGGAGGCCAAGGATAGCGGGAAACCAGGTGGCGTGTCATTGAAACGGACTCGAGAACCTGAGCACGCTAAGGATGAGGGGTCTGAGAAACGCGCACCGGAGCCTGTTCTTGAGGCTGATATCGAAGATGAGGCTGATCCTGCGGGCGATCAGAACCTCGAAACCGTTAGACGCGCCGTTGCGGCAGATCGCGGCGACCCTGATGTGCTTCCGGGGTTCTGAGCAAATGGGAAAACCGCGCGTCAATATCAGGATTTCAACAAAGCTTTATGCGCAACTGAGTGAAGCAGCCGACAAGCCGGGCGTGACTAAGACAGCGATCGTCGAAGATGCGCTTCGAGCGTGGTTTGATCCAGAAGCGCGTTCCGTGCTGGAGGAGAGATTGCTTGCCCGCATGGATGCCTTTGATCAGCATCAGGCGGATATGGAGAAGGACCTTGCCTATACCTACGCTACGCTGTCGCATTTTGTGTATTACTGGCTGACGCGGACGGAACCCATTCCGGAAGGCGAGAGAGATATTGCGCATTCGCTGGGGCAGAGGCGGCTGGAATACTTTAATGAGCAGGTGAATAGGAAAGTGTCCGGTGACGACTAAATCAGCCTGCTCGCTGGGCACGGGCGGCTGACTTGGGGCGATTTTAAGCCGCTTACTCAGGTTCAGTCGATGTTCGATTTCACCTTTGCCGCCCACGACTTCACGTGTACAGTGGTGGTAAATGCGAAGGTTAGTGCATTGGCTTCGCCGAAGGTGCATGTCCGAATTGGTGTTTGTATTCCCGGCTGAATTGCGAAGGGCTTTGACTGAGTCTTGCGAACGCATAGATGAATGTCGCAAGTGATATCGGCTGCGTCGGCACGCAATTTAGTTTGCTTGTGAAGCTGCGCAAAAAAGTTTTCGCTGCCGTTCACTTTTCCCAAGTCATCCCCCCGGCTTCGCATGAAGCATTAGAATAACACCCGTTTCAGCGAGAAGTTTTTCTATCTCAGCGGTCTCGCCGGATGTCAGATCTTCTTCGTCCAGATCGAATACATGGCTTAAGTATGAAGAGTATGCCGCCCATTCTCCAAAAGTCATGGGTACAAAGATTTGTCGATCCGGCGTCGCCTGAAGCTCTTTCAATCTGTTTGTCAGGTCCACGAATTTTGGCCAGGGCGTGAGGTCGTACATTGAATTATCTATGGCGCCTGGGTCATCAATAATCTTGCCGAACACTGAGACGAGAGCTGCCAGACTATCAGGAGCGAACATCATCAGGGCATAAATTCGGTTATTGCCGCGCCCTGAGTCCAGAAAGCACTCATGGATCAGTTCCAGCAATGCCCGGTCTTTCTGTTTTGGAGCTGCATAGCCCGCATAATCGATCAGACGCACAAATCTATCGTAATCTTTGGAGGAAAATGACGTGTAGCGTGCGGCTTGGGCGCGCGGCGCGAAAGTGGGAAGCAAGCTTTCAAGCTCCCCTTCCTGAATGACCCAGGCAGCATGATCTATCACGCCGGTCATGTGATAGTTCTCTGCCATGTAGGAGAAGGTCGCATGAATAAGGTTCTTAATATGCGGATCGAACCACACTTTAAAGGCGTTTTGAGAATCGTCGTCCATTTCAAGGCCTGTGTTTGTCTAAATGCGCGATGGCAGACGTCTAATGAGGCGTCTTCCTCGGTGGGATAACTAAAGGAATTCTCGCAGGTTTTTCAGGCGCGGCCGGTCGTGCGCTGGATTCCGATTGCCGATCTGTCGCGGCATCCGGTTGGGAAGCTTGAGAGATGCTGCGAAAAGATTCATACTCTTCTGAGGCTTCAAAGGATCTGTTGCCGATAAAGATCTGATCAACTTTGCCATCCTTCATGGTCTTTCCGGCAAGTGCGATGAGGATTGGACCATCATCGCGTTCAAACACGGCAATATGACCATGCAGGTAGTAACGACCGTCTGAGCCAGACGGCAGGGTCCGCGGCCTGTTGGCAAGCCCAAAGCCGCCTGACGTATAGCGCCCGTCCGGGGTGAACCAGACATCTTGTGCCGACAGATCTCTGATATTGCCATCCGTGCGAACATAGGAAAACAGGCGCGTTTTGTCGCCGCTCAGGAAGTTGATTTGTTCGCCAGGTTCAAACGGCTCAATGCGGGTGCCCGTCACATCATAAAACAGCAAAGGTTCTTTTTGACCAAGTACTGACAGTGGTTGCCAATCGCCTTCAATATAAGCCTCAGGCTGGCCGGTTATATTGTTATCTTTCCAGGCAAAGATCGAACAGGCGGGGATGATGGGGCGTAGTGCTTCCAAAGGTGATTCAGCCACAAGATCTTTCGGCGTGTAAAAACTTGGATCCCAGTCCACACAATTGGTGATCGGCTGTCCCTCAAATATTGGCAGGGCCCTGTACTTTGGGGCGTACTCATCGCTCTTCTGTGTCAGAAGCATCCGAGCTGGGCTGTGGTCTACGGCGGCCTTTTCCGCAATCGATGCCAGGTCCGCCGGTGCGCCGCTGGTTGGAACAATCGGAAGCCCCTGTATCCTGCTGAAGGCGAGATGAAGCCACAGACTGGCGGTGTTTTGGTAAGCAAGCCCATCGCGGGCAAGGCCGCTATTCTCTATCCAGAGATTCGCAAAAAGTTTCTTCTCTGGAGTCATGCTGACAAACAGGAAGCATGTCGGGCGTATCGGGTCGTTCTTGACTTCAAGACCCATACCGTCGGGTTGAGGGGGGACGCCACTTAATCCGGCACATTGCGTCGGGCGACTTCTGACAATATCAGCAACAATCTGCTCAATTTTGTGTGCGAGGTCTTCATCGCTCGCAATCTGATCTGATTGGGCGGGGTAGGTTGTTATGGATAATTTAGCGAGTGAACTATCGTCTCGCGTAAAGGTCAGCTTGCCCTCAGGGTCGCCAAAGGCATGCCAGCCGGGATGGTCCTTCAGATAGTAAGTTTCTGCCGACGCGGGTAACGCAATAGCAAAGCAAGCCACGAGAAATAGTAATGGGGTGAGTTTCATGACAGGCCTTTGCGACATAAGCTGAGAGAGTGGTTTGGAATTACGAGGGCGAAGTTGGCTTCTTTTCCCGCGGAACGAGTCGATATCCTAAATCTTCGCTGACGATTTCCGGGGCTCTTTCTGCCTTTGATAGAACACGCCGCAGACGGCTGATGGCGGTGTTGATGACGGTGTCTTGTGGTGAGAGGTTTTTATAGTCCGTCCACACCTCATGCCAAAGCGCCTTGCGGCTGACCCATTCGCCCTGACGTTCAGCGATTGCGTTCAGCAAGGAAAACGATTGTGGGCGCAGATCCAATGGAATATTATTGATGAATGCCTGACCACTCAGTTTACGGAGTTCCAGCGCATCAAATATGAGAACGCTCGCAGGCGCACGATTTGTTTCTGCGCGGCGTGCCACAGCGCGCAGTCTGGCGCGAAGCTCTTTCGGGTCGAAGGGCTTGTTGATGTAATCGTCGGCGCCGGCCTCCAGGCCCAAAATATGATCGCTGACGGATGTCAGTCGGCTGGCGACGAGAATGCCGGGGCGCTTGCCTTCGAGCGCATCGAGCCATGCGATATAGTCGAGCCCCTCACTGCCATCCGCAAGCATCCTGTCGAGGATCACCAACTCAGGCAGAGTGGTGGCCGTGACGCCTTTGGCTTCATCAAGCGTTTCGGCGAAACTGACTTGATATCCAAGTTCGATCGCGACGGTCGCCATAGCGGGCGCCATCGTCTTGTCGTCCTCGATGATCAAGAGTTGGCGGTCTTCGGACATTTTATTTCGCGGTTCCCATGCATTAACGCTACACTATTCGAAGCCAATGAAAACCACACCTAACAATAGAGGTTAGATCCTTTGAAGTTCAGAACAATGCTCATTTTACCATTGCTCGTGGGGTCGCTCGCCGGGTGTGCAACCCGTCAAGTCGGCACGAGCATAGCCCATGATGGCTCCTCCATAGCGAGCACTCTGTTTTTCATAGAGCAGCAGTTTGAAGAGCGAAAATCTGCCGGTGACGCTGTTGGAATGGCGCGATCAGCCAAAGCACGTCTCGAATTACTGGACCTGATCAATCTGCCCGGCGCTGTTGAAGGGATTGGGGGGCAGTCGCAAATCTCGAGGCGCTGGGAGGCCATCGAAACTGGCGCATTCGAAATGGTCAGAGCGGCAAGAGCGTTGGCGCAAAATGATCCGGATACGCTTTCACGTATTGAGCGCATCTTTCCTCAAGAGCAAATGGCGCAATCAGGCGAGTTGGGTGTTTTCCGTGGATTTATCGGGGAACGGCGCGCGGTTAAAGTGACAATCGGACTGGAAATAGACGCCACGCTGGAGCCAAACGCGCCGGAGCTCCTTCAGCTGCCCGTTGATGGGGCACAAGGAACAACGATCTTTGTGCAACCTGTTGGCCGCCCTTACGCAGAAATGCCCACCGAATTGTCAATGCGCGTGAAACGCATGCCAATCACCCCTGATACAACAAAAACAGCCTGTTCGCCGCGCGCCAAGCAGGGGAGACTATCTTGCTATGTTGCGCCCGGCGATCATACCGGCGTGGAGATATGGTTGACCAATCACAGCCGTTTTCGTGTGCCGGTCCTCATTTTCGTTAGTGGTAACGCCGCTAGCGTCACGACGGCGCTGACACAGGAATGAGCGTCAAACCGAATTGGTTATGTGACGATCACTCCGTTTTGCGACAATGTTTGTGCATAAAGGCGCTGTCACTCACGTTGGCAGATAGCTGGAATAGAAAATAGGGCATGTAGTGTTGTTCCGATCCCCCATTTCCATCGCTCTCTACACGAATTTGGTGGTGACCTTTTGTGTGGCTGCGGTCGCTATTTTTACTGCCTTTCGCGCCGTTGACATGGCCGTTGAACGCGCGGCCAGGGAGGATATATCGCGAGAAATTGCGATCATGCTTGACCGCACGCCTGAGCGGAACACCATTCCCGATACGGCAATTCTGACAACCAATATTGGTCGACGCATGTTCACCGAAAATGCAGAAGAGGGGGGCTGGGTTTACCTGCTTGCAGGTACCGAAGGGGGCGCTATTGTTGGTAATGCCGAGCGTATGCCCCAGTCCGAAACCGACATCTGGACAGAAGTGACTGGGCAAGAGCTTGGCATTACAGCCGGACCGGTTCTTATTCGTATTGTCAGTGTTGAAGGGGATCACCGTCTGTTAGTCGGCCGCCGATTGACTGCACGCCAATCTCTAAACGCCTGGTTCCTGCCAATACTTGCGATTAGCGTGCTTGTGCTCAGCGGGCTGAGTTCACTGCTCCTGTGGAGCCTCAATCAGCGCTTTCGCCGAAAAGTTCAGGCTTTCAATCAGGTTTTCCAAAGCGTGGAGTCGGGCGAACTTGGTGCTCGAATGCCAACCACGACGCGGGCAACTCTGGATGATGATCTGGGTGTGTTGGAGCATCACGTAAACAACGCGCTTGATGAAGTTGAGCGCCTGTTGCGGGGGCTTGAATCCTATAGTCAGGTTGCAGCACATGAACTGAACCATTCGATCACCAATTTACGAGACCGTCTGTCTAACAAAGGAGAGACTGAGGGCGCCAAACAGGCAGATCAACTGATTGAACTGGTGACCCATATTTTGGAATTGGCGAAAATTGAGGCGACCCCTGGCTTTGCCATGCAGACAATCAAACTGGCAGATGTGGTGACGTCAGCACTGGATCTCTACTCTGAGTCCTTCGACGAAATGGCCGTTTCTATAGTTGTCGATATTGAAGATGCGGACGCTCAAATACTGGGCTCGAAGCCATTGATAGAGAGTGCGCTAATCAATCTCCTGTCCAATGCGCTCAAACATGCACCAAGACAGTCGAAAGTCACAGTTTCGATGGTGCGAGATGGCAAGAGGGTGGGGTTTGTTGTCAGAGATCATGGGCCAGGGGTAAAAAGCACCGAGCTGGAAGCGCTAGCCGCATTGGGTCGCGTCGGCGATTCCGGCGGGCATGGGTTTGGATTACGGCATGTGGAAGCCGTTGCAATCCGCCACGGGGCTCAATTGAAGTTGGAAAATGCCGCCCCGGGATTGAAAGCTTCGCTTTTCTTCCGGTTGTCATGAGCCTGCGTTTCCTAACCTAACCTGGATGGTTAGCTGCATGATGGCAATATGTAGGATAGGGTTCAAACAATAAAGCGTTTGGCTAAGAGTCAAAAGAAATGCGGAATAGTTTCTTAGCGCTCAACATCGGTCTAGTCACCGAGACAGAAGTTATATGACTGGAAAGGAAACGAGATGAAGAGCGCAACACCAAAATCTGAAACCAACCGTCGTGGGCAAGAACTTATGGGCCAAGCCTATCAAGTCATTGGAGCGATTGCCTCTGAGGCAGGTTTGTTTGAGCACCCGGATGTCCAAAGAGCTTTGGACTATTTTTCCGAGAATAGATATCGCGAAGATTTCTTGCCGTTCTCCTTGCGTCTGGTGAATAATGTAAGTGGAAAATTGGAAACATTTAATAAGAACACTTCGGGGGATTCATGACATCGCGCCTATTCAAGACCGTACAACGGGGAGGCCAGGACGTTTTGAGGATGCGTCCGGCTTGGCTCAGTTATTGGGGGAGCTTTCTTGCCGCCATGGCTGTGATTGGATTGTGGATTGCTCAGCGCCCTTTCTTTGACGGCATGGCTGATGCTCTGGGCCTTTCCACTGAGTTTGCTGGCTTTGGATTAGCGATAGGGCTTTTGCCAATCGTAATTCGCGTTTTCTATCATCGTTATACCCACGCTTATGAGATTGAGAACGGTACGAAACTCCGATTGGTTGCCGGTTTTATCTCTAGGGTAAAACGCGAATTTTCCCTGACGGACAAAGTCCAGACAGATATGGGGCAGAGCTTCATCGGACGGATTCTCAATTATGGCACACTGGCCTTTTGGACGGGTGATGATCGCAGCCGATTGACTTGGAAGGATGCGCCAGACCCAGATCAGGTCGTTGCCTTCCTGGATCGACTGAAATCGGGCGACCCTTCGGCCTCGCACCAGAGCAGTGATGCGCCGCGCATGTCCTCCACGTCGACTGGTGACGGGCACGCAAGTCGAATTCCAGAACTGCCAACTCTGAAAGAGGCTAAGTCGTCGAAGTACACCCATTTCGGGCGAGCTCCAGACTACAAACAAGTCTCGGAGATGATTGCGAAACGCATCAAGACTCCTTTGGGCAATTACACGGATAATGATGACGGGACCGTGACCGATGAGCAGGGCCAACTGATGTGGCTTCGCGCCCCCTGGGGCATGGTTTGGACGGGGGTTGGTTTTGCCAGCGAACCGATCCCCCTCAAATGGGGAACCGCAGCAGATCTCTTTGGGATAGGCGTTGACGTTGGCTACAATGTCGGAAGCACAATGGCCTATATGGGGCATGAGAAGCGCAGGGCCTCAGCTTTCAGCAATGGGTACGAGCGCGGCAGTTGTGTGGTGCATGCGGCAGGATACAAGGATTGGAGGCTTCCAACTGCCGAGGAAATAGATCGGCTCTCTCCCTATATTCACAGCAATTCGAATGATGCTGGCCGCAAAGATCATGATCTATCGCGAGATGATACATATGACTGGCAATGGCATGGAAAGGCCGCGCGAGCGGTATTCCAGCGCCTCTATCCGGAGCTGTCGGCCATGAAGTCTTATTTGTGGACTGCGAATGGGCTGGGTGGAGGACTCGCCTGGGCGTTTGATGGCGGGCTCCCGGTCGGTGATTTCAAGGTTTCAGATGAGCGGCCCGTTTTATTCGTCCGCAAGCTTACAGGCGGCGAATTGAAAGCACCGAGGATGGAAGACGAAGAGCTCCAGTGGGATTGAGGTCAGTTTCGAACCCTTTCAAGGGAAGTTGACGATGGAGGCCGTCGAAGCATTCTGCGACCATCTGGAAGACTGCGTGGATAAATGCGTAGCTCCCAACCCATCAACTGAACTATTGGAAGCAATGTCGATGCAGCTTGCGCTTGTGCTTCATCGCTCAGCCCCATCGGATGGGATGGGGCCGCCAGTTCAGCATTTTTCATCAGATTGCGAGCCGAATGCCTTCGATCCAATCGAGTTTGTCAATGGCGGCCACGAGATCGTCTTTCGTTCTGGAAATACCATCATTTCATTGGATCTGATGACCGGCAAGACTGCTGAGCGTACCAGGCAAGAATGCTCGCCCGATATATTCCGCGACAGGTCCCGCAGTCCCGATGGTCGTTTCTACACGGACCGCAATGATTTTGTTGGCGTGTTTGAGGCGGCAACGGACGAGATGTTCACGCGTCTTGCCTGGGACCGAAATTCGGCAGAAGCGTGCACCGTGAATGTGGCGTTCTCACCCGATTCACAGTTGGTCGCTGTATCCTATGCGTACGATAGCGCTGTTCGGATATGGAATGTTCATCGCGGGGATTATCTTGGCGAATTCATCGCCTGCGATCATGAAGCCGCGTTGAAATTTAGCCCAGATGGAAGCCTACTTTTCACTGGGACTAAAAGTGGGGCGCGATTGTTTCACCTAAACTCCGGATACGCCATATATTCCAATAATATCAAGCAAACTTACGCTGTTGGATACCACCCTGATGGCGTCAGTATTATTGCTGATAAGGATGGTCCGGCGATCTATCGCGTGGATTTAACAAGCTTGCAAGATTGCAAAACCCAATCTGCCTTAGAAATCCTCAAACTGTTTCATGCTCATCGAGAGAAAATTGTCAGCGCAGTTAACTGGACGAGCGATTGGGTGCGGCTTGAGCACCTATCCATGCACGTTTGAAGGGCGACGTCATGAAAGTATATTTGGACGATGAGCGTGAGACGCCGGAGGGTTGGGTCAGGTGCTATTGGCCCGATGAGGTCATTGATCTTCTGCATTCGGGCGAAGTGACAGAGATTAGTCTTGATCATGATCTCGGTGATGATGAGCGGGGCACGGGCTATGATGTTATATTGTGGATTGAGGAAGCAGTCAGCATGAAAATGTGGACGGCACCAAAAATTTCGATTCACACTGCCAATATCTCAGCGCGCGCAAAGATGGAAGCCGGGATCAGGCAGATTGAAAAGCTCATGGAGGAGCGTAGTGACTACTCCAATCACAAGAAGCGCGGAAATTTTCTAACAAGTTGGGGGAAGCCAGCTTGGTATTTGCCAGAAACCGACGAACCGGTTCGGCTAGAAGACAGTGATCGCGTTTTATTCTTCAACTTGTTTGAATTCGGCGAGGGGATGGTGCTCGGTGTGGAGGGGCGTTGGAAGTACTACGCCCCGAGTTTTCTTGCTGATGGAAGACACCGACCACTGGTGCCGCAACCCATGGCAATTTGGGAAACGCAGTCTGGTAAGCGAATTAACTTTCTCCGTGGGCATCATTTCGGCGATGTCCGTGGTGTTGAACTTCTAGAGGATGGCAGGCTTATTACGTGGGGGCGGGACTATCTCATCCGCGTTTGGGACCTCTCGACGGGTATGTGCTCGGATGTTCTTCCGTTGCCTCTTTGGCCTCATCCGGCCGATCGGCGTGCGGTCTTGTCATGCGCCATGTTCGCCAGAATGAAGCCCTCTGAAAAATTGCGCTTTATCAACGACCAGCATCTGCCGTCTCCGAATGTGCGCATTGACTGGATAACCAAACCGGGAGGAGCGCAACACAGTTTCCAATGTGCGTCACGATCGGAGAAAATGCAGAACATTGTGAAGCCGTGTGTGATTAAAATTGATGAACACCCAAGTGAGAGAATTTGGGATGTGATGGACAGCGAAGCTGGATATTCCGACTGGTTCATCACATCTGACGCACGGCTTTGCGGTGGTGGCACGACCTATGGCGCAACAGGGCTATTCTATGTTTGGGATGGTTTTTGCGATCTACAATTCCTGATTGTCGGCGACCATGACTGCAACACGTATCTAAAGGGGGAAATTGCGCCAAAAACCGTGCGTGTCGAGAATTTTGGCGGGCTCGTCAGTAATGATCAATATCACTTTCAGATTTGATTTCGATATCAGTAATCCGCATGCGTCACCGCATATCGCGCGTTGAGCAAACTATCAGGTACTTCAGAAGGCGCATAACCTGAATGGTTAGTTGCCCCAACTGTCGAGATCGAGAAATTTGTAAGGCGAAGAGGTCGCAAGAGTGTACTTATGAAACGCTGTCCGCCTACATCTTTGCTGGTTATCGTCTTGACTTTGGCCGCCTTGTCGATTTCGGCCTGCGTCCATTACCCAGTCAATGAAGACGTGAACAATTCGACCAATTACTCGACGTCTGAAAGCCAGATTATTGAGTCAGAGGAGCCGCTGGCAGGTGATGTTTCGACGGACTGCTTCATGCCCAATTACCGTCTGATTGCGACGGGATTGCGTCGCGACGGTTTTGCGGAGGCTGAGGCTCAGAAGTCAGCTTTTGTGTGCAGCTGTGTTGGTGCATGGGCGTCTAAAGTTTGTTCTGATGGCGTTCGATAGAAGTTAGGAGCGGCCCATATCCCGTTTCAAGATCAGTACAGAGATTGCATGGTGATGAGCTGCAAAAGTTCGTCGGCGCTGTTATGCGCTAAAGTATCAGATATGCGAGGGGAAGCGATGAGGTTCAATACGGTGAAATTTGTACGGTCGATCATTCTCATCATAGGGCCGATGATGCTGGCCGCATGCTGGGACCTTGGGTCGTTTGAACTGGATGAGGCCGAATTCGACCAACCCTTTGACGGGAACTATTTTTCTGTCAGTGATGAGTTCGGCCCGATCGGGGTTTATGGCAGGGACGGCAACTGGTTTGTGCCACAGCATCGCGTTGATCCTTCGGAAAAGAGCCAGCCGCAAAAGACATTCGAAGTAAGTCGATTTGCGATCGTTTTTATTGACAAGTTTGCCCCGCCTCCGAACCGGTTCGCCCTGAGTAGCGCCCCGGCGTGGCGTCAGTACTCGCATAAATTCAGTTCAGACCACGACAAGAGGCTGGCAATCTTGGTCGGGCAGGAACCTACCAGTTCTGGGTCCGGAGGGCAGTATATCGTACCTGTGCTGATCCATGGTGCCGCTATCAGCCGGTGTACGGGGGATGGCGTGTTTTCCACCTCAGTCAGTGGTCCAGGTTATGGCGATTATGCAAATTTGGTTGACGCCTTGTTCGATAAAGCCATCAGCGCAGAAGCGAGAACGCACGCTATATTTGAGGCCGCCATCCAAAATATGATGTCTGCCGTAGAAGAGGGCTGGATAGAGTGCGGTGAAGACATCTATCAAGTGGAAGAGATTTTAAACGACGAGGTTCGAACGGCAGTCGCAAAAATCGTTCCGGCGAAAGAGGCTCGCGTCGCCGATAGGGCTGCACGAGACGCAGAGTTCGCAGCAAGACAGGCAGAAGCCAAACGCGCCCGTCTCGCCAAGCTAGAAGCGGACGGGGTCCAAATTCGGCTTGAGGACCTGAGCGGATATTTTCATGTCAGCAAAGTCGGCGTCGCACGATTTGACCCAGCCGAATATCGCGGCGGTGTTAGAGCCTACACTCTCAACGTTGTTCGAGGTCATGCTAACGCAACCGCACGAAACGGTAGGATGGGTCGAGTACAGTTTTTCCCTGATACCCAACAGTATGAGTATCAGGCTTACGCTGCCACCCGAAATGGATCTTGTGCAGAGTATACCGATCCTAACTGGTCTGCCAGATTTGAGTTCTCTGAACGGGACGCGCCCGGTGTCTGGTACGAGGGGCTTCAGTACGCGCCCAGCCGACAGAGTAATCCTAATGCGTGCATGGCTTATGACGTAGCGATCGGATCCTGCAGACGTGTGCGTTGTTTGCTACGCGCGCGCAATCAGCCTGACATTGGACCTGTTGCCGTTGTGCGTGATGCTGAAAAGGCTTCGGCACTGTATGATCATTTGCGAAGCAACTGACACTGTGGACGCCATTAGCGGTGCATAACCGAAACGGTTATTTGATGTCTTAGGCGAAATGCTAGAGATTATTTGAACCCGTGGATTAATAGGTAAGCTGGCAAGCTTTACGCCAAAATGAGTTGAGAAATACGCCATGACTGTCGTGCGAGTAATTTCGCTTTTTACTCTATTAATGCTTTCTGGATGCTGGCAAGCCGAAGACAAAATCTATGAGAAAGAGGACTATTTCCTTCCGGTAAAGGGCGAACTGATAACGATAAGCGATGCCCATGGACCTTTGGGGCTCTACTCTATCAGTGACCAGAACCAATACATTCCAGCATATAGAGAGGCTGAGACGAATTCACCTGAGCAGACCTTTCGAGTTTTCAATATGGGTTTTGTTCCGATTGATCGAATGGCGACATACAAGGAACCGAATGAAGACTGGGAGGCGAATCCAACTTTCTCTAGGTCGATATTTGAAGATGAAGAAACGCGCCTTTTCATCTCGACGTTGGAACAAGAGGAACAACCCGGACAACTCATATTCGCAAGTTTTGTGAGAGGTGATGTTCTCGGCGTTTGCTCCACGCTCCTTCAACAAGGAAAGAGCTTGCATGATGAGTTTACGCAGTTCGCTTCGATGCGCGCCTCCGAACACGCCTTCACGAGAAAAGCCGGGATAGCCATGCTGGTCCTAGCAGAGGCAACGGAAGCGAAGGGCCACAGCGGACTTCAGTGCGACGAATATCAAATAAAAACACACGCTCAAAGCGAACGAGCTCAGCTTATCGAGGCCGCTCGCACGGGCGACGTCCTGCGTGCGGCGCAAACCGAGGAACTTGCGGCTGAAACGAGAAACGAGGCGGTAGAATTGGCTGAAGCGCGAGCTGCACAACAAGCTGCTCAAAATGATACAACGCCTAAGAAAACAGATAGTTCACCTGCGGAGCAACGTGCCATATTGCAGCAAGAACTATCCGACTTGTACCGCGAATCTTACGATATCAATGTGCAGATTGACAGAGAGCGTTGGGGGACATTGGAAGCCGTGGGCGGGAAGTACTTTGGTGTTGATCGACACTTCCGTGACCGGGGGCTTCTTTTCAAGAGCAAGATGCTTTGCCACAATCTATCGGGTTATCAGTCGATTTACGTGACAGTCACGCACGCGGCTTCTCCGGGAACAAATGCCGCTTGGGTTGTGCGAAACGATCATGTGCCAGTGCGATTAGAAACGGAGCGCGGCATCATTACCCATCGCGCCGAATTAGAAGTCATCGACGATACGCGGTATACCAACACACTGCGGATCATTTTTGCAGATATGATCCCATCAAGACTCGATAATAAATATGTTCAGGACCCGGCTTTGCTCGAGCGCACGCGGCGTCAGGCCGAACTTTTTGGAACATCCTTAGAAGCGTTGACCAGAATGGGGATCAATTTTCTCTCATTAGAAGATGCGATGCGCTCAAAAACTCTCAAGATCTACGCCGACATCAGGCAAAACGGCGCTGTTCGAACAGTGATGCTGGGTGATTTTGGGTCAGAATCCAGTGAAAAGGGGCTTGGAGGGTTTCATGCGGCTTGTCTGTTTAGCCAATAGTCACGCGTCGTGTTCCCTCGTGTTCCCGAGAAGGCGTACATTTTGAATGAAAGCTGATTCCCATTACCGGCGCGCACTCTTGGCGGCGCTGCTTGTCTTTCTGCCTGTGCGACAGCGTCTCCATCGGAAGAGCGCGCCGCATGGGAGTCGCGAAGGTGCGCACATGTTGTTACAGGGCGTATGACGGCCAGTGACCTGTAGGATCGCGGGGCGGTTGGAAGTAGTGAGTTCGGGAAATGAGCCGCTTATGCATTATCGGTGATGTGCACGGGATGCTGGCACCGTTGCGTGCGCTTGTCTGCAAGCTGGATATTCACCCCTCTGACAAGCTCGTCTTCGTCGGCGACCTGATCGACAAGGGGCCTGATTCCATCGGTGTCGTGAAATATGTCGAAAGTCTCCGCCGCACTGCAGACTATGAAATTGTTGTGGTTGAAGGCAATCACGAAGACCGGATGCGTCGATACTTGCGCAACCTGAAACTGAGGCCACGCGTTGCAATTGAGCAAGCTGCCCGAGCGCCTGAGCTAGAGCAATTTAAAGAGCAACTAGCGTCAGAAGGAATGGCGTTCCTCGACTGGTCGGTTCCGTTTTACCGCTGCAAGACACATGATGTGCTTGTCGTACACGGCGGAATTCCCGGAACCTTGCAAGACTTTCCCGTCTCAGTCGAAGAAGCCAGTGCGCTGACCGGGCGGGAAGCAAAGCGAATTGAAAAGATTTATCGTACCCGTTTTGTCAATGCGAAGTCAGGTGAGTTTCTCGCCCTCGGAGACCAAGGGCCAGCCGATCCATTTTGGGCAGAGGTTTATGATGGCCGGTTCGGACATGTCGTTTTTGGCCACCAACCTTTTTTGAGCAGGCCAGCAAAGTTTACATATGCGACCGGCATTGACACCGGAGCGGTCCATGGCGGCGGGTTGACCGCGCTTACGCTCCAGCAGGGTATGTCTCCCACCTTCATCTCGGTTGGGTCCGAGCGTTTTACCCCTTACGTTTTAGATCCTGTTCCACACCCCTCCAATTGATGGTGCGGTGATCGATGAGTCGCCATCTCAGCACACCTAACCCAAATGGTTACTTGCTCCGCCACCCCCGTTTAAAATAGTTTGGAACTGATCAATTTTTTGGGAAGATGGACAATGAAGAGTTTCTTTCGGTGCCAACGCGTCTCCCTCATCGCTTTGTCATTGCTTTTGGCTTCCGTGTCATCGTGCACCAGCCTCCGGGCACCAAACGAGCCACCTATGTCGAACGATTTTTCTCAATCCCCAACCATCTCAATGGGAGCGACAAAAGGGTTGCCCAAGAGTTGGGTAACAGGTTGCTTTACGCCAGGCCTATGGGCAACCAAACGTAATTTTATCTGCTCAGATGGAGAAATTTGCAGTGAAAACCGATCCGTTTCCGGGGATGATCGGATCGAAAGATCAATCGAAATGATGCAGGATGAATAACATGCTGCATTCGATAAAATATCTAGGGTGTCCGTTTTCAAACGGTTGAGACACTCTGATACTTTTGGATCAGGAGAGATTGGCTCATCTGGTTTGGTTTAATCAGTAGATCTTGCATGATGCAAGCGGCGTAGTTTCATGGTCCTCCGTTTGGTTTGGGCGCGTTGCTGCAGGATTTCGTCGCCGCGGCCGAAGGAGACGTCAGCGGGCGTGAGGTTGTTCAGGCTCTCGTGGTAGCGGCGATGGTTGTAGTGATCGACAAAGGCGTCGATCTCGTGGGTGAGGTCACCGGGCAGGAAATAGTTTTCCAAGAGGATGCGGTTTTTGAGCGTCTGGTGCCAGCGCTCGATCTTGCCCTGGGTCTGTGGATGGTAAGGCGCTCCACGCGTGTGGGTGAAGCCTTCTTCGGCAAGCCAGTCGGCAAATTGTTCAGATACGTAAGACGGCCCATTGTCCGAGAGGATACGAGGCCGGTGTCTGACTTTGACCTGGTCGAGCCCAGAGGCTTGCAAGGCGAGGTCCAGGGTTTCCTGCGCATCGATGGAGGCCATGTTGGTGCAAAGCTTCCAGCTGACGATATAGCGCGAGAAATCATCAAGCACGGTGGACAGGTAATACCAGCCCCAGCCAATCACCTTCAGATAAGTGAAGTCGGTCTGCCACATCTCATTTGGGCGCGTGGTCTTATCCTTGAACTCATCGGCCGCCTTGATGACGATGAAGGCCGGGCTCGGGATCAGGTCCCTGGCTTTCAGGATGCGATAGACACTGGCTTCTGAGATGAAGTAGCGCTTCTCATCGGTGAAGGTCACAGCCAGTTCACGTGGACTGAGATCGGTGCGATCCAAGGCCATTTTGACGACTGCGTCGCGAATACCATCCGGAATACGGTTCCAGGTTACTTTGGGGCCACAGCGCCGGTCTTCCAGGGCATCGACACCGCCTTGTTGCCAGGCATCATACCAGCGATAGAACGTCGGGCGTGACACACCGATCTGTTCCAGCGTGCGTTTGATCGGCTGATGCGATTGCTCGACCAGATGGATGATCTCCAGCTTCTCAGATGCAGGGTATCTCATATGTCGTCGTCCCCATCCGCAATCACGCTTTTTTTGAGCACGCGGTTCTCGAGGGTCAGGTCCGCAACCACCTCTTTGAGGTCGCGCATCTCACGGCGCATCTCCACGACTTCATCGCTGCGCGCTTCGCGTTGGGTGTCGCCTGCCAGGCGTTTCTTGCCAGCCTCCATGAAGTCTTTCGACCAGCTATAATACTGGCTCTGGGCAATCCCCTCTCGGCGACACAGCTCGGCAATCGAATGATCGCCGCGCATGCCTTCCAGGACAATGCGGATCTTCTCCTCAGCTGAATATTTGCGCCGGGTGCGGCGCTTCACCGATTTTATGTGCTGCTCGGCACTTTCGGATTTTTTGCTCATCTTCACTCCTTGAGTCAGTTACGATGAGCCAAAAATCCTCCTTAAGCAAAACCACAAAAATGTCTCACGGTCGCTGAACCGCTACAACTTGGGCCAAATTGATCTTAGTAATTTTGGCGTTTCAGGAAGGATTGAAGATGGCTCGGAAGCGGTATTCGGATGAGGACGTTCTGCGATTGTTACGTGAGATCGAGCTGTCTCTGGCGGACGGTCTGGATGTAATGGGCGCCTGTCGCAAGGCAGGGGTGTCTGATGCGACTTACTATAATTGGCGTAAGAAGTTTGGCGGTGTGAGTAAGTCCCAACTGGCGGAGAAGAAAGCTCTGGAGAAGGAGAACGCCCGGCTCAAACGGATCGTGGCCGACCTGGAGTTGGACAAGCTGATCCTCAAAGAGACGCTTGATTATGTAAAGCCAAAGGCCTGAAGCCAGCCGATCTGCGTCAGGCCGTGATCCATGTGCGCCAGAAGCTCGACACCTCTGAGCGGCGCACCTGCAGAACGGTCGGCATGGCGCGCTCCTGTTCTGCCAGGATCGAAATGATCTGTTCTTCGCTAAATCTGCTCTTTCGCATTTGGGTCTCCGTTGTCAGAGACTCTCAATTCAAATGCGGGACCAATCGGGTCTCAGGTCAAAATCGCCAGGCTGCTGAGCCTCGAAGGCTGGCGGGTCAATCACAAGAAGGTCGAGCGGATCTGGCGTGAGGAAGGCCTGCAGCTCCCACAGCGCCATAAGAAACGCAAACGGCTCTACCACAAGGATAGTTCTGTCATCCGCCTCAGGCCACAATACCAGAACCATATCTGGAGCGTCGACTTCGTGCATGACAAGCTGAGCTCCGGCCGGCCCTACAAGATGCTGACCGTGCTCGATGAGTACACAAGAGAAGCGCTGTGTGTACATGTCCGTGCCAGGATGGGCTCAGCTGATGTTCTGGAGGCGCTCTATCCGCTCCTGCTCAGGCACGGGAAGCCTGATCATATCCGGTCTGACAATGGCCCGGAGTTTATTGCCGAAGGATTGCAAGACTGGCTAACCAAGGTCGGGATCAAGCCGCTTCGCATCTATCCGGGGAGCCCTTGGGAGAACGGATACAATGAGCGCTTCAATGGAACCCTGCGCCGCGAAATCCTGAATGCCGAGTGGTTCACCTCACTCGATCAGGCTCAAACCGTTATCAATACCTGGCTCAGACAGTACAATCGTATCCGGCCTCATCAGGCGCTCAGTATGCGGCCACCGGTTCCAGAAACCCTTACGCCAACTGGCCCATAACAAGGGGGCTGGACACCGCGAAGTGTTTCATTACGGATAAACGTGTCCTGCCCGGATCTGGCGCTCGCCGTGCGCTAGGTCCGGCGCAGCTATTCTGCAACTGGAAGTTCTGCTCATGACTGAATACGCATCCCTCTTTATTTCTCATGGCGCGCCGACGCTACTCGTTGAGGATAGCCCAGCCAGACGTTATTTGAGTGGCTTGGGCAAAGAGTTCGGCACCCCGAGAGCCATTTTGGTAATATCTGCTCATCATCATAGTCGCGGAAACAGCGTCGCCGTAACCGAAGGCGCGACGCCCGAGACAATCTATGATTTCTCTGGGTTTCCAGAAGAGCTATACCAAGTCACCTATGCGGCGCCTGGCGATCCCAAGCTTGCTTCCCAAATTATCGATCGTCTCAAGGACGTAGGCCTTGCCGCCGTCGCTGACGTGAGCCGAGGTTTTGACCATGGCGCCTGGGTGCCATTGCATTTGATGTATCCAGATGCCGACATTCCGGTCGTTCAGGTTTCAATTAACATGCAAATGTCGCCTCGATGGCATTACGATCTTGGGCTGGCGCTCGCGCCACTTCGTCAGGAAGGAATTCTGATCATCGGATCTGGAGGGGCAACGCACAATTTGCGGGAGTTTTTCAAAGGCGGTTATCATCTGGATGCGGAAAGTCCGGAATGGGTTGCGACATTTGCGGACTGGCTTTCAGACCGAATAGGGGTTGGCGATGTCTCAGCGGTTCTGGATGCTGTCGAGTCCGGTCCTGATGGACATAAAAACCATCCCACGATGGATCATATCCTGCCGCTTTTTGTGGCTATGGGCGCCGGTGGTGAACAGGCGAAGGGCGTAAGGCTGCACAAGAGTTCGACCTATGGTGTGCTCGCGATGGACGCTTATGCCTTCAGCGAGAATTGAGGAGATTAGCCGAAAGCCCCATTATGCTCTGCCTTGGTAGCCACGCAGCATTGGTTATTTCATTGATATCAATTCAGGTAATCTCCGGGTGATGTGTTCTGCAAAGGCGTTCACGGCAGGAGGTGTTCCGCGGCGAGACGGCTGCAGCAGACTGAGTGTTGCTTCACCGGAAAGCCAATCAGGCAGCAATCCGACAAGTCGACCGATTTTGACATCATTTTCGCATACATAGGCTGGAAGTGATACGATGCCTAAACCAGCAGCGCACGCTTCCTTGAGCGTGACCATATCGTCACTGCTCAGTCTGGGAATGAATTGAATAAGTTTTGAATCTCCGTGGTTATTATGCAGTTTCCATTGCCCGACATCGTTGCGCCATCCGAGACAAAGCCCGCTATGAACTTTCAAGTCGTCGGGTGCAGCTGGTTCGCCGAATTCTTCCGTGTAGCGAGGCGAGGCGAACAATCGCCATTCGACTTTTGCGACCCGCTTCTGGATGAGGCTAGAATCTGGCAGGTTCTCGACGTGCCCTCGAATCGCGAGGTCCAGACCTGCGTCGATGAGATTGACCAGTTCATTCGTAACGAACTGTCCGATTTCGACCTTGGGGTGTTGGCGGAGGAAGTCTGAAACAAGTGCTTCCAGGGCAAACTGCGCGACACCCGGCGAGCAGGATATGCGAACCTTTCCTGTAAGTTCTGCGCTTCGCTGCTTGATCGCAACTTCCGCCGCATGCACTTCCTCCATGACGGCCTTGGTGTGACGGAAAAACTCAATACCCGCATCAGTGATCGCGAACTGGCGCGAGGTTCGCTGGATGAGCCGAGCGCCTAGTCGCGCTTCCAGTTGCTGAATGTGGCGACTGATCCGTGACTTCGGGATGCCAAGCGTGCGTCCTGCCGGTGCAAATCCCCGATGCTCCACAACATGGAAAAAGTAGGCGTAGTCGTTCAAATCGAATGTCGGATCCTGAAGCATGGTTCCATTTATAGAACGATAAGTCCTATGTACAGGAATTTTGCGCAGGTCGTTCCGATAGTATGCCCTTAACTCGAGAAGAGGAGAGGATGCATGTCGTACGGTTCACTGGCCATAGATCAGGATCATCAAACCGCTGAACAGGCACTGTTCGTCGGAGAACTGAATGTCATTTGGGCGCGACCTGACGCATTCCCGTTTGACCGCTCAGCGTTTTCAGAACCATTCGGGCAAACCCCTGCAAGTCGGTCCTGGGCAGAAACAGGACAATCCCTGGGTTTGCGCTCCCGCATCGATTTGGCAGGTAGAGTCCGCCTTACAGTCACCGATACGCTCAGCCAGGGCGTGCCTACACTTTCCGCTATCGCTTCGGAATTGGGAATCGGGCCCCGGACCTTGCAGCGGCGTTTGTCCGCCAGCGGACATTCCTTCCAGGGCATTGTTGATATGGCCCGTAAGGACCTCGCGCAGCGGCTATTACAGGAAACAGAACTTTGCCTGGCCGAAATCGCATTTTTGACAGGGTTCTCTGAGCAGAGCGGCTTCACCCGCGCATTTAAACGCTGGGCAGGGCAAACCCCTCGTTCATACAGACTGGAAACGAGCTCGGCTCGGCAATCAGGACCTGACTCGATCGGTTCATACTCTGGCGTTTCAGAACAACAGAACGCTGCTCATTACTGCAATCAACTGACTTAACCAAACGAAAGAGAGGGAAGCCAAATGCCCTATGAATCATACAATGCACAAGAACAATCGGACCCTGTTGAATTGACGAAAGTTCAAGGGAAGCCATTTTCGATCGGCGCAGGGTTTGACGCGTTGAGTTTCACACACGCCATGTACGCGGGAGCAATGGATCCCCTGATCATGGTTGACCATTTCACCATGACACTGCCCACATTTGGGCCTCATGCCCACGCGGGCCTGTCGGCTGTATCAATCCTGTTCGAGGATAGCGAAGGTATCTTCAACAACAAAGACAGCCTCGGTAACGACATCGATTTGTTGCCGGGGGACCTGTACTGGCTGAAGGCAGGACGCGGCGCTGTCCACGATGAAAAGCCACGAACGGGCGCACGCACTCACGCGCTGCAGGTCTTCGTAAATTTGCCAGCCCGCATGAAGTATGACGTGCCAGACTCTCTTCATGTCAAATCAACCGACATGCCGGTGCGTGTCGGCGAAGGGTATCGCGCTCGCCTGGTACTTGGTGAAAGCCATGGGATTGAAGGCGCTAGCTCACCCGCACTTCCAATGACCATTGTGGATGTAAATCTGGAAGAGGGCGCTTCGTTCGCACATCAAGTTCCACCCGGACAATCTGCGTGGCTGTTGGGCATCAATGGTACCATTGGTATCCGGAACGGCGATGCGACAGCATCTCTCAAATCCGGAGCGTCGGTATCGATCCGTGCTCAGCATCACACCCAAGATCTGATCGTCTCCGGAAATACAAAAGCGCATTTCGTCATTCTTCAAGCCGAACCGTTGCGTGAACAATTTGTGCAGCGCGGTCCGTTCGCGATGACAACCGAAAAGGAAGTTGAAGCCATGTTTGCTGCGCACGCCGCAGGCGAGCTTGGCTCACTCGAAGACCTTTAATTCGAATTCCAGCGTCTTAACCAATCAAAAGGAGTGAACTATGACAACGACGCATTATAACCCCGAACCTTTGACAACGGATAACGCAGCCCTTGTACTGATAGATCATCAGGTAGGGCTCATGACGGGCATTCGGGATTACTCGATTGCAGAGCTGAAGCATAATGTTGTTGGCCTCGCAAAAGCTGCGAGCGCATTGGATATCCCGATCGTGACAACCACAACGTCGGCAGAGACGCTTTGGGGGCCTGCCTTCCCAGAGCTGCAAGCAGCTCTTCCCGATCACACATTTATCGATCGCACCACCGTGAATGCCTGGGACGATCCTCGCGTCGAGGCAGCGATACGTGAGACGGGACGCAAGAAATTGATCTTCGCCGGTATTTCCCTTGAAGTCTGCGCCGCCTTCCCAGCGATGCGAGCGGTGCGTGAGGGCTTTGAAGCCTACGTTGCTGTGGATGCGAGTGGTAATTTCAACTCCACCAAACGGGAAACCGGAATGGCACGTCTCGTACAAAGCGGCGTTGTGATCGCAGACGGGGCCAGCCTCATGATTGAAATTCTTGCAGACAATGCCTCACCAAAAGCCATGGAGGTCTACTCCGCACTCGCCATGGATTGGTCGATACTGGTTGGTCAAGTCCGATCCAGCGCTATCGAGCAGGCAAGTTCTCGCTAGTCTTTCTGCGCTTGTGGGGGACAGGAGTGATTCGGTCCCTCACATTTCCGTATCATCGAAATAATAGGATATGAAAAATGCCTACTACACCGGACAATCCGATAGACCCGTGCAGACCGTTGCCGAGACACAAGATGGCAGCGCTGACCTTCATCGGTCTCTTGGCACCTGTTTATTTCATACCGCAGTTGCTCTCGCGGCTATTCCCGGATCAAACGCTTCTCGTCACTGGTCTGGCCGTAGGGTTAATTGTTTTTTTGATGACGTACGCGATTATGCCAGTTTTGAAATGGGTCTTCCGAAGTTGGCTCAAGCAGACGCATTAGGCTCCAGAGCAGTAAATTGGTTCAACGGCCGAGATCGGTCCGAACCGACCTTTCCTATATCGAAACCCAATGTCCGAACTCAGTACAAAGCTCGCCTTAGAAGGCGGTTTAAAGCGTCCCGAAACTGCCGTTCGGGCTTTTGCAAGGAACCATAAGTTTCGGAAACTTGGAAATGAACTAGATACTGCGATAATGCGATTATACGGTCAGGCTCTCGTGACACTCTCACGCCTTGCGCACAATCTGCCAGACTGCCACCGTTTCGGTCATGCGATGCGTGCAAATGAACTTAGGCTCGGTTGGACTGAAAGCAACTGTGTCGATGCCGCCTGGCGTTACGTCGTTCAATTGAACAGGTTCATCCAGAAGCCTTGCAGGTTTATCGCCTCGTGTGACGTCTTTTCCTTGCGCCGTTAAATCCCAGAGTAAGGGTGAGCTATCCTCGTCAGCCATGGAAATCAGAAAGCTAGAGCTTTCATCAAACACCATCGCCGTGATTGAATTTTGACGCATGTGATTATTCATCGATGTCGAATGACCGTTCAAGAATAAAGGCGTTCCGCCCCCCAGATCGACAACGCGCAAATCACCTGAATTGGAACCCAGCGCAATTAGCCGACCGTTCCTTGCCGTCACGGCGTAATCAGCAAAGCCCATCGCGCCAGCCGCAGCAGTCTTCTCATCATCAGTCTGAGGATAAAGAGCATCGTAATGGCGTTTCGAGACATCTGCGCGAGTTCGATAGCCCGCATCTCCGAGGGTGAGCTTTTTCATATGCTGTCCGGTTTGCGCATCCCACAGATCGCACCCGGCTTTCGATATCGTGATAATAGAGGCGCCGTCAGGGCTAAACGCAGCGGAAGAAAAGCGGCCTTCGCTTTTAATGACCGGCCCCGCTTCTATCGTAATTGACAACTTTTGCGATGTGAGTTGAGCAGTCATTGGTTTGAGCCCCCGGCCAAGGGGCAAACCACTTGCGGTTCGGCCTCGCCGCCCTCTTCCGGGGCATCAAGCGCAACGACGAAGCACCCGTTATCGAGCGTTTCGATGATAGCCGCGTCTTCAAGCACGGGGTCGATGGCGCTGACAGAAGGGGCGTCATTGGGTGTAACAGAACTGCAACCAGAGATGAGCATTGAACTAACGGCAGCAAACCACAGCCACCCGCAACGCACCTTGACATAATACAGGTTCATCGTTGCAAACCCTCACAGATAACCGGGAATGAAGAGCGCATCCTCAAGACAGCTATCGACCAGCGAGCCGACCCGCGTGGCGCAGATTTGATTACCGCCACCGCTGCCTGAGACAGCCAATAAGGAACCAATCAGGCCCTGCTTTTCTACTTGTTCCATCGCGGCGGTCAGCATATCGTTCCAGGCGTTGAGCGCCTCTTGTTTGCGCATATTCCTTTCACGGATGTATTTTTCGCGCTCAATTTTCCACTGAACACCGCTCACATATCCATCGAAATAGCTGAAATCGCGCTCATAGCGGACTTTCAGCTCTTCGATCTTCGCCTGCATGGTTTCCACATAGCGCCCGCCGCGATGGCCGTTGACTCGAAGATTATCAACCGCGTTCGACAGCTCCATAGTGGAGGGCGTCCCACCCCAATAGAGCGGGGTAAACGTATCAAACGTGCAGTTTTGCCCGGCGATAGCAGCGCTCGGTTTGCAAGGATCGTGGGTGGCTTGCGTGTAAGAAAAATGCGCCACCATCATCCCCTCTGAAACGAGGGTGTGGATGGCGTTATAAGCGCGCCGGTTGCGGCGGTTCATGCCGGAACGGTTGGCCGGATTGTCCCGTGCAAAGTTAGGTGGCAATTGCACAATCGGCATCGGAACGACTTCCGTCAGATAGGGCGTGCCGTCGGGCGTCAGGTCCCATCCCTTAACATATACATGAGCCGTAATCGTGCTGGCGTGAGGACAACGCTGTGCCGTAATCGCTTCCAACACCGGTTTTACTTCGTCCCAGAGGAAACGACGGGTGATACGTTCATCCCGCTCGGCGTTTACAACCACAACCATTTTTGACCAATAGCGCTGATATTCGCTGCCTGGATCAATAATCATACAAAGCGGATCGCCGTACGCATCATAGTCCCAGCTGAGCAAATTGATCCGCTCAAAGACCGTAAATTTTTCTCTCTTAGCGAGTTCGTTTCCCGCATTATACGGTGTGATCTGGAGATCAATCGCCTCCCCCACCGCGCCGCCTCGGATGGAGTTAGAACCGATGTCGTAACCGGCAGGAAAGCTCTGCGCCATGGCGGCGCAACATAACGTCAGTCCAGCAGCAATTGCCGATACTATCTTAAGCATATTGTTCCCCTCTTATCTCGTCTTTAATGGGTGAAGGCGGTCCCGCCAATGATCACCTCAGCGCGTCTTCAACCATCGCTTCATATTCATGAAACGGCTTGCTCTGCGCATAGACCGTAGGATGTCGCAGAGCCTCCTCCAGAGACATCCATGTCCACATGCCTTCCTCTTCATAGTGCCCCAAAAGGAAATGAATGCCCGGCTCCACGGCGAGAAGGATTTTTTTGACGTCCTCGCGGGCGTCCTCAATGGGGTGTTCCTGCGCATAGGCCCGATCGGAATACGGCGCCCAATAGGCGCTCAAGAACTCGCGATAAACCCCGAAATCAACTCGGAGCACGCGGAAACCATAATGCATCGTATCGCCGTATCGGTGGGGATAAGGGTCGTATCCAGCAACATATTGTGTTTTTGAATCATCAGAAAAATGCACAAACGATGCGTATTCACTGTTCCAGTTTTTCTCGCTGCGCGCCCTCCGCCAATTATCGAATAAACGCGCGACATCCCTCGCCGTTACTAAACCTTCGCCGGAGCGGAAGCTGAGATCTTCCACACCTTCTGCCCACTGGACGTCGTGTTGCGGCAACGGTCCGAGTTCTAATACTTCGATGCCGACGAGCGCGCATGCCTCTTGTTGGCGTGGGGCGACCTCGTTCATGATATCAACGAAGTCAGCGCGTCCGGTTTCAGGCAATTCTCTATGGTTGCCTTGCGCCCTCCAGCACGTGGTTTGTGTATCATTTAATGTTTTTTTTAGCTCACGATTATCCGCAAGCATTTGATCAAAGTTTTGTTCCCATCCCTCGATGGAAGACATCAATTGCCTTAATCGCTTCATACGATCTGAATTGGTGAGACGCCAATAAAGCCCGTTTTCGAAATACTGCTTTTCTCCAAAATTCACCGCCCAAAGATCGGCCAAGAAGCCAGCCGGTTTAGCGCCGAACTCGCCGGAGGTTAGCAGCGCATCCATCACCCATTCCGGACTTGGCGTTCCGTAAACCCAATCATTTTCGATACGGTCCAAAATCAGCACCAGGATCGAAAGCCCGTCTTTGTTCATGGCGCAATCGCGCAGCGGATTACGTTGCTCCCACCCCAAATCAAGTTCGGCGCGGCCCAAAAGATGCCAGTAGATCTCCTGATAGGTTTTGCCGCCGATAATCGCGTTGGTCAGCGCCACGCATTCGGTACTGCGATTGGCATCGTCAACGTCGCCCAATCTGCTTTCAGAAATGAAGCGGTTGAGGGCCTCTTCCATCTCGCGATCGAGCGCTTTTTGTGTCGCATCAATTTCTGCAAGCGATACGCTAGCTTTAGCCGCCAGCGCATCGAGGCGACGGATAAATTCTTCCTTCTCCGCCTCAGTCATCTGTGATTGACCGCTCGGAGCGGGCTCCCCGGGCGCGATCGCGCGCTTTTTGTTCAAGGCGGGCGCGCCCAGCCCTAGATCGCCAACCGATGGCGCTAGCGGTGCGTCTTCGTCTACGCTTTCGTTGAGAAGCTCAAGTGTCAGGTCGATGTCATCCGGTTCCGCACTCGTTTCCCTTTTCGCTTTCGCTTCGTCAAAGGCCTGAGCAAAAAGTTCTGCCTCTAGATCATGGTCGGCCTGACGCGTTTCACTCGAATATCGACTTTCTTCCTCTCTGCTCTCTCGAGCACACCCGTTGCACCAGACCAACGCAATCAATATGACGATGACAATTCGAGTAGGTTGCATTCGTAACATTCTCTACCTTGCGGGAATCAAGTTTAATTCACCTCGACGATAAGCCGAAAGTCTTCTCAGGTGAATGTCGAAATCGAGTGAAATAATATTAGGCAATACAAATGGTGCTATAATCAGATCACAATTTTAGGTCGTCCGGGAATATATTGGTGGCTATCCTCAAAAACGGGCGTTTGTTTTCAAACCTGAAGCCTCTGATTAAGTCCATGCTTGGCCACTCGCAGCGGCGCAGAGGCTTCCTGGATCCGCCCAACAATGGTCGTGCACCAGATTTCGCTACCCCCAAAGTTTGCGACCCTCAGATAATACTAGGGTTTCAAAACGTACGCGTTTGTACAATCGAGGATTCCTCGGTGCGCGAAAACATGCTAAGAATGAGTTCGACGCGCTGAACCAGCGTCGAACTCAAGCGGTCCACAAAACTGTGGACCAAAAACTGACCGAACTGAGGACCAAAAATCGATTTTGAGTCACGTAAGTGATTGAAAATATTGGATAAAAAATATGGAATGTGGCACGTCACTCGCGCCACTTCTTTGAAGTGAAGCACGTATATTTCCTTGAAAATATGGAAAGTCAGGTTCGCCCAGGCGAACCGTGCAGCGCTTGCTATTGTCCCGCACCAGGTCTTTGATGTCCTCCGAAAATCTAAGGGGGGATTTATATGCGCGGTTTATCTCACGCATTGTATGGAGTGACTTTGAGTCTGTGCATCGCAGGGTGTGGTGGACCATCACCGGACGGCGATCAAACAGATACAGAGCAAGCCTTTGACATGCTCACGACTTCAATTGGTGC
>Ga0256829_1000656_pt1 | contig 33270 bp, 36 predicted proteins | sample 131447metaG_FD_185979 | JGI IMG/M metagenome (GOLD analysis project Ga0256829, IMG submission 185979) | Hydrothermal vent microbial communities from Lau Basin, Pacific Ocean - 131-447 | ecosystem: Environmental > Aquatic > Marine > Hydrothermal vents | place: Pacific Ocean: Lau Basin | collected... | reverse complement strand
GTGTTTGGCCAAAGATTTTTCCAAACTATAATCGCCCCAGAGATAATAATAGCTAAAGAACTTCTCCGACTGTTTATTACCCATACCGGTATCGATAAGTATCAGACGATCGCCATCTTCGATAAGTAAACAGCGGGCGGCCATATCGATCATATTGTTGGCGTCGGCTGGGTTGGTTCGCGACCAAAGCGACTTAGGAACCACTCCGAACATGGCACCACCATCTAACTTAAAATTTCCGGATTCAATAGGGTAGAGGGTCATCGGCAATTAATAGTCATGCAAAATACTAAATGCCAAAGACTCTTGTGAGTTTAAAGCCCAGATTTTTGGGATTGTTAACTAAGTATTTTAACAATTTTAGCACTTATGGGTTCATTGCGGCCAATTCTTGTTATTTTTAAAAACCAAACCGCAGCACATGATAGAATTAGCAGGGATAATCGTTTTAGGGATTTTGGCCCAATGGGTGGCCTGGAAATTTAAGATTCCAGCCATTTTGCCATTGATCCTGATCGGACTTTTTGTAGGGCCGATCTCCACCCTGATCTCCGAAGACGGCACCCAGTGGATTCAGCCAATTTACAACGGCGACAAGGGGCTGTTCCCCAATCAGCACTTGTTCAATTTTGTGTCCTTGGCAATTGGGATCATCCTCTTTGAAGGCGGCTTGACCTTAAAGCGCGGAGAGGTTTCTAAAATAGGTCCGGTTATCGGAAAGCTCATAAGTTTGGGCTCCATTGTGACCTTTGCCGGAGCTGGTTTGGCAGCGCATTATATCTTCGGATTAGATTGGCGCATTAGTTTTTTATTCTCGTCTTTGATCATCGTTACAGGACCAACGGTGATTACTCCTATTCTGAGAAATATCCCACTTAAAAAAGATGTTTCGGCAGTATTGAAATGGGAGGGAATTTTGATCGACCCTATTGGCGCCTTGGTAGCCGTATTGGTCTTTGAGTTCATTAGTGTTGGAGGCGATGCCGGTTACACCAAGCAAGCCTTGGTAGAATTCGGGAAGATCGTGCTCATTGGCTTTGCCTTTGGTATTTCTGGCGGATACGCACTCTACTACGCTATTAAAAAGAAATTTATTCCGCACTACTTGCTCAATGTGGTGGCTCTTTCTGTGGTGCTTCTCATTTTTGTGGAGAGCGATGTTTTTGCCCACGAATCAGGACTGTTGGCGGTAGTGGTCATGGGAATGTTCTTAGGTAATAGTGATTTACCCAACCTTAAGGAACTGCTTTATTTTAAAGAATCGCTCAGTGTTTTACTGATCTCTATTCTGTTCATCTTATTGGCAGCTAATATTTCTTTAGACGACCTCTTGTTGGTATACACTTGGGAAACAGCAGCCCTTTTGGCTGTGATAGTCTTTGTGTTGCGTCCGGTTGGGGTTTTTATGTCTACCATTGGCAGCAGTTTAAAAACCAACGAAAAACTCTTTATTTCTTGGGTGGGGCCTCGCGGTATTGTAGCTGCGGGTATCGCTTCGCTTTTTGGAACCAAATTGGTAGAACAAGGAATTCGCGGGGCTGAATATATCACACCACTTGTCTTTGCTGTGGTTTTGGCGACGGTGTTGCTCAATGCGGCAACCGCCCGCCTTTTTGCCCGATTGGTAGGTGTGTTTCTAACTACTTCGGAGTCGATCATTATAGTCGGAGCCTCTAAACCGTCTCGAGTTATCGGGAAATACCTAAAAAAGAACAAGCGCGATGTCGTTTTAATTGACACCAACGCAAACAACATCAACTTGGCGCGTGAACTTGGGTTGGATTCTTTGAACGCTAACATTTACGAAGGCGATCTAACCGACAATATCGAATTTAACGACGTGGGTTATCTCATTGCCATGACCGGGAATGACGAGATCAATAGATATGCACTAACAAAGTATAGCGCAACGCTCGGGGAGAACGGCTCCTTTAGATTGATGAGTGATGAAGAACGCAAAAATGGGCTGCAAAATGGCAGCGCCCCAAGCGAGGTGCTTTCTACCACGCACGACTATGCCGACCTTACAAGAGTGGCCAATGAGTTTCCTTCTATTCAGGAGATCGATATAGATTCTGCGGCTGTTTTCCAGCGCCTATTAGATTATATATACGACCATAAGGATATGGTTGCCTTGTTCTTAAAAGCCCCGGATGGGGAGCTGAGCTTTATTACCAATCCTTCTGAGATGGAGGTGGAAGAAGGTTCACAACTCGCCTATTTAGGTAAAACCATCGATGTAGAAAGCGTGCTTCAAAACGGGTCGAACAACTAGAAGCGCTTCCGCAGAAAATAAACCCGTAAATCTAACGTTCCAATTCACAAAGCCATCTGTTATGAAATACGTCTTCTTTTTTGCAGCTACAGCTGCCTTAAGTCTTGGATCATGTAAAGAGGACGATGTGGCCTGTGTAACTTGCGATAATGAACTAACGCAAAGTTTCACGCTGTGTAGAGAGGCAAATGGAGACGCCTCGGTTAACGGTCAAGATACCGATACCGATTACGATGTTTACTTATCAAATCTAACGCAACAGGGAACTAGCTGCAACTAGTCGTTGAGCTTCAATACTGCCATAAAGGCTTCCTGAGGAATTTCAACATTACCCACCTGACGCATTCGCTTCTTTCCTTTTTTCTGCTTTTCTAAAAGCTTTCTTTTACGGGAAATATCACCACCATAACACTTGGCGGTAACGTCTTTTCTAAGCGCTTTTACTGTTTCACGAGCAATGATCTTTGCTCCAATAGCAGCCTGAATCGGAATGTCAAATTGCTGTCTTGGAATAAGCTCCTTTAGCTTCTCACACATCTTTTTACCGATGTCGTAGGCGTTGTCTTTATGCAAGAGGGCCGAAAGGGCATCAACAGTATTTCCGTTTAGGAGAACGTCTACTTTTACAAGATTAGAGGTGCGCATCCCAATAGGCGCGTAATCAAAGGACGCATATCCTTTAGAAACCGTTTTAAGACGGTCGTAAAAATCAAATACGATCTCCGCCAAAGGCATATCGAATGACAATTCTACGCGCTCTGGAGTCAAGTAATTCTGATTGGTGATCTGGCCGCGCTTTTCGATACACAGGCTCATCACCGGGCCAACAAAGTCTGACTTGGTTATGATACTTGCTTTTATATATGGCTCTTCTACACGGTTCATGGTAGAAGGCTCTGGCAGATCGGACGGATTGTTCACTAAAATGACCTCATCGGGTTCCTTATTGGTGTAGGCGTGATACGACACGTTAGGCACCGTGGTGATCACTGTCATATTGAATTCGCGCTCTAAGCGCTCTTGAATGATCTCCAAGTGAAGCATTCCCAAGAATCCGCAGCGGAATCCAAAACCAAGAGCCGCAGAACTCTCTGGTTGGAAAACTAGCGAAGCATCGTTGAGCTGCAACTTTTCCATGGAGTTTCTCAGTTCTTCGTAATCTTCAGTATCCACCGGATAGATACCAGCAAATACCATTGGCTTTACGTCTTCAAAACCTTCGATCATTTTAGTGGTTGGCTGCTTGGCGTCGGTAATGGTATCACCCACTTTTACATCGCGAGCATCTTTGATCCCCGTAATGAGGTAGCCCACGTCTCCTGCGCCTACTTTTTGCTTCGGAGCTTGTTTGAGTTTAAGCGTACCCACCTCGTCTGCGAAATAAGTTTTGCCCGTAGCCATGAATTTGATCTGCTGCCCTTTGCGGATCTCACCATCGATAACTCTAAAGTAAGTTTCTACGCCGCGGAAAGGATTGTAGACCGAGTCAAAGATCAATGCCTGTAAAGGCGCTTCGGGGTCTCCCTCCGGAGCAGGAATGCGCTCAATGATTGCATTCAATATATCTTCTATACCAATGCCAGTCTTGGCACTAGCAGGAATTACCTCCTCTGCATCGCAGCCCAAAAGATCGACTATATCGTCTGTAACTTCTTCTGGGTTTGCACTCGGTAGATCCACTTTGTTGAGCACTGGAATGATCTCCAAATCGTTCTCTAAAGCCAAGTACAAGTTAGAGATGGTCTGGGCTTGGATGCTCTGTGCGGCATCTACAACAAGTAGCGCTCCTTCGCAGGCAGCAATAGATCGAGACACCTCGTAGCTAAAATCCACGTGGCCAGGAGTGTCGATCAGGTTCAAGACATAGGTCTCGCCCTGATAGACATATTCCATCTGGATGGCATGACTCTTAATGGTGATCCCGCGTTCACGCTCCAGGTCCATATTATCTAGGAGCTGGTCCTGTTTTTCGCGCTGGGTTATAGCGCCGGTAAATTCCAACAGGCGATCGGCCAAGGTAGACTTGCCGTGATCGATGTGTGCAATGATGCAAAAGTTGCGAAAGTGCTTCATATACTTGCCTTTGGGGCTATTTGGCGCAAAGATAATGCAAAAGCCTGGCTTTTAGTAAGATTTTAAAAGAATCTGAATTTGCTTAATTTTGCAGCCAATGGCCAAGATAGGAGACATAGACGTAGGAGATTTTCCATTGTTGCTCGCACCGATGGAAGATGTGAGCGATCCACCCTTTCGCGCCTTGTGCAAAGAGCAAGGGGCAGATGTGGTGTATACGGAGTTTATTTCCTCCGAAGGACTCATTAGAGACGCTGCCAAAAGTGTGATCAAGCTCGACATTTACGAGAAGGAACGTCCTGTTGGTATCCAGATCTTTGGAGCCAATATGGACTCCATGCTACAGTCTGTAGATATAGTTACTGCATCAAAGCCAGATATTATAGATATCAATTTTGGGTGTCCGGTGAAAAAGGTAGTCTCCAAAGGTGCCGGCGCAGGCATTTTGAAAGACATAGATCTGATGGTCAAGCTTACCAAGGCCATGGTAGAACGCACTCATTTACCTATTACTGTGAAGACTCGTTTGGGTTGGGATCACGACAGCATTAAGATCGTTGAGGTGGCCGAACGTTTACAAGATGTGGGCTGTAAAGCCATATCAATTCACGGCCGAACCCGAGCACAGATGTATAAAGGCGATGCAGATTGGCGCCCAATTGCCGAGGTAAAGAACAACCCGCGCATGCACATTCCTGTCTTTGGAAACGGCGATGTGAATACTCCGGAGCGTGCCGTAGAAATGCGCGATGAGTACGGTTTAGATGGCGCCATGATCGGAAGAGCAAGTATTGGTTATCCATGGTTCTTTAGAGAGGTAAAGCACTACTTTGAAACCGGAAAACATTTACCGCCTCCTACCATGCAAGAACGCGTGGACGCAGCCAGACGTCACCTACAAATGTCTATCGATTGGAAAGGGGAGAAGCTGGGTGTTTTTGAAACTCGCAGACACTACACCAATTATTTTAAAGGAATACCTCACTTTAAGGAGTACCGATCTAAAATGGTGACCAGTGATGATTCTGCAGATGTTTTTGCAACCTTCGATGAGGTTCTGGAGCGTTTTGGTGACTTTCAGTTTGCTTAGATCTTAGCAAGCATTTTCTCATTCACATTTCTAGAGGCAATATTGGCCGCGATAAGCCCAAGCACCAACATGGTGACCAAAACTACAAGGGCGTTCAAGACCGTGGGCTTAACCGGGTAGGGTAAAGTTGGTGTAATTGCCACCCATCCGAATTGCAACTGACACCATACAATAATAAAACCTAACGCCAAGCCTATTACGCCGCTAACAGCAGTGAGCAAGAAACCGTGATAGTAAAAAATCTTGCGGATCTCACCACCCAAAAGACCCATATTCTGCAGGGTTTTTAAATTGCCTTTTTTGTCTAAGATCATCATGATTATGGCGCCAATAACATTGAAAAGCGCAATGATAAGCACTAAAGTAAAGATGAGATATACGGCTACATTCTCTGTGTTGAGCATTTTGTAAAGGGCGTCGTTCTGTTGCAGTCGGGTTTTAATGTCGACAGGATTTCCAAACAGTGTGGCTAGAGCTTCTTTGACCGCTTCTGGGTCGGCACCTGGATCTAATTTGATCTCTAAGCCAGATACTATGTTCTCATCATATCCTAATAAACGCCTGGCCAGATCTATATCGGCAAAAAGAAAAGTATCATCTACATCCTCATTGACATTATAAATACCAGTAACTACCACCCGCTCTTTTCTAAAGGCCTGCGTTGGGTCCAAGATCTGTCCCGTACCGGGCTTAGGGGCATAGATCTCTAAAAGCTCGCTGTAATCATAAGTGCCTAAAGAAAGTTTTACGGAAGCCGTAAGTCCGAGCACCACTTCATTTTCTCCTTGGCGAAACCAATCGTTAATGAACAGCATGCTGTCTATAGGGACAACAGAACCATAACGTGCATCTACTCCTTTTATAGTGGCGATGTGATTTTTTCCTTTAAAGTTGAGGTAAACGCGCTCTTCTATAATTTCAGATAAGGCCAATACCCCCTCTGTCTTTAATATTGCCTGTCGCAGACTTGCATCACTTGTGAATGTTTTCCCAGTTTCGGGATAGACCTTGAGGTCGGCGTCGAAAACATTGGCAAAACTCAGCGAAAAGTCACGAAGCCCAGCAAAACCAGAAAGCACAATATACAAGGCAGCCGTAGCAACTATGACGCCTATCGCGGCAATTCGCGTGATCTTATTTATAGCGTTGTTATTGCTTTTGCTCCACAGATATCGCTTAGCAATGTAGAAAGGAGTGTTCAACTCAAGACTTTTTTCTTTTCCCTAGTAAATCAGGATTCTTAACAGGGTCAACCTCGCCTTCTAGAGCTTTGTCTATAGATTCGATATACTCCAGAGAATCGTCGAGGTAAAAGATCAAGTCCGGCATTTTGCGCAATTGGTCGCGAGTCAGTTGGGCCAACTGATGCTTGATGTTAGGGGTGACCGTTTTAATCTCTTCCATCATTGCTTTAGCGTGAGCCGCCGGAAATATGCTCAGGTATACTTTTGCAATAGACAGATCTACGGTAACATTTACCTTGGTCACAGAGACCACCAATTGGGTTTGGCCCGCTTCCCGCAACATTTTCTGAATGAGCGTCGCAATGTCACTTTGCAGAATACCTGCTATTTTTTTCTGCCGATTGTTTTCAATCATACGGCAAAAGTAGCATATTTACTTGTTGAATACATTATTCTAGCACAATTGAAATTAAGTTTGATGACAAAAATTGAACACATAGGAATTGCCGTGAAGGATCTGGAATCTGCAAACAAAGTGTATGCCGCACTTTTAGGAAAGCCCCATTATAAGGTAGAGACCGTGGAGTCGGAAGGCGTTGATACCTCCTTTTTTGAATGTGGGGATTCAAAGATCGAACTCTTAGCCGCAACAAATCCGGAGAGTCCTATTGCCAAATTCATTGAAAAGCGCGGAGAGGGAATACACCATATCGCATTTGCGGTAAACGACATAGAAGCAGAAATAGAACGACTAAAAGCGGAAGGTTTTCGAGTGTTGAACGAAACCCCAAAGCAAGGTGCTGACAACAAAATCATTGCGTTTTTACACCCAAAATCGTCCAATGGAGTGTTAGTTGAGCTTTGTCAGGACAGAAATTGATTCAAATAGTTTGCGGATAAATTAACTAATTTTACATTTGCACACTGTTTCAGGACCCATAGCTCAGCTGGTTAGAGCACCTGACTCATAATCAGGGGGTCGAAGGTTCGAGCCCTTCTGGGTCCACTAGATTGTAAAATAATAGTTACTAATTGCCACGGAGTGAAGGTTTTCCTTTGCGATTTTAAAAAAATTAGTACATTAGAACCCGATTATGCGACCCCAAATCGTGAAAATAACAGTCTTAGGACTGTGTTTGCTGTTGCCCCAATCAATAGCTGCCCAGAGTCCACCACCGCCACCGGGTCCCCCGCCACCGGGACTTCCCATAGATGCATCAAGTTTCGTATTGCTTATTTTTGGCCTAGCCTTAGGGGTATTTATTGCGTATCGCAGAAAGCGTCTTAGCTAGATTGACGCAAGAGTTTTTGAACGTATTTTCCTACCACATCAAATTCAAGATTGACCGTATCTCCAACTTTCAAGGAGTGAAAATTGGTATGTTCGTATGTATAGGGAATAATAGCTACGCTGAATTCTGTGTCCGTACTATCTACTACCGTTAAACTTACTCCGTTTACGGTAATTGAACCTTTTTCAATGGTAAGATTACCCGGGATGAGTTCGTGCTTGAACCTATAGGTCCAGCTGCCATCTAGTGTCTCCGCAGCAATACAAGTTGCGGTCTGATCCACATGACCTTGAACAATATGACCGTCCAGACGAGCTCCCATTTTCATGGCGCGTTCTAAGTTGATCCCACTGCCAACAGTTAAGGCTCCAAGATTCGACTTTTGAAGTGTTTCGTCTATAGCGGTAACGGTATATTGATTGCCATCTAAAGCAACTACGGTTAAACACACTCCATTGTGTGCCACACTCTGATCGATCTGAAGTTCTGGAGTCATTGCCGCTTTCATTCTGATGTGAAGGTTGCTGCCTTCACGCTCCAGATGAACAACTTCGGCTACTTCTTCTATGATCCCTGTAAACATCTTAATATTGTTGTTAACTTTGTGATGCAAAAATACGAATAATCGCCCAGCTGATTAAGCGAGGCGGTCATGCATTTAAGACCATAAGCTTTGAATAAAAAGGAACAGATCACAGTGGGGATCTCCATTGGAGACCTGAACGGAATTGGCGGAGAGATCGTCTTGAAAACCTTCTTGGACTCACGCATGCTCGAATTCTGCACACCCGTGATCTTTGCTTCGGTAAAGCTCATGTCCTTCTATAAAAAGCATTTTGATTATCCGATAAATCTTCACGGAATAAACAACCTGGATCAGATCGCTCATAAGAAGATCAATGTGCTCAACGTCTGGAAAGAAGGAGTTACGGTGAACTTCGGAGAAGAAAAGCCCGAGGCAGGCGCTTATGCCATAAAGAGTTTTAAGGCTGCTGTCACCGCCCTTAAACAAGACAAGATCGATGTTTTGGTCACCGCGCCTATTCACAAATACAATATTCAAGCCGAGGATTTCAAATTCCCTGGACACACGGATTACTTGAATCAGCAGCTAGAAGGCAACAGTATGATGTTTATGATCAGTGAGTCTCTGCGCGTTGGTCTTCTTACAGATCACCTGCCCGTTAAAGATGTTTCGGCAGCGATTACTCCGGAGCTGATCACTACCAAAATAAAGACGGTAACCCAAACCCTGAAACAAGACTTTGGGATCATCACTCCGAAGATCGCAGTATTGGGAATCAATCCACATACAGGAGACAACGGGGTAATTGGAAAAGAGGACGATGAGGTAGTGCGCCCAACTTTGGCAAAACTCAACGAAGAAGGCACCTTAGTTTATGGCCCCTATGCCGCCGATAGTTTTTTTGGCACTAAGAATCATTTGAATTTCGATGCGATCATCGCTGCATATCACGATCAAGGATTGGTGCCGTTCAAGACCTTGTCCTTTGGGCAAGGGGTGAATTATACCGCTGGACTTGAAAAGATAAGGACCTCGCCAGACCACGGAACGGCCTACGACAAGGCGGGAAAAGGGGAGGCAGATCACACTTCATTCAAAGAGGCTGTGTTCAGCGCAATTCAAATTTTTAAGACCAGACAAGAATATCTGGAGTTGAGCGCTAATCCATTACAGAAAAGAGCACGTAAAGTCTTGGCAAAAAAGCGCTAAGGCTTCGTAGTCCGTTTTAATTTATTTTTTATCTTTGCAGCCGTCTTTGATAGAGACGGGATAGTAAACGAATTGATTGTGAAGGAATTGAAAGCATATACCATCCCGTTTGTGGGCCTAAAAATAGGCAGCCATCAGTTCGACTATCAGATAGACAACACGTTCTTTGAGCACTTTGAGTATGACGAATTCCACAAGGCCGATGTAAAAGTTGACCTAGAATTAGAAAAGAAAAGCACCTTATTGGACTTGCATTTTCAATTCAATGGAACCGTCAATGTCAACTGTGATTTGACCAATGAACCTTATGATCAGCCAATTTCTGGCAATTTTGATCTGGTTGTTAAGTTTGGTCAAGAGTATAATGACGAAGAAGAGGATCTTCTGATTTTACCCCACGGTAGCTACGAGGTGGACGTTGCACAGTATATATATGAAAGTATTGTACTTGCGGTTCCAGCCAAAAGGGTGCATCCCGGTGTAGCAGATGGGACTTTGAAATCTGAGGCACTCGACAAACTTGAAGAACTCAGCCTGAATAATCAGGCAGAACAATCCGACGAAGATCAAACAGATCCGCGTTGGGACGATTTAAAGAAATTATTAACGGATAAATAAATAAGTAATGGCACATCCTAAGAGAAAGATCTCTAAAACCAGAAGAGACAAGCGCAGAACGCACTATAAGGCAACTGCTCCTCAATTGGCCACAGATCCTACTACAGGAGAGACGCACTTGTACCACAGAGCGCACTGGCACGAAGGAAAGCTTTACTACCGAGGACAGGTTCTTATTGACGATACCGAGTCTGCGGAAAGCTAGTAGTACCTGTTTGTAAAATATTACTCTCGCTATCAATTTATTTGATCTGCGAGAGTTTTTTATTACATATGCCCAAAATTGTCATAAATGACCCAATTTTGGCTTGTTTTAATCGAAAATTCGTTATTTTCACTTCCTTTTAAGGCATAATGCCTTTTTTTGTGTACTGAATTCTGTAAAATGAGTAAGATCACAGCAGCTATTACCGCTGTCGGGGGCTACCTGCCAGATTACGTACTGACCAACCAGATTTTGGAGACTATGGTCGATACGAACGACGAATGGATCACCACCCGAACGGGAATCAAAGAACGCCGCCTGTTAAAGGACAGCAATAAAGGAACCTCCTATCTGGCCATCAAAGCCGCCCAAGATGTTCTACAGAAAAGCGGTACAGACCCAAAAGATATTGACATGGTCATTATGGCCACAGCGACTCCGGATATGCCGGTAGCAGCAACAGGCGTTTACGTAGCCACCCAGATTGGAGCCGTAAACGCTTTTTCATATGATTTGGTTGCAGCTTGTTCGAGCTTTCTTTACGGAATGTCAACTGCGGCTCGTTATATTGAATCTGGACGCTATAAAAAAGTACTGCTTATTGGAGCAGACAAAATGTCTTCTATAATTGATTATGAAGATCGTGCCACTTGTATCATTTTTGGTGATGGAGGTGGCGCTGTGCTTTTTGAACCTAATGAAGAAGGCTATGGCCTGCAAGATGAGGTTTTGAGAAGCGACGGGATTGGCCGTGAGCACTTAAAGATCGACGCAGGAGGATCCATTCTTCCAGCTTCTCATGAAACCGTAGATGCCAAGAAGCACTATGTGTTCCAAGACGGGAAGACCGTTTTTAAATTTGCGGTTTCCAATATGGCAGACGGAGCAGCTCAGATCTTAGAGCGCAACAATTTGACTGGCGATGATGTCGCTTGGCTGGTACCGCACCAAGCCAATAAGCGTATCATTGATGCTACTGCAAGACGCATGGGCTTGGACGATAGCAAGGTCATGATGAACATTGAACGCTACGGAAACACCACTTCGGCAACTTTGCCCTTGTGTCTATACGATTACGAAAAACAGCTCAAAAAAGGAGATAAGCTAATTTTTGCTTCTTTTGGCGGTGGATTTACCTGGGGGTCAATCTATCTGACTTGGGCATACGATTCATAAAAACCACAACCTAATAAACTAAAAAACAAGATCCGATGGAAATTAAGGATATTCAGAATCTCATCAAGTTTGTAGCCAAATCTGGCGCAAATGAGGTAAAATTGGAGACGGACGAGTTTAAGATCACCATTCGTACAGGAATGGAAAGCAAAGGTCCTGAAGCAACTTATATTCAGCAGATCCCTGCCGCAGCCCCTGTTGCTGCCGCTCCTGCTCCTGTTGCTGCTGCTCCTGCCGCCGAGGCTGCTGCTCCAACTGCCGAAGCTCCTGCCGCTGCAGACGATTCGAAATACGTAACTATCAAATCACCGATTATTGGAACCTTCTACCGCCGTCCGGCGCCAGACAAACCTATGTTTGTAGAAGTGGGTGACAGTATTGGAAATGGAGATGTACTTTGTGTGATCGAAGCCATGAAGCTCTTCAACGAAATCGAATCAGAAGTATCTGGAAAGATCGTTAAGATTCTGGTAGAGGACTCTTCGCCAGTAGAGTTCGATCAGCCATTATTCTTAATCGACCCTTCTTAGTCAAATCGCATTACATAGTGCGTCTGAGCGCTAGCGCATCAGACGTAAAAAAATCACAGTGTTATGTTTAAAAAAATACTGATTGCCAATCGGGGAGAGATCGCCTTGCGCGTAATTCGAACCTGTAAAGAGATGGGTATTAAAACGGTAGCCGTTTATTCCACTGCCGATGCGGATAGTCTTCATGTGCGTTTTGCCGATGAGGCCGTATGCATAGGACCGCCTGCGAGTTCTGAATCCTATCTTAAAATATCTAATATCATCGCTGCAGCAGAGATCACCAATGCCGATGCGATTCACCCAGGATACGGGTTCTTGTCAGAGAACGCAAAGTTCTCTAAGATCTGCGAAGAACACGATATTAAATTTATCGGCGCCTCCGCAGAGATGATCGATCGTATGGGAGATAAAGCTTCTGCAAAAGCGACCATGAAAGCTGCAGGAGTGCCTTGTGTTCCTGGATCTGACGGGGTTATTCCAGATTTTGAAACTTGTAAAAAGCTAGCTGTAGAGACAGGATATCCTGTTATGCTTAAAGCTAGTGCCGGTGGAGGTGGAAAAGGAATGCGTGCCGTTTGGAAAGAAGAAGACTTGCAGCCTGCATGGGAATCTGCGCGTCAGGAAAGTAAAGCTGCCTTTGGAAACGACGATATGTATATGGAAAAGCTCATCGAGGAGCCACGCCATATCGAGATACAAATTGTAGGGGACTCTACAGGGAAGGCTTGTCACCTCAGTGAACGTGACTGTTCTGTACAAAGACGTCACCAGAAATTGACTGAAGAGACTCCGTCTCCGTTCATGACCGACGAGCTTCGTGATGCCATGGGTAAAGCTGCGGTTAAAGCGGCAGAATACATCAATTACGAAGGCGCAGGTACAGTAGAATTCTTGGTGGACAAGCACCGCAATTTCTACTTCATGGAAATGAACACGCGTATTCAGGTAGAGCACCCTATCACAGAAGAAGTTGTAGATCACGACTTGATCCGAGAGCAGATCAAAGTTGCTGCCGGAATAAAGATCTCTGGTAAGAACTACTACCCACAGCTGCACTCTATCGAATGTCGTATCAACGCAGAAGATCCTTATAACGACTTTAGACCTTCGCCAGGACGCATCACAGTTTTGCATGCGCCAGGAGGACACGGAGTTCGTTTGGATACACACGTATACGCTGGTTACATGATTCCACCAAACTACGATTCTATGATCGCTAAATTGATCGTTACTGCGCAAACGCGTGAAGAGGCGATCGCTAAAATGAAGCGCGCATTAGATGAGTTTGTTATTGAGGGAATCAAAACAACCATCCCATTCCACCGTCAGCTTATGGAAGAGCCGGATTATGTAGAAGGAAACTACACCACCGCTTTCATGAATGACTTTGAAATGCGCGAACCTGAAGAAGAATAAACATTCGCAACAGATATTGAAAGATCCGGAGTCTAATGGCTTCGGATTTTTTTATTTTTAGTCCATGCGAGAGGGCTATTTTAAGCATATCGTTTTTGTTTTGGTCTCCATGCTTGTAGTATTCATTGGCCTAAAGACCTTAGGGCTTTACTTTGCATTTGCCATACCGCTGTTCATGCTCGTTTTTATTATCATCGTAAAAAATTCTAAGAAGTGAATTTGTCGTATTGGGAACATAAAAGTTGGTTTACCAACTTAGATTTTGTCATAGTAGGGAGTGGTATTGTCGGCCTTGCTGCAGCCCTTGAATTACGGCGTAAACATCCCATGGCCAAGATCGCAGTTTTGGAGCGAGGCATGTTGCCTTCTGGTGCTAGTACCAAGAATGCTGGCTTTGCTTGCTTCGGAAGCGTTTCCGAGCTCCTAGATGACCTTTCTGTTCATAGTGAAGAAGAAGTTGTCGCTTTGGTTAAAAAACGCGTATACGGCCTAGAAACACTAAAAAAACTGTTGGGGACAGATGCCATCGGTTATGATGCTTGTGGAGGATATGAATTATTCACCCTGCAAGACGAAGCCCTCTACACACAAAGCCTGGAAGCGATCGGGAGGTTAAACAAGCTTTTGGATCCCATATTTGATGCTCCGGTCTTTAGCAGGCTTGAGAATTCCTTCGGATTTGATAATATTCAGCCGCAACTGATCTTTAATGCATTTGAAGGAAAGATAGATACTGGCGCCATGATGCAGGCCTTTATAAAGAAAGTCTACAGCTCTGATATTCAGATCATAAACGGTGCTACGGTAACAGCCATGAGTGATTCTGCCGGCGGAGTTTCTCTTGAGATCAATGGAGAACTATCGATTCGCGCCAGTCGAGTTCTAGTAGCAACCAACGGATTGGCCGGTAGTCTGTTAAACGAAGATCTAAAACCAGCTAGAGCACAAGTCTTGATCACCGAACCCATACCCAACTTGTATTTTAACGGTACCTTTCATTTAGACAGAGGCTACTATTATTTTAGAAATATAGATGGTCGCATTCTATTTGGGGGTGGGCGTAATTTAGATGTGGATGGAGAAACCACTACGCTTATGGAAACAACAGAGCAGATCCAATCGGCATTGGATTTACTGTTGCGCCATACGATTTTACCCGGGAAAGACGTTAAAATTGAACAACGCTGGAGCGGTATTATGGGAGTCGGAAGCAAAAAGGCGCCTATTGTAAAGCAAGTCTCAGAACACGTTTATTGTGGCATTCGTCTGGGAGGTATGGGAGTTGCCATAGGAGCAGACACAGGTACTTCGCTCGCCAAGTTGATCGATTGATGCGCAAACTGATCCGTTTTCTAATTAAAACCTTTATTTGGTTCTTGGTCTTATCCAACCTTTGGGTATTAGCCCATAAATATTTGCCTGTTCCGGCTACGCCACTTATGGCTATTCGGTATTTTCAGACAGATGAGAAGGCGAGCATTCAGCACAACTGGGTCGCTCTAGAACAGATAGCTCCAAACCTACAAAAGGCAGTTATATGCGCAGAAGACCAACAGTTTCTTACGCATAACGGATTTGATGTGGCCGCTATAAAAAAGGCTCGAGAGCAAAACAAAGCAGGCAAGAAGTTGCGCGGGGCCAGCACCATAAGTCAACAAACGGCAAAGAACGTATTTCTTTGGCCACATAGGTCGTGGGTTCGAAAAGGTTTTGAGGCTTATTTTACTTTTCTGATCGAGATGTATTGGAGCAAAGAGCGCATTTTGGAAGTCTATTTGAACAGCATTGAATTTGGTCCAAGTATTTATGGAGCTCAAGCAGCTGCGGAGCATTGGTTCAATACAGATGCAGACAAATTAAACCGAGATCAAGCCCTGGGGTTAGCGGCTATCTTACCCAATCCATTAAAATATAGGCCGGTGGCTCCTACGGCCTACATCTCGAAAAGAAAGTCTTGGATCAGCCAGCAGATGTATAACTTTGGCCCTCTGGATCTACAATCGGAAAACGCAAAGAACCTTGGAACAAAATAAATCCGAATTAATAGCCCTCTGTCATGCTTGGTTGGACAAGCGCTTAGATGGCCTTAAGCAGGCGCAATCTGCGGTAGATGAATCTTTACAGGGTGCCGTAAAAAGCAGCGCTGGAGATAAGCACAATACAGAACGAGCGCATTTACAACTACAGACCGAAAAGTTGGGCCAGCAATTCAAAGCGATAGATCAGCAACGTTTAGCGCTATCCAAGATTCATTCCGGCGTCGCTACAGGAAAAGTGCATTTGGGTAGCCTGGTTGAGACAGATCAGCAGCGCTATTTCATAGCCATTGCCGCTGGAGCCATACAGTTTAAGGGTAATCAGATCTGGGCTATAGCCCCACAAAGCCCTATTGGCCAATTACTGCTTGGAAAATCGGTTGGCGAAAGTATTGTTTGGGCCGGAAAAAGTCAGCAGATAACTAAGATTTACTAATCTTCCGTAGCGGCGTCGTAAACCTCGATTTCCAAGGCCTTTGCCAAACCATTTGCCTTATGCATAGCGTCTTCTTTGGTATCTGTTTCGTAAACAGTGATGTGCTTATTGGTCTGGTAAAAAAGGTTGATCCGAAACACGGTCTTGCCCATGTTGGCCTCCGCAGTGATTACGCGAGCCCTGTAATTCTTTACCGTTTTAAAAACCGACACATATTCAATATCGGGCAACGGTTTCCAATTTCCAACCGTGACACCCCAAACCGAATACAGGTTCCGATATCGCTTTTCAAAAACTTCAACTTCGGCTCCTTCTCGTAGTGCCAGTCGGGCAGAAACCCCGAGGATGATAAGCCCAAACATGGTGCCTTGTGTGAGCAGATAAACTCCAAAGAGCGCAACCACAATAGAGAAAAATACCTTGATCGGAGAAATAGGATTTAAAAAACGCATTAGTGGTCAATTTTTAAGTGGATTTCTGTTCCCGGTTCAATGCTCTCACAAGTGTTGAAGAACAACTCCTGCTCGCCATCTTGGGCTTGAACAAGGTAATGACTTCCTTTGAAATAGCTCGCCTTTACCCTAGCACTAAAATCTGCTTGCTGCTTGGATAAACGCAGTTGATGTGGAAACAAGTACTGCCCATTGGGCAAGGCATTGATCTCTCCAAAGAACCCGGCCTGATATGCGCTTGAGATATTCTTATAAAGCTGCTCTGGCGGCCCAAAAAACGAGACTTTACCATTTTCTAATATCAACACCTGATCTGCAAAACTCAAGGCTTCATTAGCATCATGTGTAGCCGTGACACAAGTAATTCCTGCGGATTTTAAGTAGTTGTAGAGTTGTCTGCGGAGTCTGGAGCGTCTAAATTCGTCAATATGTGCAAAGGGTTCATCCAGCAGCAGTACCTCTGGCACTAAAGCTAAGGCCTTGGCAATAGCCACGCGTTGCTTTTGCCCACCGCTTAAAGACTTTACCTTCTGCTCAGCAAAAAGCTCTAAATCCAATAAGGTGAGCAGCTCTGATGTACGGGTAGCTTCTTGCTCCGGATTCAATCTGGAAAAATGCTCTTGAATGTTCTCACTGACCGTGGTGTAAGGCATTACATTGGCCTCTTGCGCCACTAATTTCATATAAGGTGCTCCGGGAACCAGTTGATTCTTCGGCCCGAGTACAGCTTCACCTTTCCACAGGATCTCGCCGTGGTCCAGGTCCATCAACCCGTAAATAAGATGCAGCAAAGTAGATTTACCACTACCGCTTTCTCCCAAGATCGCTAAATGGTCTCCGGCATTTAAAGTAAACGCCAAGGGACCCAACAGTTCTTGTTGGTCCTGATAGCTGAATTTGTCAATGGTAACTGCTAGCATAGAAAAAAAGCCCTTGCTGCGGGCAAGGGCGATTTTTTATCCTTTTATTTTATTGCTGACGTCTTCTGGCAATACGCGATATCCCATATTGTAGAGCGTAAAGCCAAAGAGATCGGCATAGAGTTCAATGGTTTTTGTAACGGGTGTTCCTGCGCCGTGTCCTGCATCTTTTTCAATACGGATCAGGGTCGGATTTGCTCCACCATTCTTGGCCTGAAGTTCTGCAGCGAATTTAAAACTGTGCGCTGGCACAACACGATCGTCATGATCGGCAGTGGTTACCAAGGTAGCCGGATAATTCACTCCTTGCTCTACGTTATGTACCGGGCTGTAACCCAGCAGATATTCAAACATTTCTTTGCTGTCTTCTGCAGTTCCATAATCGTAAGCCCATCCCGCACCAGCGGTAAAGGTATGATAGCGAAGCATATCTAGCACACCTACGGCTGGAAGCGCCACCTTCATTAGCTCTGGACGCTGAGTCATAACAGCGCCGACAAGTAATCCTCCATTAGAGCCACCGCGAATAGCAAGGTAATCAGAGGAAGTGTAGTTGTTTTCGATAAGGTATTCTGCTGCGGCGATGAAATCGTCAAATACATTTTGTTTTTGCATTTGCGTTCCGGCATCGTGCCAAGCCTTACCGTATTCGCCGCCTCCGCGAAGGTTAGGCACGGCATAAACCCCACCTTGTTCCATCCAAACGGCATTGGCAATGCTGAATCCGGGGTTCAATGAGATATTGAATCCGCCGTAACCGTAAAGGATAGTTGGGTTTTTGCCATTAAGCTCTAAGCCCTTTTTATGCGTAATGATCATAGGCACTTTAGTGCCGTCTTTGGAGGTATAGAAAACTTGTTTACTCTCGTAATTGTCTGGGTTAAAATCGATGGCCGATTTGCGGTACAAGGCAACTTCTCCACTATCTACTTGATAGGTAAAAATACTACCCGGCGTGTAGTAGTTGGTAAAGTTGAAATAGATCTCTTTTTCTTCCTTTTTAGAATAGAAGCCACCGGCAGAACCTATACCTGGTAATGCCACTTCACGCACCAGGCTTCCGTCATAATTGTATTGCATCACCTTAGAGATCGCGTCTACCGAATATTCTGCAAAGATGTATCCTCCTCCTGTGGAAGGGCTGAGTACATGTTCGGTTTCAGGAATTACGTCTTCCCAATTCTCCGGACTCGGATTGCTGGCATTGGTCTTAACGATACGTTGGTTAGGCGCATTGAGGTTGGTCACCAAATACAAGGTATCTCCGTCATTGTCCAACATATAGGTATCGCTGTCCACATTGTCTATCACAGTGATCAGTGGTCTGTCTGGGTTTTCCAGATCTTTCAAGAACATCTTGTTTCCGGAGGTAGAAACCGAGGCAGAAATAGACAACCACTTGTTATCTTCAGAGACACCTCCGCCTACATAACGGTGCTTCTCTGCCGGCGTTGCACCAAAGACAACTGGGTCTGCATCTTGGTCTGTTCCAAGCTTGTGGTAGTACAGTTTATGCTGATCGGTCTTGGCAGAAAGCTCACTGCCTTCTGGTTTGTCATAACTAGAGTAGTAGAATCCTTCGTTCTTGTACCAAGAGATACCAGAGAATTTCACATCGCGCAAGGTGTCTTCAATGATCTCCTTGGAGGCGACATCCATGATCAGGATCTTACGCCAATCGCTTCCACCCTCAGAAATACTGTAAGCCGCCAGAGACCCATCCTCAGAAAAACTCAAGCCTGAAAGAGAAATGGTTCCGTCTTCTTTAAAGGTGTTCGGATCTAAGAAAACTTCGGCGGTTTCTGGGTCGTCTCCGGTTTTATATCGGTAAACTACGTATTGATTTTGCAGCCCGTCGTTCTTTCTAAAGTAGGTGTATTCGCCTTCTTTAAATGGAGCTGTTACTTTTTCGTAATTCCAAATGGATTTTAAACGCGCCTTGAGCTCGTCTCTAAAAGGAATAGTATCGAGAAAACCATTGGTCACCGCATTTTGTGCGTCTACCCATGCTTCTGTTTCTTCGCTTCTGTCGTCTTCTAACCAGCGGTATGGATCTGGAACGTCAACTCCGAAATAGGTATCTACGGTGTCAACTTTTTTAGTTTCGTGATATTCCACAGTGGGTACAGGTTGAGAGGTGTTTTCTTGGCAGCTCATGGCCGCGAGAGCCAATACGGCTACTCCAATTAATCGCTTCATCGAAATTACAATTTAACCAGTGAAAAAAGGATCTTTTACTGCCTGTTTTAAGGCAGCTAAAGGTAAGAAAAACTGCACTTTGTTTTAAGATACAATTGGCAGTTTAACAGCAGCTTATGGCTCGACTTAAGTAAACAGTGGCGTGTAAGCCTTCCAATATTTATAAATCAGGACAACATTAAGTCCTGCAACAACCAAAGCAATACCTATATCCGGTAGATCTAAAAAGATGTGGAACAAGACAATGTTCAGCGATATTGGCGCCAAGAGGATCAGTGCAAAAGGCACCCACCGATTCAGCAAAAGCATAAGGCCAACCAGAATCTCCAAGGCCCCAACGATGTAAAGTACATAACCGGTGGCATCTAAGGAAGTCATAAATTCTGCGGCCCTAGGTGGAAAAGCAGGCGGGCTTAAAAACTCAAAGAATTTGTTTGCTCCAAAAACAAGCAAAGACAAGCCCAGGAGCCATTTCAGGATTTTAGAAAAGGTGGAATTCATACAAGGGGATGGTTAGTTAGTTGCACACAAGTATGAATTAAAGATACTAAAAATAAAAAACCCTGTGGTCTGAAGATCACAGGGTTAAGTGTCGTAATAAAATTAGTTCCTATTGCTTTAAGAACTGTTTGTTGATCACTGCGCCACCAGTTTCGATCTTTACCACATAAGCTCCACTAGCAAGTGCTGCCACATTGATCGATTTGTTGGCAACCACGCCAGACTGTACCAATGCACCGTTTAGGTTGTAAATGGTGTATTGTGCATCGTTAAGTGGAGTTCTGTAATCCAATTGCAGGATCTCTGTCGCCGGGTTAGGATAAACAGTAAGTGCAACTTCGTTGGTTTGCTCTTCTACACTTAGCGGCTGGCCTTCATAGATAGTCACTACTTGATCTACAGCTACATCTTCAAAGGTGTCAACGGTTCCAGATGGCCATTTAACTACTAAAGTGTTGATGTTGGTATCTGCACCTGTTCCGAAGTGCGTGTTCAAAGTACTTAAGAAACGGAATCCTTCTCCATTGCGCACATCGCGAATTTGAGTCCCTGAATCGGTAGTCAATTCAATACGAGCTCCAATTCCATTAATATTACTAGGGTCTCCAACAGTGTTTATAACCAACCAGTGGTTGTCGTTTCCTGAGTTGAAACGAATGAATCCTGAGTTGAAAGCATCGACAAAACCGTCGTTGTTCAAATCTCCAAAGGCGCCATTACTTCCGCTAATAGCACCAAAGTCTATAGTCGTAAAAGTAAGATCTCCGTTTCCGTAAAGAATGTTTCCGTTAGAGGCAATATCTAAGAAACCGTCGTTATTAAAGTCGTAGGTAGCGTTCTCAATTCCTGTAGCTGTAACCGAAAGCACCCCAGAGGCGGCAGTTACATCGGTAAAGGTGTAGCCCGCTCCAGGACCGTTATTTCGCATTAATTTATGTGCTCCGGAGCTCGCTCCTACAAACACGTCCATGTCGCCGTCGTTGTCAAAATCTCCCCAAGCAGAAGACCAAGTTTGCATAGGGTCTGCAAGACCAATGGCCGCTCCATTCTCAGTGAAAGTTCCGTCACCATTGTTCAGGTGCATTTGGTTGGTTCTACGAGCAACCTCTCCACCACACTTAGCGATGAACATATCCAGTAATCCGTCGTTGTTGTAGTCAATCCAAACCGATCCGTAGTTACCTCCAGAAGGATAATCTCCTAAACCACCTTGGTTAAAGGTCAATGCTCCAGTTCCGTCGTTAATGTAGTATACGTTTGGTGCAACATCGTGACAAACAAAGGCGTCCATGTCTCCATCGTTATTGATATCTACAAAATTGGAACGCTGAGAGAACACGAATTCTGGACCAGAAACTTCTACGAAACCACTTCCGGTTCCGTCAGAGCGCATAAAGGTCACTCCACTACCACCGCCGTAAAGCAAGTCAGTATAACCGTCCCGGTTGTAATCCGCAGCAGCTAATGACCAAGAAGGTGTATAGTTGGCCGAAGTCGTAGAAATATTGCGAGTTACAAAAGTTCCATCGGCTTGTTGCTCTAAGATATTCACGTTGGTAGAACTAATAGAAACTATGTCGTCTAGAAAGTCTCCATTCATATCTACAACAGCTCGGTTAGAGCCAGAAGTAGAAACAGAGGTAAATCCGAAACTCACCGGATCTACCGTGCCTGATTCTTGGGCAAAAACAGCTCCCACCGTAGTTAGGGCGAGGATGCTTAAAATAATTTTCTTCATCGTTTTTTAGTTAAGTGTTTCAATTTTTTAGTCGCAGGACTCAGTAAGTGAGTTGATCCAGGCTTCCACCATGGCAACAGCTTCTTCATCGCGTATAGTTCGGCCCAAAAGGGGCATGCGGTATTCTTCTGCCTCTGAGTTCACTCTAAAGAAGAGCACAGAAGTATCAATATCGCCAGGGACAACGATCTTCGTATTAGGCGGGATCGGAGTTTCCGGATCCACACAAACACCGAGGTTCACATTGTCCGCAGATTCGTTAAAGGCAAAGCGCACCGGACGATAATCACAATGACGGTCGTCTGAGTGGCAATGCGCACAATTTATATCTACATAAGATCGCATTCTGAGGCTAATGGGCTGCGAAGTGTCTCTCCAGTCAATTACGGTTTCGATCTCCGCAGGCAGACCTTCTGCCAAATAACCCATGGCGATAAGTTTGCGTAATTGATTCTCTACGCCATCTGCGTAAGGGTAATCGCTATTGATGTGTTGAGGTTTTAGGCCGATTGGGATCGGGTCTAATTGTGTTTTGTGGCAAGTAAAGCATTCTGCTTCGGATGGAATACGGTAGTTAATACTGCGTTCCACGCCGTCTTGTAGCCAGTTTACCTCTGTAAAATCGCCATCCAGATTCAAGGTGGCCTCTGTTTGTGCCTCATTCCAAATGTATTCGGCAAATTCCCAGCCTTCGGCTGTGCGATAGATCAAACGGGTCTCAATGATCCGAGTGTCGCCAGCAGGCAATACATTGTCGTAATAGAAGGTTTTGATAAGAATAGTACCGACAGGCATCTGCAGCAACTCATAAGATTCTGTGTACTGCGCTTGAACACCATCTGGCATCCAAATGAATCGCTTCTTTAAGGCATAATCGGTAAATAAGGTACTGATTGGCTTGTATGGTAATACACCATAGACCGGTTCTTGGTTGGCCATTGCACCTTCAAAAAAGTTGTAATCTGAAAGATTGTCGTAGGGGAATTGTTCCAGATTGAAATTTACAGGACTGACAGGTGTGACTGTGACATTAATGGTTGCTCCTGTGCAATTGTCCGTGCCGGTTTCGCACAGAGCGTATTGCAGAGTGATGGTTCCAAATATGCCACCGTCTGCGATATATTCTAAAAGATCATCGCTAGGGTCGTTGGGAGTGTTGTTGGGATCGATTACGTTGGCTGTGCCAGAAGAAACGCTTTGTACCAGCAATTGGCCTTGGGTAGGCACATTGACATCGTTGGCAAAAACATCAATGATCACGGTTGCGTTCTGAGCAACAAAGGCGACATCATCAATAGCTTCGTAGGCCAATGGTGAGTAGTCATTGTCGTCTGAATTACATCCTATCAGTACCCCTAGGGCAAGACAAGAGAGTCCAATCCTTTTAAAAAGGCTGATCATGGTTGGCACATTAGTGTAATATTTAAACAAGAACGGGACAAAAAACCCTACCACATAGGGTTTTAACAAAAATATTGCAAAAAAAACAACCATCCAAACAGATGGTTGTTAATCTTTAAATGGGGATAGACCAGAATGTTTATCGGAACATCGGTTTGTATGCGTCCCAGTTTTTGTACATCAGGTATCCGTTCAATAAGGCTACCAAGATAGCAGGCCCGATGTTTGGCAAATTCAAAAAGGCGTGGAACAATACTATGTTAATTGATATAGGCACCAACATTACTAAAGCTAATGGCACCCATTTTCTAATGACCAGGAGTAATCCAACGACCACTTCGGTAAGTCCTACAAGGCCCATCAAGTATCCTTTGCCCACATCTGTTGCGTCAGAATAACGCAGGGCAGTGAATAGATATTCGGCTTGAGGGTATCCACTAAAATCAAAGTCTTGCAAAAACCAGAAGAACTTGTTGAAACCGAAAAGCAACAACATAAGTCCTAGTCCGACGCGGATAATAAGATTTAAATATTTCATTTTAACTGTTTTGGGTTGATTATGAGGTCTTAGACGAAGCCTCCCCAAACAGCTTACAAAAGATTTTCCTTATCCAAGTGTTGCGCTATCTGAACTGCATTGGTTGCCGCCCCTTTTCTGAGGTTATCACTTACGATCCACAGATTCAAACTGTTGGCTTGACTCAGGTCTCGGCGAATACGTCCAACAAAAACATCGTCTTTGTGGTGGGCGTAAAGTGGCATAGGATACGTATTGGTATCTGGATTGTCTTGAAGCACAACACCTTGAGTGGCGGCCAGCATGCTGCGGACTTCGCTGAGCTCAAAATCGTTTTCAAATTCAATGTTCACAGATTCAGAGTGCCCTCCCTCTGTCGGTATACGCACAGCGGTAGCTGTTAGGGCAATACTTCTGTCGTTTAGGATCTTTTGTGTTTCGCGAACCAGTTTGAATTCTTCTTTGGTGTAGCCGTTAGACTCAAACACGTCGCAATGTGGCAGGGCATTCTTATAAATAGGATAAGGATAAGCCATTTCTCCTTGTACTCCGTTCACCTCGTTGTTCATTTGGTTTACAGCCTTGCTACCTGTTCCGGAAACCGATTGATAGGTAGAGATCACCACACGCTTTATCTTGTACTTATCGTGCAATGGCTTAAGGACCATAACCAATTGAATGGTAGAACAATTTGGATTGGCAATGATCTTGTCAGCTTTGCTGAGGTTATATGCATTGATCTCAGGAACTACCAGGTTAATATCTTGTTCCATACGCCAAGCCGAAGAATTATCGACCACGGTACAACCGATCTCAGCAAATTTTGGCGCCCACATCTTAGAAGTATCACCTCCTGCAGAGAATAAGGCCAATTGAGGTTTCATGTCTAGCGCAGTTTCCATGCTTACCACCTTATACTGTTTCCCTTTGAATGCTACTGGGGTTCCAACCGAACGCGCTGAGGCAACCGGTATCAGTTCTTCAATTGGGAAATCGCGCTCTTCTAAAACGCGAAGCATGACTTGGCCTACCATTCCGGTAGCACCTACAACTGCTACTTTATACATGATTTAAATTTTAAAATGCAAAAGTAAAGCATGACACTTAAAGGAGGTCTAAAAAGAAACATAAAAAAACCGCCTTGGGGGAAGGCGGTTTCAGCTATCTAATCTTAAAAGAGATTACTTTTTAAGTAGGTCTCTGATCTCGGCAAGCAACTCTTCTTGAGTTGGTCCAGCCGGAGCCTCAGGAGCAGGCTCTTCTTTTTTCTTAGTCTTGTTGTAGGCCTTAACGATCATAAACAATACGAATCCTACAGTAATTAAGTTGATGATGGCATTCACCCACTTTCCATACATAATTGCATTTTCTGGAGAAGTAACGGAACCGTCAGCAGCAACAACTGCTTCGTCTAAAACGACTTTCATGTCTGCAAAGTCTAATCCGCCAGCGAAGTGCCCAACAATTGGCATCATGATGTCGCTAACAAATCCATTGACTACCAGACCTACAGCACCCGCAAGGATAACGGCTACTGCCAAATCAATGACGTTACCCGTCATGATAAAATCTCTAAATTCTTTTAACATGGAAATTGATGTATTAGTTAATTGTCTACAAATTACTAAAAACTAAGACGGAATGTGATTTGGGAGGCTGAAGTTTTTAACAGACTTATCGAAGAACGACGCGTTTTATTCGACCACCGACAGCGGTGAGCAATTCATAAGAGATGGTACCGGCCTTTTTTGCCAATTCTTCTGCAGATTGTTGCTCGCCAAATACCTCCACAGAGTCGCCTTCTTGGCAAGCAATACCAGTCACATCTACCATGATCATGTCCATACAGACATTACCGACAATTGGCGCGTGCTTTCCGTTTACAATCACACTGCCCACACCTTTTCCTAAAGCACGGGGTAGACCATCGGCATGACCTACAGGCAAGGTTGCAATGGTCATTGCATCCTTAGCGATATGACCACGGTTGTAACCTACACTTTCACCTTGCTTTAATTGATGCAGTTGACTGATAACCGTCTTTAAACGCATGACCGGTTTGAGTTGTTTGTCTAGACTCGCCTCATTGGCATAACCGTAGAGGCCAATTCCAGTTCGGACAAGATCATAATGTGCTTGCGGATAGTTGATGATACCAGAAGTGTTGGTTGCGTGCGCAAAGAATTTGTCATCGCCTTTTTGTCGCAACGCTGGGAGGATAGCATCGAATGCGCTAAGCTGTTTAAGGGTAAATTCTTTTTCTGCGGAGTCTTCACTAGCTGCTAAATGCGTAAAGGCCGATCGCAGACTCAGTGCATCTTCTTTTTGTATGGCCGTGGCAGCTAGAACAGTTTCAGCAGGGTCAAAGCCCAGCCTGTTCAAGCCTGTGTTTACTTTAAGGTGAACCGGATATGCAACTAGTTTTTGGGCTTGTGCAAATTGAATGAAAAGGTTCAGAAGTCGCTCGGAATAAATACTTGGTTCCAAACATTTGCTAACCATTAGTTCGAAGTTGGCCGGCTGCGGATGCAAAACAAGAATAGGCAAAGTAACGCCTGCATCTCGTAAAAAGGCACCTTCGCTCACATAGGCTACGGCTAAATAGTCAACGCCCAATTCTTGGAGTTCCAAAGCAATAGTAGTTGCATCGCCCCCATATCCATTGGCTTTTACCACGGCCAGCATACGACAAGCCGGCGCCAATTTAGATCTTAAAAAACGATAGTTGTGTTGGAGTGCACCAAGATCCAGTTCCAATACAGTTTCTGCAGCTATACTCATGCTTTCTTTTGCTTCGGACTGATCTCTTCCGGATCCTTTACCTCCATTTTGGAGAGTTTCTCGCGGAGGTTCGCTTTGTAAAAAGCGGCGCGGCTTAAGGGCTCGTATTCGTCGGTTTCCCCGAGTAATACCAAATTATCATTGGCCGATTTTCTGTAAGAGTACTGCGCCAAATTTCCGGTGCGTGTGCAAACAGCGTGTACTTTGGTCACATATTCTGCCGTTGCCATAAGGGCGGGCATAGGGCCAAAAGGATTGCCCTTGTAATCCATATCCAAACCAGCCACAATAACGCGTATACCGCGGTTAGCCAGATCGTTGCAGACCTTGACAATCTCGTCGTCAAAGAATTGTGCCTCATCGATACCGACCACATCGCAATTGTCTGCCAGAATAGGAATATTGGCCGCCGCTGGAACAGGAGTAGAACGGATCTCGTTGCTGTCGTGAGAAACTACCATCTCGTCATCGTAACGTCTGTCTACAGCTGGCTTGAAGATCTCTACGCGTTGTTTGGCGAATTGCGCGCGTTTTAATCTACGGATGAGTTCCTCTGTTTTACCAGAGAACATGGAGCCGCAGATGACTTCTATCCATCCGAACTGTTCTTGCTGATTTACGGTGTTTTCGAGAAACATTTTGTAATTTACTACACGAAAAATGACAAAAATCCGTTAGAATTAACGGATGGCGTAAAGGTAACAAAACGTCCAAACAAAAAGGAGCTAATTTGATAAGTTATGGATTGAACTTTACTTTTTAAGATCGCAAACAGACTAACAAGTGCGAATCTTTTAAAATTCAAATCCAAAACTTCTGTAAAGTGAGAAAAATGAACAAGACCATCCATGCCGAATTGCGCGAATTGGCACAGGAAATATTAGACGGGCCCAAGGTACTCAGTGCAGTAGACCTCAAAGAGAAGGCTCAAAGACTCTATGAGAAACTCACCATATTGAGTCATCTGGAAGCTCAAGTTGGCGTAGATCCCTTGACCACACCAGTGCCCGATAGTGAATCCTTAGACTCCAAGAGCTATAGAGAACAGAATTGGTTTACCGAACCTAAACCTGTAGAAAAACCAGTACACGACGATGAACTGGTAGAACCGCTTATAGAAAAGATCAAAGATATTGTTGCACAAATGCCAGAGGAGTCTCAGAAGGTAGACGCCTTGCTAGAGGAGGTCTTGCCCAAAGCCAAATACATTAAGAACGACCTAGAAGAGCTTGCCGCCGATTACAAACACACTCCAGTGTTTGAACGTAAGCAAGAAACTCCACCAACACCCACCGCAGTAGAAACTCCAGAAGCTCCAGAGGCTGCCGAAACTACAAATAATTCGGTGGACAAACCACTTTCGCTTAATGATGCCTCCGCCGCCAAAGCTCAGATAGGGCTCAACGACAGGATCGCATTTATCAAGCATCTTTTTGACAATAAGCCAGAGGACTATGCTCGCGTAATGTCTCAACTGGACACCTGCGATTCGTTTCAGCAGGCTCAAGATTTCATCAACGGGCAAGTAAAACCGGAGTATAATTATTGGTTGGAAAAACAAGAGGTTGCAGAGCGCTTTATGAGCATAATAGAGCGCCGATTCTAAGCTTATGCATCCGGGAAAGCTTGTTTACTGGGCCAGCACAGTGGCCATTTGCCTTATAATGGGCTATTCTGCAAGCATGTATTTTACCAATACGGAAATGGTCGAAGGTTTCTTCAGACGTTTCAGCTATCCGGATTATTTGGTAATTCCGCTAGCTATAGCCAAAGTTCTGGCTATAATCATGATCCTTTGGAGAAAGATCCCCTGGCTTACCGAGTGGGCCTATGCCGGATTATTCTTTGACTTAGTACTCGCCTTTTTTGCCCACGAGCGTTTAGGAGATTCCGTTACCTTTGTACTGTTGGCAGCCATTGCGCTGCTACTATCGTACTTTTTTGGTAAATACTATCGATGAACGCTTCACTTTATTTGGTACCCACGCCGATAGGCAACCTAAAAGATATCACCTTGCGAGCTTTAGAGGTGTTGCAGTCTGTTTCCCTTATTCTAGCAGAAGACACCCGTACCAGCGGGAAACTCCTTAAACATTACGAGATCCTTACTCCGATGCGTTCGTATCATATGCACAATGAGCACAAGGCTACTGCGGCTGTTGTTGCGCAGATGCAGGCCGGACAGACCATTGCTCTGATTTCTGATGCCGGAACCCCAGCTATTAGCGATCCTGGTTTTCTTTTGGTTCGAGAGGCCTTGGCGGCCGGATTAGAGGTGGAGTGCTTGCCGGGAGCTACAGCTTTGATACCTGCATTAGCCGCAAGCGGGTTGCCTTGTGAGCGATTTGTTTTCGAAGGATTCTTGCCGGTTAAGAAGGGCCGTGCAACGCGGTTAGATGGTCTTAAAGACGAATCTAGAACTATGGTGTTTTACGAATCTCCGCATAAGCTACTCAAAACTTTAACGCAGTTCGAAGAGTTGTTCGGAAGTGATCGCAAGGCTGTTGCTGCCCGAGAAATAACTAAACTGCACGAAGAGTTGGTTCGTGGAACCCTATCAGAAATAAAAAGGCACTTTGAAACCAAAGCGCCTAAAGGTGAATTTGTTTTGGTGGTAGCCGGAGCTTCTTAAAGATGCTTCCCTTTATTCCAACCGTGTTTTCCTAAATACTGATTGCCGCTTTCTACAGCGCCATCTTCAATAGAAGTTCCCATAGAGTCGTTCCAACGATTCAGATACCCGAATAAAGAGATCACACCGAGCATCTCAACGATCTCACCTTCGTCCCAGTATTGGTAGAGACGTTCTTTGATCTGATCATCTACTTGGTTTGGAACCAACGAAGCAGCTAGTGAAAAATCAAGCGCAGCGCGTTCGGCTTCGCTAAAGGCAGGGTGGGTGCGGTATTCCCAGATATTGTCTAATTGCTCTTGTTCTGCTCCATAACGTTCTGCGGCACGAATGGCATGCGCTTGGCAATAACGACAGCCGGTAGAATTACTACTTACCCAAGCGATCATGCGTTTTAAGGCTGAGGTGACACGTCCTTCGTTGGCCATTACCGCTTTGTTAAGGTTAATGAAAGCCTTGCTAATGGCCGGTCTGCGTTGCATGGTTAGTACGCTGTTTGGGCAAAAACCAAGAGTTTCGTTGAAAAATTCGGCCAGTTTGGCGGTTTCCGGATCGTGGTCCGGAGAAAGTGGAGTCACTAAAGGCATGGGTTCAATTTTTTATGTTGTGAATTTACAAATTTAAGGCGGTGAATCGGGGGATACCTTACACAAAAAACAGACTTTTGGCTACCTTTACCTGCAGAATAGAATCCGCAGTCACACCTCAGCAATTATGCAATGGAACCTCAAAGAAAAACCAGATAAAGCTACTGTACAGCAGCTCGCAACAGCATTAGGTATACCAGAAGCTGTGGCAATATTACTGGTTCAACGTGGTATCACAAGCTTTGAAGAGGCCAAGGACTTTTACAGGCCTTCCTTAGAGGCATTGCACGATCCCTTTTTAATGCAGGACATGCAGGCAGCTGTAGCTCGAATTGAGCGGGCTATAGCAGAAGAAGAGCTTATTATGGTATATGGTGATTACGATGTTGATGGCACCTGTAGTGTGGCACTTATGGCTTCTTATTTGTTGCAAAGGTATCCGCGGGTAACCACGTATATTCCAGATCGTTATGCCGAAGGCTATGGGGTTTCGCTTCAAGGCATTGATTTTGCACACGACAATGGGGTTGGACTTATTATAGCTCTGGATTGTGGGGTCAAGGCCATAGATCAAGTGGATTACGCCGCCAAAAAGGGTATAGATTTTATTATTTGTGATCACCACTTACCCGGGGACGCCTTGCCGAATGCAGTAGCAGTTTTGGATCCGAAGCGATCGGATTGCCAATATCCGTATAAAGAACTTTGCGGTTGTGGCGTTGGTTTTAAACTCATACAAGCCTTGGGGCAGAATCGCGGAGAGCAGCTCCAGGATCTACTGCCTTATTTGGATCTCGTTGCGACTGCTATCGCCGCAGATATTGTTCCGATGACAGGTGAGAACAGAGTACTGGCCGCTTATGGGCTACAAGTGGTCAATGAGAATCCACGACCGGGAATCCAGGCACTATTAGGACAGCGAGATAAAGAGACCTATGATATCTCTGACCTTGTCTTTGTAGTTGCCCCTCGCATCAATGCAGCTGGTAGAATGAAGCACGGAGATTATGCAGTGGCTTTGTTAATGGCGGATGCAGTTGATTCTTGCCTTGCATTTGCTCAAGAGATCGAGGCTTTCAATGCTTCTCGTAGAGCGACAGACGAGCAGATCACCGCAGAAGCTTTAGCTAAGATCTTGGATGAACAAGAAGAAGATAGGTCAACTACCGTGGTCTATGAACCCCATTGGCACAAAGGAGTTATTGGAATAGTTGCCTCGCGACTAATTGAGCAATATTACCGGCCTACTTTGGTGATCACCAAATCTGGAGAAGTCTTGGCTGGCTCTGCTCGTTCTGTTAGTGGTTTTGATGTTTATGAGGCCTTAGCCGCCTGTAAGGACCATATGATTCAATTCGGGGGCCATAAATATGCGGCAGGTTTTACTTTGGAAGAGGCCGAATACGAGAATTTCAAAGCTGCCTTTGAAAAAGTAGTCGGGCAAACCTTAGACGATTCCTTAAAGATTCCCCAGATCAGCGTGGACTTGGAAATTTCATTTGCAGACATAACTCCCAAGTTCTATAGACTCATAAAACAGTTCGCACCATTCGGTCCGGGAAACCGCACTCCGGTTTTTGCTACTCGAAATCTGACAGACAGCGGTTGGGCAAAACCAGTTGGGTCAGACGGATCACATCTTAAGTTCAAAGCTACAGATGGACAATTCGCTTTTGACGCCATAGGATTTGGTCTGGGAAAGAAAATCGATCTGATCAAAGAAAAAACACCTTTTGATCTGGTTTACAGTTTGGATGAGAACCATTGGAATGGTAGGGTAAGCTTACAGTTACGCGCAAAAGACCTGAAGAAGGCAGAATCCTAGCTGCATAGCGTAGAATTATGTACTTTTATTTTTGCAAAGCAAGGCCAAGGCTTTGTTCAACTAACGCAATTTTTCTGGGATGAAACAGATAATAATATTCTTATTGCTCATCATTGTGGGCATATTGGGCTATAACGCCTACAGTAAATACAAGAGATTCAATCCGCCAGGTTCAACCTACCAGGCACCGGCCAATATTGACCTGAATTACTACGATCAGGAGGTTGTTGCAGATTATCATCAGGCGGTGGCTAAAGTAAATGGCCATGTGGCTCAGATGTGGAGTTTTCACAGTATTGATGTTAGAGCCCCTAAGAAAGACAACGAGGCCACAAAAGCTGCTGTAGCTACTTATGAAGAACTGATGGCCAAACTAAAAGGTCTTGAAGCCAAGTTACAGGAATCTGCTAGGCTCAAAGAAGCAGGTATGAACAATGTTCAGATTGAGGCTAAGGAAATGGGCTTAGATACTGCAAAGGCCTCTTTAAAGAGCAAAAAAGAAATGCTTTTGGGGTGGTTAGAAACGGCACCCGCAGACTTCGAATTTGGTGTTGGATCTGAAGGGCCCTTGGTCTATGAACTACAAGGTATTCTAATTAAGATGGGTTACCAGATGGAACACGATGGAATCTATCAATTAGCTACCACTAATGCCGTAGAATCATTTGAAAGAAAGAATGGTTTTTATGCCGATGGCCGAATGGATCCGTTAACGGCTTATGCGCTTTTGGCGAATTAGAATTAAGCTTCGAAAGTCTTTAGTTCAAAGGTCTCTCCATCAAACACACCATAGGTATAATGGTTTATCCAATCGCCAAGATTGATGTATTTCGACTGGGGGCCAACAGCGATCTGCATAGGTAAATGCCGATGACCAAAGATCAAATAATCGTAGTGCTTGCTCTCCAGTTTACGCTTACAATAGTGGACAAGCCATTCTCCATCTTCGCCCAGAAATTTTTTGTCTTCGTCTCCGGAGATAAGCTTGTTCTTTACCGATAAGTATTGCGCTAAGCGCATTCCCAGGTCTGGGTGAAACCAGCGAAAAAGCCAATTGAAGAAAGGGTTGGTAAAAACTTTCTTCATGCGTTTGTAACCAGTATCGCCAGGGCCTTTTCCATCTCCATGACCCAAAAGGAACTGCTTGCCATTGAACTCGAATTCCTGAATGTCTCTATAAGTAGGAATGTTCAATTCTTCTTCAAAATAGGACTTCATCCAAAGGTCGTGGTTGCCAACAAAAAAGTAGATCGGGATACCACTGTCGCGAATTTCGGCTAGTTTACCCAACACCCGGACAAAGCCTTTTGGCACTACCGTTTTGTATTCGAACCAAAAGTCGAAGAGATCTCCTAGCAGAAAAATAGCAGCAGCGTCATGTTTTATTTCGTCTAACCAACGGACAAATTTCTTTTCTCGCGGCAGACTCTCCTCTGGCGTTGGAGCACCTAAGTGATTGTCACTGGCGAAGTAGATTTTCTTTCCTGCAGGGATTTGCATGCGATAAAGATAGTAAATGCGCCTCTAGTTCTCAGAAGCGAACCACTCGGCAAAGCTAGTGGCGGTCTCTTGAAGTTTTAAGGAGTGCAACTTTATGCCATCTGGTAAGCGTTTGGCTATCTTCTCGGCAAAGTCTATCACCATCATTTCG
>Ga0256829_1000655_pt1 | contig 33291 bp, 36 predicted proteins | sample 131447metaG_FD_185979 | JGI IMG/M metagenome (GOLD analysis project Ga0256829, IMG submission 185979) | Hydrothermal vent microbial communities from Lau Basin, Pacific Ocean - 131-447 | ecosystem: Environmental > Aquatic > Marine > Hydrothermal vents | place: Pacific Ocean: Lau Basin | collected... | reverse complement strand
GCGGGTAGATATAACCCTCGGGCAACAATCCCAGCCGTAGCAGCTGGGCCAGGTGCAGGGCATCGGTGTCGTCGTTGCCATGCTTGAGGCCATCGTATTGCGGCACGGCCGTGGTGTGCACCAGGCGTACGTCAAAGCCGTGTTCCATCAGGCCGTCGACCAGCCAGTACCAGTTATAGGTCGACTCCACGGCCACGCTGGCCAGCTCGGATCGGAAGGGCTCGAAATCGGCCAGGATGCGTGAAAGTTCATTGGGGCGACGGCATTGCAGCAAGGCCCTGCCGTCTTCGTCCATCACCGCCAGCACGCTGTTGTTGGAATGCAGGTCGATCCCTGCGTAAAGTGACATGGCTGCCTCCTGTCGCTGGCGACGTTGAAACCGTGGTAGTTCCAACGTACCGCCAAGCGCGGGAGGCGGCGACATGAGTATTCAGGGTCTGTCGGCAAGCACGATAACTTTGATCTGGGTCAAATTTGTTTTCCATGTGTTGTGTTACAAATACAAAAGGAGCAGGGAAACATGTTTGGCTGCTTGCTGGGCAGTTCATTGAACGGCAGCCGTGCCAGAATGCTTTGCGAAGGTCTTTACGGTGTGTGTCGTTGTGATGACGTGCTGGCATCTTTCAGTTTGTTAATTGTTTAACGCTTCCCTGTAGACTTGTACATGCACCTCGCCTCACGCGTCCCGGGCGAACCGGACTGCGCCAGCAGGTGAGGCGTGTGCTGATGCCGGTCATGGAATATCTAACGACAAACAGGCAGGGCCATGAAGAGCAGAACAGAGTCGTTGCAGCCGGGTGAATTCAAGATGGATTCCATTCGCCCCGAGCCTGAAACCGACGGTGGGCGCAGGAAGTTTCTGATAACTACGGCCAGCTTGCTCGGGGCTGGGGCAGTAGGACTGCTTGCAGATACGTTGATCGACAACATGAACCCGGGCAAGGCCGTCCAGGCGATGGGGGCGCCCATCGATGTGGATGTCAGCAAGATGGAACCCGGCCAATTGATACTGGTCGAGTGGAAGAAGAAGCCTGTCTGGATTCTCCGGCGTGAGGACTGGATGCTCAAGGCACTTTCCAAAAAGTCGCTGCTGGAGCGGTTGAAAGACCCCCAGAGCAAGCAGGACCAGCAGCCGACTTTGGCATTCGTCCATGGCAATTATCGCGCCTTGCGGCCTGAGTATTTCGTCGCTGTGGCGCTATGTACGCACATGCAGTGTATTCCCGCCTACCGGCCCTCTCCGCATACAGTGACGCCCTGGTGGCCGGGGGGGTTCCATTGCGCCTGTCATGGTTCCATGTACGACTTTTCCGCACGCGTATTCGAGGGGTCGCCGGCACCGCTGAACATACCCATACCGCCCTATTACTGGAAGTCTGATTCTGTAGTCCGGATCGGAGAGGTGGATGCGCAAGGGAAAGACAAGGACTGGACCCCGATTATCTGGTGATTGGCTGAGGCCGCGCCGTCAATGTCGCAATATCAATGAGTGAACCGCGATGAAATCATTTTTGCTCGCATGCCTGGTCGGTATTTTTGCTTTTGCTCCCGTGCATGCCGCGGCACAGCCTCACGGACAGACGTCTGAGGGGAGTGCCGCGCAAGGGGGAAAGCTTGTGGTGGTATGCACGGCCTGTCATGGAAGTAAAGGCATTGCGACCATGCCGACCTATCCGAATCTTGCCGGTCAAGGATATGGCTACATTCTCAAGCAATTGCAGGACTTCAGGGACGGTAAACGCGTGTCCAGCATCATGAGCGCCATGGCCATGACCATTCCCGCGTCCGCGGGTAACCAGGATCTCAAGGACATCGCGGCCTATTTTCACCAGATGAAACCAATGTGGTCTGCACCCGGGCTCGCGGGTACGCCCACCGATGCCCAGCGCCAGCTTGGCAAGTCACTCTACATTCTAGGTGATCACACGGACCGCATTCCGGCATGTGCGGCATGTCATGGTCTTGCTGGCGAGGGTAACGGCCCCATGGCCGTTCCGAGCCTTGCAGGTCAGAACACGGCCTATATTGTTGCTCAGTTACAGCAATTTGCCAGCGGAAAAAGAAACAACAGTACCGGCCACGTCATGCACACCATCGCCAGGAGGTTGACGGCCAAGCAGATGTCGGCCATTGCTGCGTATGTCGAGCACCTGGATCCTGAAACCACGTTGGGTGTCGGGCCAAAAGACTTCAAGCAATACATCCGGGCCATGCAAACGATGCATGACAAGAAACCCGCAGGCACTAAAGGAAGCTCGCCTGCACCGGCATCGTCAAGCCAATAGGTGAGTCCATGATCATGTCGGTCGTGCCGGTGCGTACATTCGCGCTTTCATATTTTCACGCTGTAGGTATCAAGGGGTCAGAGACGTCATGAGCGATAAAAAAAGCCTGCCAGTCGCCATCTTCGATTGGTTCGACGCGCGCTTGCCCATTTCCTCGTTCTGGCGAACCCAGTTGACGCGTTATCCCGCGCCTAAAAACTTCAATCTCTGGTACTTCTTCGGATCGTTGGCGTTGCTGGTGCTGGTTTTGCAGCTGGCGACAGGTCTGTTCCTTGCCATCCATTACCAGCCCAATCCAGACTTGGCTTATTGGTCAGTCCTGCGTGGCATCGAACGCGACTCGCATTGGGGATGGCTGATTCGCAACATGCACATCGTCGGTGCCTCGGCATTTTTTCTGCTCGTGTACCTGCACATGTACCGTGGCATCATGTACGGGTCGTACAAAAAGCCACGTGAATTGCTGTGGTTGGTTGGCATCTTCATCTATCTGGTGCTGGCCGCCGAAGCATTCCTCGGGTACCTGCTCCCGTGGGGACAGATGTCCTACTGGGGTTCGGCCGTGGTGACCAATTTCGTCACCGCGATTCCCGGCATCGGCAAGCCCATTGCCGAGTGGCTGCGTGGCTCATTCGTGGTCGGTACGCCGACACTCAATCGCTTCTTCGTCTTTCACGTGTTCCTGATGCCGTTGCTGCTTTTGGCATTGGTGCTTGTGCACTTGATTGCACTGCATCAAGTCGGTTCGAATAACCCCGATGGCATCGAGATTCATGAGAATGTGAACGAGACCGGCTGGCCTCGGGACGGTATTCCTTTCCACCCCTACTACACCGTTAAGGATCTTTTTGGCGTCAGCGTATTTTTCGTGATCTTTTTCTGGTTCGTTTTCTACAATCCCGGCGGATGGGGACTGTTGCTGGACAAGCTCAATTACACACCGGCAAACATCCTGCATACGCCAAGTGACATACATCCGCTGTGGTTCTTCCTGCCTTTCTACGCGATGTTGCGAGGTGTTCCCGACAAGTTGTATGGAATCATGACCTTTGCGGGTTCATTTGCTCTCTTGGCATGTTTGCCGCTGCTCGACCGGAATCCTGTTCGATCCATACGTTACCGGCCGGTGTTATACAAGATAAATATTTTCATGATGCCGGTATCATTCATCTGGCTTGGGATAATTGCACATGGCTCAGCCACCGAACAGAACATGGTCTTTGGGTTGCATGTCACGGAAGTGTTCTATGCCACGTTTCTTTTCTTGCCCTTCTTTAATCGTGAGCGTTCACTGATTGCCAAGCTAGCCTGGTTCTTGGTGGCGGAAATGGTGGTCTGGGGCATCGACGTATGGATGTACTCGATCCATGCTCATAGCTGGCATCTTATGTTGCAGACGGACTGGATCCCGGCAACCTACGTACTGCTCATATTCGGCTTGTCCGTGTTGTTTCCTTCGCTAGCCCGGGACTCAGGGAAATTACCGGAGCGGGTCACGGCCGGAGGCATTTTTCACTAGCGGCGGTTCATGCCGAAATGCCGGATCGCATGATTAATCAAGAACGAGCGGATTCAGAAATCGTGGCGGAGCAAGTGATGAATCATCAAGTATCAAGACGTGCGGGCAGGCTTCTGTTGCTTGTTTTGGCCACAGGTTTGCTGGGCATCGTTAGCCCCCGGGCAAGCGCCTCGCTGAGAACGACGCAGGCACCCCTGAAGCAGATCAAGATTGATCTCAACAACAAGCCTGCATTACGCAATGGTGCGTTGTACGTGCTACATGTCTGTACCGCGTGCCATTCGCTGCAGGCCGTACGCTATAGTTCGCTTACGAAGATGCTGGGTATGCACAAGTCCGAATTCCTTCGCGACATTGGCACCAATGGTAAGCACTATCACGATCTCATTACGTCCAACATGTCTCCTTCGATTATCAAGGCGTTCGTTGGCACCACCCCGCCGGATCTGACCGATATCGCCCGCCGGCATTCGCCGGACTGGTTGTATACGTATCTTACGTCTTTTTACGTGGATCCGAGCAGGCCGACCGGTGTAAACAACACGGTGTTCTATAACACGGCCATGCCCGATATTTTCGCGCCGTACCAGGGGTTGCAGAAACCAGTCATCGTCAAGGGGTTTCGCTACGGTAGTCCGGCCGAGGTGGCTGTCGGCGTGAAGCCGTTGACCCAGGGAAGCATGACCCCCGCGCAATTCGACCGCACAGCGCGCGATATCGTGAACTTCCTGTATGCCGTAGCCCATCCGCATCAGCAACAGCGTGAACGCATCGGGCCTTGGATCCTGGGCCTGTTCGTTTTGCTTTCCGTGCTGACCTACCTGATCTACCGGATCTACTGGCGTCGGGTCATCACCAGCAAGGAACGCTGGTGGAAAATTACACGATGACGGCGCTTGGATTGGGGCAGGCAACCTTGGACAAGGATGTCATGTCCTTGGCCAGGCGCATCTCGTGGCGCAGTTATGCGGCCATGGTAGTAGGCGTCTTCCTCTATGTATTCGCGATCTGGTATGAGGTCTATCAGGACACTCGCGATGAAACCGTGAAATGGTCCGATCCGGTCATGCAAAGCCATCGCCAATGGAGGCTTCGCACCACGTTCGTATATCTCTTATGGTCGATACTGGCCGGATTCAGCATCCCGTTCGGTTTCGGCATACTGCTGTTCATTCCGGTATGGGTCTGGTACGTGTACCGCGTGACCAAGGGGCTGATCCTGTACGCTGGCGGACGCGTTATCTGATTGACCGCAAAGCGGGAGGGGCACTCCAGGTATGAATACAAAAACCATTCCAGGTGCACAGCAGCCTGTATGGCATGAATTGATTGCCTATGCCCCTGAACCGGGATACTTGGCGGGCCGCATCATCATGGTTACTGGTGCTGCCGGCGGCATCGGCAGGGCAGTGGCTGCAGCCTATGCACGTCATGGCGCCCAGACGATCCTGATGGATGCGCATCGCAAGGGGCTTGAGCAAGCTCATCAGCAGTTCGCCGAGGCAGGGTGGTCAGAGCCGGTCCTGTGTCCGGTTGACTTTTCCAGCATGACCCTGGAGAACGTGCGAGAAATTGCGAACGAGCTAGAGCACCGTTTCGGCGTACTGGATGGCTTGTTGAACAATGCTTCATGGACTGGCGAGCTTACCCCCTTCGAACACTATGCACCTAAGACCTGGGCCAGGGTGATGAACGTCAATCTGGCCGCACCTTTCTTTCTCACGCAATGGCTCATGCCGTTGCTGCGCAAGTCCGGCGACCCGGCCGTCGTGTTCTCGTTGCACGATTGTTCGAAGGCCTATTGGAATGGCTTCGCCATGGCCAAGGCCGGTCAAGAGGCTTTGATGAAAGTCCTGGCCGATGAATACGCGGATGACACGTCGCATCCGGTGAGGATCATCGGTATAGATCCGGGTCCGGTGATGACCGAAGGTCGGCGGCAAAACTATCCCGGCGAGAAACCGGACGCCCATCCTTCGCCTGAAGATGTGACTGGGCCCTATCTCTTCGCGATGGGTCCCGGTGCCAAAGACTGGTCGGGTCGCGTTTTTTGCGAACACGCCGGAGACGGCTGAAGGCATCGACCGGCGATCTTGAGGCGCGGGGAAACCGTCAGGCTTGCTGCATGAATAAGGCGCGGACCGGTTTGCCTGGCAAGCGGCACGCGCCTTGGCGGTGTTGCCGACCGTCACCGCACTTCCAGTACCACCAGGCCTTGCGGCGGGATGTCGATCGCCAGGTGTCCGTCGTGCATCTTCAGGATGCTCGGGGTGGCCATGCGACCGGCCTGGCGCAATTCGCGAATCTGCTGGTGGCTTGGGAAGGCGGGCCGGCCCATGGCGTTGAAGGTGCGGATCACGTTGCCGTGCTCGCGGTCCAGCTGCCATACCGTGGCGTGCACATCACCACTGCCGCCGAGATGGCGGATATCGATGTCGAATCGGCGTATCTGGCCTTGCGGCGGGCCCGGGGTGTAGCTGCTGGTCTTGCCGACCGGCGGCGCGTAGTTCCATACCGCCAGCACGATATGGCCGTTCCGGGTGCGTGTGGCCAGGGCCGAGTCGCTGCTCACCGGCAGGCGCGTGTGCCCCAGCTTGTGCAACATGGCGAAGGCGTTGAACACCGGCTTGTCGATACGGTCCTCGGCGATCAGGCCGAAGCCGCCGTAGAACGGCGTCTTGACCACCCCCTGTTCCTCGAACACGTCCGAGAAGGTCCAGTAGCTGAGCATCTGCACCTTGCCCGCGCAGGCTCGGATGGTGTTCGCCAGCCAGGGGCCCATGAACACCGTGTCGGTGACGTTGGGCAGGTTGGCATAGGATGCGTTGTATTCGCTCATGATGAAGGGCAGGTGCGGGAAGGGCGAGTCCTGGATCTCCCTGTGCACCTTGGCCACGGCACGGCAGACCATGTCACGCCGGGGTATGTTCTCGTCGGTATGGAACACGTTTTTCCCCGTGTCGTCGCCGTACACGTGGCTGCTGACGAAATCCACCGGTACGTGGTCCTTTTTCGCATGTGCGAGGAAGGCGGGGACCCAGGCTGCCTGCGCCGTGGCGGGGCCGCCCACGCGCAGGCGCGGGCTGACCGCCTTCAATGCGCGCGCCGTGTGGTCGTACAGCTCGAAGTAGGTTTCCTGTTTGGGCTTGCCGACCCAGAAATCGATGTTCGGCTCGTTCCACACCTCGAAGTACCAGGTGGATACTTCATCGATGCCGTAGCGCGCGATCAGGTGCCGCGCGAAGGCTTCGATCATGGCATCCCAGAGCTTGTAGCTCTTCGGCGGCGAAACATTCTGGTGGTACCAGAAGCTGTGCAGGGCCTTGGGGTCGGAGGCCAGGTCCGGCGGCATGAAGCTCAGTTCCACATACGGTTTGACGCCGCGTGCCAGCAGGCCGTCGTAGATCTGGTCCACGTACGAGAAATTGTAGACCGGCTTGCCGTCCTTGCCCAGGTGAAACAGACCGACGCCGCGATCGAAGATGCCGTGCGGTCGCACATAGGTGAAGCCGGTCGCCTTCTTCACCTTCACCAGGTCCTTGCGGTAGTCATCGCGCAGCGCCAGCACCGCGCGTCCGGAGCCGAACATGCGTTCCCAGAAATGCGGGAACGGGGTGCCCTGCGCCGTTGCATCGACCTGGACCCGGGTGACCGGAGGCGCGGCAAGCGCCGGCAGGGCGCACAGCAGCAGGGCCAGTCCGAGGGGCAGGAATCGGCGATGGGCATGTCTTGGCAGGGTCGGTGCGGGCAACATGGGGGCTCTCCTGAGTCGGTTCGGTCCCGCGCAGCGCAGGACATGAGCCGTTATCATGAACGTTGTAAACGTTTACATCAAGTGCGAGCGATGTGCGCCGACCCAATTGTGCCCATGCGTCGAAACCCGGTATCACTTGCCTGCGGGGACAAGGGCATGGTTTGTGTACCCGAAGGGACCAGTGCGTGTCCGGCGACGGTCAATCGTCTTCGAAAAGGTCGCTCTGCAGTCCGGGCGCATCTGCGTCGACGAGTCCGGCCAGGCCCACGCCGACCAGCCGGTAGCGGGTGCGATCAGGCAGGTTGACGCGTGTACGCAGCACGCATGCGATGGCGGCCAGCTCGTGTTCCGATTGCGGCGGCTGCGCGGGGGTGAGGCTGCGGGTCAGGGTACGGAAGGCGGCGGTCTTGAGCTTGAGCACCACGGTGCGCGCCACGCGCGGGTGCCCGTTGCCGGACTTGCGCGTGTAGGCGGCCCAGGTCCTGGCTGCCAGGCGGCGGATGTGCGGTTCCAGTTCTTCCAGCAGCAGATCCTCGGCGAAGGTGTCCTCGGAGGAGATCTGCTGCAGCGCACGCTCGTTGCTGACCGGCCGCTCGTCGATACCGCGCGCCAGCTCGTACAACCGCCCTCCCCAGCGGCCGAAACGCTGCTCCAGCGCCTCGCGCGGGTGCTTTCGCAGGTCGCCCACGCTGCGGATGCCGAGCTTGCCCAGGCGCCGCTGCATGACCTTGCCGACGCCGGGAATCTTGCCCACGTCCAGCGGCAGCAGGAAGGCTTCCACCTGTGCGGGGCGAATCACGTACTGGCCATCCGGTTTGTTCCAGTCCGAGGCGATCTTGGCCAGGAACTTGTTCGGCGCGATGCCGGCCGAAGCGGTGAGCTGTGTTTCCTCGCGGATCGCGGTGCGGATGGCTTCGGCGGTGGCAGTGGCCGAGGGCAGACCGGACGCGGCATCGGTGACATCCAGATACGCCTCGTCCAGCGACAGCGGTTCGATGCGACCGGTGTGGCGCGCGAAGATCGCGTGGATCTGTTTCGACACCGCCTTGTAGCGGGAAAAGTCCGGAGCCACGAACACGGCCTGCGGGCACAGCCGCTCGGCACGCAGCGCGGGCATCGCAGAATGCACTCCGAACCGGCGCGCCTCGTAGCTGGCCGCGCACACCACCGAGCGCGCCCCCTTCCACGCCACCACGACCGGCCTGCCGCGCAGGGCCGGATCATCGCGCTGCTCCACCGACGCGTAGAACGCGTCCATGTCGACGTGGATGATCTTGCGCGGCGTGGGCATGGGCGTTCGCGGGATGGGGAAAGCCCGATTGTACGCAGCGCGCGGAGGTCTAGCGGTTATTGCGGCCGCGCGCGAGGCGGCGGTGCTCGCCTTCGGCCAGCACCTTGGCCTGGTTCATCGACTTGAGCCACAGCGGGTTCTGTCCGGCATCGTTCTCGATCTTCTCGGGAATGTGGCTGAAGGGGATGCGCATGGGTGCGGCGTCGCGTGCGAGGGCGGTCTGCATGCTGCCGTAGTAGACCTTGTTGAGGCCGTAGCGGGCATTGATGCGGTCGACCACGGTGTCCAGTCCGGGGCGGTGCGTGCGTGTCTCGAACAGCGAGCCGCTGCTCTGGGTGCGTTCGATCAGCTTGTGCAGGGTCACACCGACCGCCAGCGGCACGGCATGGCGCGGGCCTGGCAGCATGCGATGGCGCGTGTCTCCGCGCAGCATGCGGTCCATCAGGTGCAGCAGGGTGCGGCTGTCGTCGGTGGGGTCGAAGGCCAGGTCCGCGCCCCAGCGGTCCGCGTGGCCGAGGAAGCGGATGTTGATCGCCAGCGCCCCGGCCAGCAGCTGGTCGCGGCGCATGCGCATGGCGGCCTTGGCCAGCAGTTTCACCAGCACCGCGCGCGCGGCCTGCGGCGTGCGCAGGTCCGGTCCGAGCACGTGCGAATGGCCGATCGAGGCGCGCGTGGTCTTCGGCGCCGGCAGCCAGTGGCCGCGCAGCAGCCCCCACATGCGCATCCCCTCGATGCTGCCCCAGGCGTGGTGCAGCAGGTGTTTCGGCGCGGCGGTGAGGTCGGCCACACTGTGGATGCCGTGTTCGAGCAGGCGCCGGTGCATGGACGGGCCAATGCCGCACAGGTCGCGCAGCTCCAGCCCGTGCAGCACCCCGGGCAGGTCGCCGGGCTCGATCACCGTCAGGCCGTCGGGTTTTTGCATGTCCGAGGCGGTCTTGGCCAGCCAGGCGTTGGGCGCGATGCCGATCGAGCAGCGGATTGCATCGCCGGGCGCGGCAGCGGCGATCTCGGCCTTGACCTGATGCGCGACCTGTATCGCGACCTCACGCCGGCGCTGGCGCCCGACCAGCTCGCAGGCGACTTCGTCGATGGAGCCGACGTGGCCGAGCGGGATGGCGCGGTCGATGGCCCGCATCAGGATGTGATGCCAGCGCACATAGCGTTCCGGGCGTGCCTGCACGATCACCAGGTCTGGGCACAGCCTGCGTGCCTCGCGCACCCTGGTGCCGGTCTTGATGCCGTAGGCCTTGGCCTCGTAGCTGGCGGCGATGCAGCAGGTGGTCTCGGCAAGCACCGGCGCGACGGCCACCGGCCGGCCGCGAAGTGCGGGCTGCTCGTGCTGTTCCACCGAGGCGAAGTAGCTGTTGAAGTCGACAAAGAGGCTGCGCATGGGCGGGGAGCGTGCCGCCCACCGGTCTCATGGGCGGCGACGCATGGAGTCAGTCGAGAATTTCATGCGCGTCGTACAGGTGGACCAGGGGCTCCATGTCGAGCAGGTAGCGTTCTTCCTGGTCCAGATACACCGCCTGCTCGGGATCGCCGCCGACCCATTCGCGCATGGCTTTCATGTCGCGCCAGAAGGTCACGACCTGGAATTCGCATTTGTCGCCCTGTGCGCGCTGCAGGATGTAGGCGTGTGCCAGGCCGTCGACCCCCCTGAGGCGGGGGATGGCCTGTTCCTGGAGATGTTCGCGGTACGCGTCGGCCAGGTCCAGCGACGTGATGCCGCGCAAGATGCGGGCGATCATGGGATGCTCCGGCGGTAACGGGAAACTACAGCGTATCATCCGGAGCCCGTGGGCAGGGTCAAGCCGGAAGGTTCCGTGAGCGGGGTGGCTGTCGGAGCAGGCGGTTTCAATCTATTGTTTTCACGAGGGTTTCATGGGGAAAGGCATGCGCGTGGTGGTGTTTGGTGCGAGTGGTGCGGTTGGCCGTTTCCTGCAACCGCTGCTGCGCGAGGCCGGGGCGACGCTGACGATGCTCAGCCGCCGGCAAGATGCCGGCAACGATGGCGCGGAGTGGGTCCAGGGCACGCTGCCGGACCGGGTGCCGCAGCTGCCACCCTGCGATGCCGTGATCTGCCTGGGGCCACTGGACCACTTTGCCTCATGGCTGCAGCGGGCGGCTCTCGATGACGGCACGCGCATCGTGGCCCTGTCGTCGATGAGCGCGGAGAGCAAGCGCGATGCGCCGCTGGCAGCCGAGCGCGAACTGTCGGCCCGATTACGTGCGTCCGAGACGCGGCTGGCCGACATTTGTCGCCAACGCGCGCTGCCCTGGACCGTACTGCGCGCGACTCTGATTTACGGCGGCGGCGATGACCGCAGCCTCACCCCGTTGGCCCGGATGGCGGTGCGCTGGCGGATCTTTCCCCTGCCGGCCGGGCGCGGCCTGCGCCAGCCGATCCACGCGCGGGACCTGGCTGCGGCGGTGCATGCCGCATGGCAAAGCCGGGAAGGCGCCGGGCTGCTGGAGGCCGGCGGCGGTGAACGTCTGCCGGCGCGGGCGATGTTCGCCCGGGTACGTGCCTCGCTGGCCTGCCGCACGCTGCCCTTGCCGTTGCCGCGGACGGTGCTGAAACTGGCCGCCGCCGTCCGGCCGGGTCTGCGCGGCATGCTCGCGCGCCTGGACCAGGACCTGGTGGCCGACAACCGGGCGCTCGAATCCCGTCTCGGTGTGCGTCCCGGTCCGTTTCGTCCCTGAATGCGTCCGGCGGGAGGCGTGCGGTCAGCGCGTGAAGCCGACCAGCGGCACCAGTACCAGCACGGCGATCGAACCCACGCACAGGCAGGCGTTGCCGAAGGTGATGCGATGTCCGTCGCCGCGCGGCACCAGGCGCCACAGCACAACCACGCCCAGCAGCATGTCGAGCACGATGGCGCCGCGGATCCAGCCCGAGGCGAGCAGGGCGTGGCCCGGTCCGATCGCCTGCCTGCCGCCGATCATCACCAGCACGGAAGTGACCGCGGCGGCGCCGAGCGCCCACAGCAGGCATGCCAGGTACACGCGGTTGAACGGGACCGGGCAGCGGGTGGCCCAGCGCAACAGGCCCCAGCAGATCAGCGCCAGCACCACGGCCAGCACGCTGGCGGCCAGGATCGCGTAGACCAGGGTGGAACTGATGGCCAGCAAGGCGCTCATGGCGTCCCCGCCGGGGTCGATGGCGGCGCAGGTCCCATGCTTAATACCTGATGCCTGTCCGGCGCAGGATCTTGCCCAGTAGCCAGGCCGGACCGACCAGCAGGTAGGCCAGATCGGTCAGGAACGAGGGACGGCGCCCCTCGATGGCGTGGCCGATGAACTGGCCGATCCAGGCCAGCACGAACAGCGCGGCGGCCAGCCAGCCCAGATGCGCCGGACCCAGGCGCCAGTACAGCGCATTGGACAGCAGGCCCATGAGCACGAACACCACCACCATGCCCAGGCCGATGACGCGCGAGGTGCGGTAATAGAACAGGAAGGACAGGAACATCACCAGGGCCGCCCACAGCCCCGGCTGGCCCAGCATCGGCGGCACCGGGATCAGCCACAGCGCGGCGATCACGCACCACAGGATGGTCGGCACGCAGATCCAGTGGAGCAGGCGGTTGATGCGGTTCTGGTGGTCCTGGCTGTAGGCATCGAACCATTGTTGTGCATCACGCATCGCGCGTTCCCCTTCGCTGTTGGCTGCCGCCCATCATCGCGCGAGCTTGCGCGCAGATAAAGTCGCGATGTGGCCAGGGCCTGGGTGAAGGATGCCTGCCGGGGCCGGATGGCGGACGGTGCCCGCCCTACGGCTTGCCAAGTTACGGCGAGGGGACGGCGGATAGGTAGGGCGGGCACCGTCCGCCGTGGTTCGGCTTGCCGGGATGCGGCGAGAGGACTACCAAGAGGCAGGGCGGGCACCGTCCGCCGTGGTTCGGCTTGCCGGGATGCGGTGAGAGGACTACCAAGAGGTAGGGCGGGCACCGTCCGCCGTGGTTCGGCTTGCCGGGATGCGGTGAGAGGACTACCAAGAGGTAGGGCGGGCACCGTCCGCCGTGGCGTGAACCACGACCACTCAATCAAGCGTGATGTCAGCCAGTCGCCTGAGCGCCTCGGCATAGCGCGCGGCGGTGCCCTCGATGACCTCGACCGGCAGTTCCGGTCCGGGCGCGCGCTTGTCCCAGTCCAGCGTTTCCAGGTAGTCGCGCACGAACTGCTTGTCGTAGCTGGGCGGGCTGGTCCCGACCCGGTAGGCATCGGCGGGCCAGAAACGCGAGGAATCGGGCGTGAGCATTTCGTCCATCACGTACAGCCTGCCATCCTCGTCGGTGCCGAATTCGAGCTTGGTGTCGGCAATGATGATGCCGCGCTCGGCGGCATGGGCGGCGGCGAAGCGGTAGATCGCCAAGGTCGCCTCGCGCACCTGTTCGGCCAGCTTGCCGCCGATGGCGGCGACCACCCGGTCGAAGCCGATGTTTTCGTCGTGCTCGCCCGAGGCGGCCTTGGTCGAGGGCGTGAAGATCGGTTCGGGCAGCTGCTCGGCCTGGCGCAGCCCGGCGGGCAGCGCGATGCCGCACAGGTTCCCGCTGGCCTGATAGTCCTTCCAGCCCGAGCCGATCAGGTAGCCGCGGGCGATGGCTTCGACCGGAACCGGACGCAGCTTGCGTGTGACCACGGCGCGGTTTGCGTACAGCGCGACATCGGTACCTTGCGGCAGCACGCTGGCGACCGGGGTGCCGGTGAGGTGGTTGGGCATCAGGTGCGCGGTGCGCGCAAACCAGAAGTTGGAGATCTGCGTGAGCACCTCGCCCTTGCCCGGGATCGGGTCGGGCAGGATCACATCGAAGGCGGACAGGCGGTCGGTGGCCACGATCAGCAGGCGTTCGCCGGGCAATTCGTAGACGTCGCGAACCTTGCCGCGGTAGCTCGGCGTGAGCCCGGGCAATGCCGATTGCTTCAGGCAGGTGGGCATGGTGCTCGATTCCAGGAACGAAGGGCCGCGCTAGTGTAACCGGGTGCGCCGGAGCACGCGTTCACGGACTGGTAGAATGCGTCCCTTTCATACACGCCGGCAACTCCCGATGAAGCTTCCCCGCCTGATGACGCCGACGCAGGCGTCGGCCGGATCCACGCTGCACCCGGCACCGGGCGTGCGGTCTGGACATCCTGGCCTTTGCATCGCATGCAGCGTGACCGCACTGCCCGTCACGCTGACATGGGCGAGTGCCTGCTGATGGGTGTATTGATTGGAGCCGTTCTCGGATTCTGGGTCCTGCACGGGCTCTTCGGTGCATTGATCGGCGGCGTGATCGGCTGGCTGCTGACCTCGCGTCCGCGCTTCGTCCGCCAGCAGGCATCCTTCGACCAGGCGGTGGAGCCGCTGTTCGGGTTGCTCGGCGCCGTGTCCAAAGCCGACGGCCGCGTCAGCGAGTCGGAAATCGCCGTCGCCGAGCGATTGATGACGCGCATGGGTCTGTCTGCCGACCAGCGGCAGCATGCCGTGGCCAGCTTCAATGCCGGCAAGCAGCCGGGCTATGACCTCGACGCCACCCTGGAGAAGCTCCGGGTCTGGACCGGCGGGCGGCGCGACCACGCCATCACCATCCTCGATGTGGTGGTGGATACGGTGCTGGCCGAAGGGGCCGGCGAGAGCAAGATGCAGATCCTGCGCCGGCTCGCCGCTGCCCTGCGCATCAGCGAAATGGAACTGATGGCGGTGATGGCCATGAAAGGTTATGCCTGGGCGCCGCCGGGCTCCGGTGGCCGACGGGGTGGGGCCTGGGGCCAGGGTGGTTACGCTCCGCCACGGCGAGCGCAGACCGGACCGGACCCTTATGCCGTCCTGGGCGTGGCGCGCGATGCGGATGCGCGCACCATCAAGCGCGCTTACCGCAAGCTCATTTCCGAGCATCATCCCGACCGCCTGGGCGACCTGCCCGAAGACCTGCGCCGCCGTGCCGAGGCGCGGGCGAGCGAGATCAACGCCGCCTACGAGCGGATCCAGAACGAACGCGGCTTCAGGTAACCGCGGTGGCGGGGGCACGTGCCCCGGTCCGGCATCCGGCGGTTCGTCCGTCGCCATGCTGGTCGCAGCGTTGTATCGTGGCCGGGCAGCGCGCCCACGCCGCCATCCCGAAGCTCCTGACACGGAAACCCTGCATGGCCAGACAAGCCCCCGTCATCGCCCCTTCGATCCTTTCGGCCGATTTTGCCCGTCTCGGCGAGGACGCCCGCGCCGCGCTCGAGGCCGGTGGCGACTGGGTGCATTTCGACGTCATGGACAACCACTACGTGCCCAACCTGACGATGGGCCCGATGGTGCTCGGAGCCTTGCGCAAATATGGCATCCAGGCGCCGATCGACGTGCACCTGATGGTCAAGCCGGTCGACCGCATCGTGCCCGACTTCGCCGAGGCCGGCGCCAGCCTGATCAGCTTCCATCCCGAAGCCAGTGAACACATCGACCGCACCCTGGGCCTGATCCACGAGTGCGGCTGCAAGGCTGGCCTGGTGTTCAACCCGGCCACCCCGCTCAATCACCTGGACTACGTGCTCGACAAGATCGACCTGGTGCTGCTGATGTCGGTCAACCCCGGCTTCGGGGGTCAGAGTTTCATCCCCTCGACGCTCGACAAGTTGCGCCAGGCGCGGGCCATCATCGACGCCAGTGGCCGCGATATCCGGCTGGAGGTCGACGGTGGCGTGAAGGCCGACAATATCGGCGCCATCGCCGAGGCCGGTGCCGACACCTTTGTTGCCGGTTCGGCGATTTTCGGTGCGAGCGACTACCGCGCCGAGATCGCGGCGATGCGTCGCGCCATCGGCTGAATCGGGTCCGTGAGAAAAAGCTCCCGCGCACGCGGGTGCAGGACGGGTCGCCACGCAGGCGAACGGGGCATCAGACCGGTTGCCAGTCGGGGTCGGGCTCGTGACCCGAGTCCGGTGTGACAAGTGGCTCGGCAGCGCTGGGGCCGGTGCCTTCCACCGCTACCGGCGGGAAATCGTCGTGTGAATGCATACTGCGGGTCTCCATGGCGTGGTGATCAGAGCAGGCCGACTGCCAGGCCCAGCAACAGGGCGCCGATGGCCAGTGCCACGCGCAGCGGCTCGAAGCCGCGCTCAAGCTCGGGTTCGGGGGTCGTCAGGGTGTGCATGGCTGTCTCCGGTTGTTCTGCGGTATTCATCAAAGGCCTGTCGCGGGCGCGTTGCGGGGCCTGCTCCGGGCGTTTTGCGGAACAAATGTGGCCAAATACGGGCAGCGTGCCCCGGCACCTTGCGCAAGGATGCGCAGGCATGCAGGCTGCTAGCCGGAACAAGGGTCTGTTCGCAAGGAGCCGGTCATGGGTCGCAGCATCGCCATTGTCGAAGACGAACCTGTCATCCGCGCCAACTACGTCGAGGCGCTGTCACGCTTCGGCTACGAGGTACGCGGTTTCGCCGCGCGCCAGGAGGCATCGCGGGCCTTTGCCACCCGGCTGCCGGAGCTGGTCATCATCGACATCGGCCTGGGCGACGAGCCGGAGGGCGGCTTCGATCTGTGCCGCGAGCTGCGTGCGAAATCCGCCACCTTGCCGATCATCTTCCTGACCGCGCGCGATTCGGATTTCGATGTGGTCTCCGGCCTGCGCCTGGGCGCCGACGACTACCTGAGCAAGGACACCAGCCTGCACCATCTTGCCGCGCGCATCGGCGCGCTGTTTCGCCGCATCGAGGCGCTCAAGGCACCTGCCAGCAGTGAGACCGTGATCGAGCACGGCCCCCTCAAGCTCGAATCCGAACGTATGCGCATCACCTGGAAAGGCGCCGACGTGCCGTTGACAGTGACCGAATTCTGGATGGTGCACACCCTGGTGCGTTTCCCCGGTCACGTGAAGAGCCGCGATCAGCTCATGCGCGAGGCCGAACTGGTGGTCGACGACGCCACCATCACCTCGCACATCAAGCGCATCCGCAAGAAGTTCGTCGCCGTGGATGCGGATTTCGACGCCATCGACACCGTGCACGGTGTCGGCTACCGCTGGAAACCCTGACGGGCCGGGAATCGGAAATGGGGAATCGTTGCTCCACCGATCGCTGCATGAATTCCGGGGCAGGAAGCCTTTCACCGGAAAGTGCCAGGCTTCCAATGCGTTGTCTTGGCCGGGTCCCGGGTCCCGGGTCCCGAGTCCCGGCCCTCCCATGAGCCTGCGTCGCAAGCTGCTGCTGGTGGCCCTGTCCACGCTGGTGTTGCCACTGGTGGGACTGCTGTACGTGCGGCAGATGGAGTCGCTGCTGCGGCGCGGGCAGGCGCAGGCGCTGACCGCCTCGGCGCAGACGCTGGCCCGGGCGCTGGTCGCGGCGGGCGCGGTTCTGCCACGGCAGCGCGGGTGGTTCGTGCAGCGGCCCAGCGGACCGATCACCATCGATGGCTACGCCGACGACTGGGGACCGCTGACGCCCTGGGCGCAACGCCTCGATGGTCGTGGCCGGCTGATGCTGGCGCAGGATGCGAGCTGGCTGTACCTGTTCCTGACGGTGGACGACACCACGCGTACACGCAGCGATGCCGATGCGCCCGAGGCCATGCAGGCCGACCACGTGATCCTGATCCTGGCCCGCGGCCCCTTGCGCTGCCGTTACCTGATCGCCAGCGCGGCGCCCGGAGGTTTCGTCGCGCCGGCGCGCAATGACTGCTCGGCCTACGGCTTCCCCGGCCATCTGCAGGGCCAGTGGCAGGATGACGGCAGCGGTTACCGCATCGAAATGCGTTTGCCGCGCACACTGGGTATCACCGGGCTGGGCATGGTGCTGCACGATGCCGATCCTGCGGTCGCCGATCTGGACGAGCCGGTACGGCCCCTGCTGGCCTATTCCGGGGCATTGTCCGCTTCGCTGGCGCGCCTGTTGCCGGGTGGTGTGCAGGCACGCCTGCTGGCGCCGGGCGCCTGGCTGCTGGCCACGGCAGGGTCGCTGCATGCCGATGGAACCGCGCAACGGCGTCCGGGCTGGCTGGCCTACACCGTGTATCGGCTGCTGATTGCCGCGCCGTTCGATCCGGCGCAGCCGTGGACCGAGGATGCCCCGCGCCTGGACACGCCCCGGGTGCGTGCGGCACTGGCGGGACAGACAGCGGTGTCGTGGACCCAGGGCGAGCGGCGAGGCAGCGTGGTGCTGAGCGTGACCGTGCCGGTGTTTGGCGCCGACGGGCAGCACGAGGGTGCATTGCAACTGGAGCAGGCCAGTCTGGCCGTGCCGCTGCTGGCCAACCATGCGCTGTACGCGCTGTTGCTGGCCAGCCTGGGCGTGCTGCTGGTTGCCGGGCTGGTGCTGTTCGGATTCGCCACCCGCCTGAGCATGCGCCTTGGCCGTTTGCGCAATGCCGCCGAACAGGCGCAGGCGCACGACGGGCACTACGCCGGTGCGTTCCCGTTGCGAGGTGACCGTGATGAACTGGGCGACCTGGCGCGCAGCTTCGAACGGCTGACCCGCGCCGTGGCCGGGTACACCGAATACCTGCGCACCCTGGCTTCGAAACTCTCGCACGAACTCAATACGCCGCTGGCCATCGTCAAGTCCTCGCTGGACAACCTGGAACAGGCCGGCCTGCCCGCAGCGGGGCGGCCCTACCTGCAGCGCGCGCGTGATGGCGTGACCCGCATGGGGGTGCTGGTGCGCGCGATGAGCGAGGCCAGTCGCATCGAACGGGCCATCGAGGCTGGTGAAGGCGAGGATTTCGATCTTTGCGAACTGCTGCGCGGGTGCGCGGAGGGTTATCGCGCGCTGGCTGCACCGCGTCGCGTGTTGCTGGAGGTTCCGGGTGCGCCGGTCCGCATGCACGGCGCACCGGAGTTGATTGCCCAGGCGCTGGACAAACTGTTCGGCAATGCCGTCTCGTTCACCCCCGACGACGGATGGATCCGTCTGGCGCTGCGCAGCGTGGACGGCGAGGCCACCATCGAGATGGCCAACCAGGGGCCGCCGCTGCCGGCCACGATGCAGGGCCGCCTTTTCGATTCGCTGGTCAGCGTGCGCGAGGACCGCGGACACGAGCAAACGCCGCATCTGGGTCTGGGCCTGTATGTGGTGCGGTTGATTGTCGAGCGCCACCAGGGGCGCGTCGAGGCCCGCAATCTGGACGATGGCAGCGGCGTGGTGTTCACCCTGCACCTGCACGGCCTGCCGAGGCAAAGGCTGGCCTGAGGGCAGCAGGACGCGCTCCGGGTCGGACGGCAATAATGCTATCTTCGCCGGACTGTCCCACTTGAAACCCGCGATCCGTGATCACGCACGAGCAATTCCAGCAACTGGCCGCCGCCGGGCACAACCGCATTCCGGTGGTGCGCGAGGTGCTGTCCGATCTCGACACCCCGCTCTCGGTCTACCAGAAGCTAGCCGACGGGCCCTATACCTTCCTGTTCGAGTCCGTGGAGGGCGGGGAAAACTGGGGGCGCTATTCGATCATCGGCCTGCCTGCGCGGCGCGTGTACAAGCTGCGCGCGCACACACTGGAAGTCGAGGAATGCGGCGAGACGATCGAGACGCGCGAACTTGACGACCCGCTGGGCGAGATCGAACGCCTGCGCAAGAGCTACCGGGTGCCGCAGTTGCCGGATCTTCCGGCGTTCACCGGGGGCCTGGTCGGGTACTTCGGCTTCGAGACGGTGGGCTACATCGAGCCGCGGCTGGCGCGCTGGGACCTGCCCGACGAGCTGGGCACGCCCGACGTGCTGCTGATGCTGGCCGAAGAAATGGCGGTATTCGACCGGCTCAAGGGTCGCCTGTACCTGATCGTGCATGCCGACCCGGCCTTGCCCCAGGCCTGGGCCCGCGCGCAGCGGCGGCTGGCGGAGCTGCATTTCCGGCTGCGGCGCTCGGGGTCGACCTACCCCGAGACCCTGCACCCCGAGCCGCTGGCCGAGACGGACTTCAGGTCCTCGTTCACGCGCGAGGCCTTCATGGCCATGGTCGAGCAGGCCAGGGAATACATCCGCGCCGGTGACATCTTCCAGGTGGTGCCCTCGCAGCGGCTCAGTGTGCCCTTCCGTGCCCGTCCGGTGGATGTCTACCGCGCGCTGCGTGCACTCAATCCCTCGCCGTACATGTATTTCCTGGACCTCGGTGAGACGCAGATCGTCGGCTCCTCGCCGGAGATCCTGGCCCGCCTCAAGGACGGCAAGGTCACAGTGCGCCCGCTGGCCGGCACCCGCCGCCGCGGGGCCACGGAGGAGGAGGACCGTGCGCTGGAGACCGAGTTGCTGGCCGATCCCAAGGAGCGCGCCGAGCACGTGATGCTGATCGACCTGGGGCGCAACGACGTGGGGCGGATCAGTGTCGAGGGCTCAGTGGAAGTCAGTGACGCCTTCAGCATCGAACGCTACTCGCACGTCATGCACATCGTCTCCGAGGTGCAGGGCACGGTGCGCGAGGGCACCGGCTACATGGACGTGCTCAAGGCCGCGTTTCCCGCCGGCACCCTGAGCGGCGCGCCCAAGGTGCGCGCGATCGAGATCATCCAGGAGCTGGAACCGCACAAGCGCAACATCTACGCCGGTGCCATCGGCTGGATCGGCTGGTGGGGCGACGCCGATACTGCCATCGCCATCCGCACCGCCGTCATCCACGGCGGCCGCCTGCACGTGCAGGCCGGCGCCGGCATCGTCTACGACTCCGATCCCGCCGCCGAGTGGGAGGAGACCATGAACAAGGGCCGCGCCCTGTTCCGCGCGGTGGCGCAGGCGGCCGAGGGGTTGTGAGAGGAGTCCATGAAAGTATTAAGTATGAAGCCAATAAGTACGAAGTAGGGTAGAATTAGTACCAAGTACGAAGCAAACAAGATGAGTTTGACGACTAAATGCCCAGACCGTCACGCGCCAGAGACGTAGAAGCCGCCGTATTCCATCGGGTCGGATCACATCCGGAGGATCTTGTACGAGTCGTCGCAGATGAGCTGGGTCTCTCAAGAGCAGCCGTGGTGCGGCATGTCAATCGCCTGGTGGAAGAGGGGTACCTCGCCAAGCAAGGTACAACGAGACCCACCTATGTGCATGGCGTCAAGCGTAAGGCGCGATTGACATACGAGCTGGAGGGGCTAGCCGAAGATATCGTCTGGTCCAATGATTTGGCGCCACTTCTTCATGGTGTGCCAAGGAATGTTATTGAAATTTGTCACTATGGCATTACAGAAATGGTCAACAATGCGGTTGATCATTCCGAAGGGAAGGAGTTGATCGTAAGGCTTGATGTCAATGAAGAGAAAGTTATTTTGTCTGTGACAGACGATGGCGTAGGCATCTTTAGGAAAATCACAGAGCACTTGTCCTTGCCTGACGAAAGGCTGGCTTTGCTTGAACTCGCAAAGGGTAAATTAACAACAGATCCAATCCGTCATACGGGAGAGGGGATCTTTTTCACATCGAAGGCATTCGACGAATTCTGGATTTTCTCCGGTGATCTGACGTTTGGGCACCATCCAGCTGTCAGTGATGATGACTGGCTCCTTGAAAGCAACAAGCCAATGGACGGTACAGCAGTCGTCATGCATATTCAAAGGTCAAGCAAGACGGTCTTGCGTGATATATTTTCCAAGTACTCGAGTGGTCCGGATGACTATAGCTTCGAGAAAACAATCGTGCCAGTAAGGTTGGCTCGAATAGGAGATGAAAACTTGATTTCTCGGTCGCAGGCAAAAAGGCTCATATCGCGCTTTGACAAGTTCAGGAACATTATTCTTGATTTTGAAGGCGTGGAAATGGTCGGGCAAGCGTTCGCAGACGAGATATTCAGGGTTTTCGCTAGGGCGCACCCAGGAATTGAGTTGATTCCGAGCGGTGCAAGACCTGAAGTTCAAGAAATGATCAACCGTGCATTGAGAGCAGAATAGCGACGAGGGGATTATGATGCTGGTCGTTACTACGGAAAATGTTCCCGGCAAACAGGTACGCGAAGTGAAGGGGCAGGTGTTCGGCGTGGTTGTGCGCAGCCGCGGGCTTGGCGGCAACGTGATGGCCGGACTGCGCTCGCTGGTGGGCGGCGAGATCCATGAATACACGCAATTGCTGGAGGAGGCGCGTCGGCATGCGCTGGATCGCATGGTCACCAACGCTTCGGCGATGGGCGCCAACGCAGTGGTGATGATGCGCTATGACTCCTCGGAAATCGGCCAGACCATGAGCGAGATCGTGGCCTACGGTACTGCAGTGGTGCTGGAAGCGGACGCGTGAGCGCACGCACGGGCTTGCGCACCGGCCTGTATGTGATCGGTGCAGCGTGCCTGGTCGGTGCACTGTGGGCGCCGCAGCTGCTGGTTCCGGGTCTGGTGCTGGTGATCGGGCTGGCGATCGAGCGTTCGCGCTACAAGACCCCGGCGAAGCAGCGAGTCGAGCCGCACTGGCAGGACACCGGCGAGCGCTTCGTCGATCCGGAGACCGGAAGTGTCACGGCCGTCTATTTCGATCCGCGCACATCCGAGCGGCACTATGTCGCTGTTGCGTCCGACCGGCCTTTGCCATGAAGCGCCACGGGTAAGGTCCGCCTCCGTCCACTTCCGGTGGGCACGGCAGGCATCAGTGGACGCGGTTTTATAACCACGTTCGGCAGGTAGTGCCATTCCGGCATCCGGCGTGTCATGCGTGCGGCTGACGATGTTTGTCCTGCCCGATTCGGGGCGAGGCGGTTCCTGCCAGGGTCTTGAGGCGTGCACGGCGTGCCCTGGGAGCCAGCTTCGAGAGGGCTTCCACCTCGCGGAAGAAGGCCGGCCAGTCGCCGCGGGCGCGTGCGAACAGCGCGGCGAAGGCGGGCACGAAGCGGTCGTACAGGCCGAAGGGCAGCAGGGTGGCGTTGTTGAGCGGTTGCTTCATCCAGTTGTCGTAGTCCGGGACATGCCGCCACGGACCTTCGCGCAGGGCGTGGTATCGGGTGCGCAGGGCCTCGAATGCGGCCTGTTTGTGCCGGAGCTTCCAGGCATCGTCATGATCGCTGGCATAGATCGTGCGCAGTTTTGAGCGCGTGGCGAGGATCAGTGCGGTGAACCGGTGCTGGTGACACTCGGCTTCGGGATCTGGTGGCGGCAGGTGTTCGGCCGCATGCCACGCGCGCAGGCCCTCGCGCTGCACGAAGGTGGCGAAGGACTCGTTGAAGGCCGTGTCGCCCTTCACGTACAGCTTCTGGTGTGCCAGCTCGTGAAAGACGGTACCCACCAGTTCGTCATTGTTCCAGCGCAGCATGCTCGAGAGCACCGGGTCGGCGAAGTGGCCAAGCGTGGAATAGGCCGGCACCCCGGCAATGTATACGTCATCGCCCGCCTTGCGCAGACGCGTGGCTTCGGTCTCGGCGCGCGCCTTCTCGTAATACCCGCGGTAGGCCACGCAGCCGGCGATGGGGAAGCAGTGTTCCACCGGTTTCAGGGACAGCGGTGGCGTGGCGAACACGTTGTACATCACGAACGGGCGGCCGATGTCGGCATACAGCGTGTAGCTGCGGTTGCGCGGCAGGTCCAGGCGGTCGGAAGCGAAGGCGCGTGCCCGAAGGACAAGCCGGAGGCGACGCTTGAGTGCCGGGTCGGCGTGCGGATTGGCCAGCACCTGCGTTATCGGCTGGCGGCGCAGCAGCACGCCGGCCTCGCCGCGGGCCAGGTGCAGGTAGTAGCAGCCGTTGAGGGAAAGCAGGCTCACGGCCACAGCCGCAATACGGAGCGGGTTGCGCATGCACCCATTGTGAACGATGCGTCACGTGCCGTCGCGCTATGCTTGGTCGAAGGTGACTGGGAGCGTGTGGCCATGCAGGCATCGCGGCCCGTAGTGGCAGTGTTCGGCGCCGGCAGCGTGGGGTGCTTCCTGGGCGGCTGGCTGGGAACTTGCGCCCGGGTGCGCCTGATCGGACGTCAACGCGTATGCGCCATGCTGTCCGAACACGGGCTCGCCCTTACCGACATGCAGGGACGCAAACGTGATTGTCCGCCAGCGAGCCTGGAATGTGTCACCGGCCCGGACGCCGTGGATGACGCGGACCTGGTGCTGGTTACGGTCAAATCCGGGGATACGGCGGCAGCGGCGCGGGAACTGGCCGGGCGTGTACGTCCGGATGCACTGGTCATCAGCTTCCAGAACGGCCTGCGCAATGTGTCGACCCTGCGCGGGCACCTGCCCGGCTGCACCGTGCTGGCCGGAATGGTGCCCTTCCAGGTGTTCCATCGTGGCCTGGGGCGGCTGCACCGCGCTTCGGCCGGCGAGCTGATGGTCGAGGACCATGCCGCGCTGGCGCCGTGGCTGGCGTGTTTCGAGCACGCGGGTCTGCCGCTGGAGTTGCGCGAGGACATGCCCGCGGTGCAGACGGCCAAGTTGTTGCTCAATCTCAACAACGCCATCAACGCGCTGTCTGACCTGCCGCTTCGCGAGGAGCTGGCGGATCGTGCCTACCGGCGCTGCCTGGTACTGGCCCAGCGCGAGGCGATGGGTATCTTTCGCGTGCATGGCCTGCGTCCGGCACGGCTTACCCCTCTGCCGGCAGCATGGATCCCCTGTCTTCTGGCGGCGCCCGACGCGGTATTCGCCCTGCTGGCACAGCGTATGCTCGCCATCGATCCGCAGGCGCGCTCCTCCACCTGGGAGGACCTGGCCGCGGGGCGTCCCACCGAGGTGGACTGGATCAACGGCGAGGTGGTGCGCCTGGCCACAGAACACGGCCTGCGCGCCCCGGTCAATGCGCGGCTCGCCGAACTGGTGCACCGCGCGGAAAGGGACGAGCAACGCATCTGGCGCGGCGAGGCGCTCTGGCGGGAACTTCTCGCGGCCCGTCGTGAATCGTGACACGCCGGGGATGCCCTGCGAGCGTCCATGACTTCCTGCAGCCGGGCGCAGCCGGTAAAGTTGCCTCTACCACCTTTCGAAGTCCGTGCAGGCACGCGCATGCTGTTGATGATCGACAACTACGACAGTTTCACCTTCAACCTGGTGCAGTATCTGGGTGAGCTGGGCCAGCCGGTGAAAGTGGTGCGCAACGATGCGCTGGACGTGGCCGCGGTGCGCGCGCTCAAGCCGTCGCGCATCATGATTTCGCCAGGACCGGGGACGCCCGACGATGCCGGCATCTCGCTGGCGCTGATCCAGGCGCTGGGCGCCGAGATTCCGATTTTCGGCGTATGTCTCGGTCACCAGGCGATCGGCCAGGCGTTCGGCGGCAAGGTCGTGCGCGCGCGGCAGATCATGCACGGCAAGACGTCCCCGATACGCCATCGCGGGCTCGGCGTGTTTGCGGGCCTGCCTGACCCGTTCGAGGCCACGCGCTACCATTCGCTGGTGGTCGCGCGCGACAGCGTGCCCGACTGCCTCGAAGTCACTGCCTGGACCGAGAAGGCGGATGGCAGCCTCGACGAGATCATGGGCCTCAGGCACAGGAGCCTTCCGATCGAGGGGGTGCAGTTTCACCCCGAATCGATCCTGACCCGCCACGGACACGATCTGTTGCGAAACTTTCTCGGCCTGCCGCTTCCCCGCGCAGCCTGATTCGAACCCCACGGAGCCATTCCATGAGTTTTACCGCGCGCGAGGCACTGCAACGCACGATCGAGCACCGCGAGATCTTCCACGACGAAATGGTCGATCTGATGCAGCAGATCATGACCGGCAAGGTCAGTCCACTGATGACGGCCGCCATCATCACCGGCCTGCGGGTGAAGAAGGAGACCATCGGCGAGATCACCGGTGCGGCCCGGGTGATGCGCGAGCTGGCCACGCCGGTTCCGGCACGCGGCGTCGAGCATCTGGTCGACATCGTCGGTACCGGGGGCGATGGCGCCTCGAGCTTCAACATCTCCACCACTGCGATGTTCGTGGCCGCTGCGGCGGGCGCCAAGGTGGCCAAGCATGGCGGGCGCAGCGTGTCGTCAAAATCTGGCAGCGCCGACTTGCTCGAGGCGCTGGGCGCCCGCATCGACCTGCAGCCACGGCAGATCGCCGATTGCCTGCAAGAGACGGGCATCGGATTCATGTATGCACCCAATCACCATCCGGCCATGAAGGTGGTGGCGCCGATCCGCAAGGAGATGGGTGTGCGCACGTTGTTCAACATCCTCGGCCCCCTGACCAATCCCGCTGGCGCACCGAACATCCTGCTTGGTGTGTTCCACGAGGACCTGGTCGGCATCCAGGTGCGCGTGCTCGAACGGCTGGGTGTCAAGCGCGCGCTGGTGGTCTACGGACGCGACGGTCTGGACGAGATTTCGCTCGGTGCGAGCACCCGGGTGGGCGAGCTGCGCGACGGATCGATCCGCGAATACGAGATCGAGCCGGAGGATTTCGGGCTGGCCATGGCGTCCAGCCGCAACCTGCAGGTGGACGATGCCGAGGCTTCCATGCGCATGGTGCGTGACGTGCTGGCCGGGACGCCCGGTGTCGCGCGCGATATCGTCCAGCTCAATGCCGGCGCCGCGCTTTATGCTGCAGGTTGCGCCGAGAGCATCGATGATGGCATTGCCTCGGCGCGTGAGGCGATCGAATCCGGCGCGGCGCAGCGCAAGATGGAGCAGTTCGTGGGTGTCACGCAAAGGCTCTCGGGAGATGCGTGATTGCGGGTGCACGCAGCGCGCGGTTTGCCGTTAAGATGCCACCAAGCCTGCCCGTTCCCCATGCCCCGAGCCATGTCCGATATCCTGCAACGCATCCTTGTTCGCAAATCCGAAGAGATCGCCGAACGTGAAGCACGTGTGCCGCTGAAGGAAATCGCCGCACGCTGCGCCGACCTTCCCGAAACCCGCGGCTTCGCGGCCGCCATGGAAGCGCGTATCGATGCCGGTGACCCGGCGGTGATCGCCGAGATCAAGAAAGCCAGCCCGAGCAAGGGCGTGATTCGCGCCGACTTCGATCCGGCGAAGATCGCCAAAACCTATGCCAGGGCCGGGGCGGCATGCCTCTCGGTGCTGACCGACAAGGATTTCTTCCAGGGCAGCGAAGCGTTCCTCAAGAGTGCCCGTGATGCCTGCACGTTGCCGGTGTTGCGCAAGGATTTCACGGTGGCTCCGTATCAGGTCTACGAGTCGCGCGTGATCGGCGCCGACTGCATCCTGCTGATCGTCTCCGCACTGGAGGACGAGGCACTACTTGAACTGTCCCTGCTGGCGGCCGACCTGGGCATGGACGTGCTGGTGGAAGTGCACGATGCCGAGGAACTCGACCGTGCACTGGCCGTGCCTGCTTCGCTCATTGGCATCAACAACCGCAACCTGCACACCTTCCGTACCTCGATCGACACCTCGATGGACCTGCGTGACTGCGTGCCCTACGACCGCATCTTGGTCACCGAAAGCGGCATACGCACGCCGGAGGATGTCGAGCGGCTGCGCGAGGCGGGCATCGAGGGTTTCCTGGTCGGCGAGGCCTTCATGCGCGCGAGCGATCCTGGGGCCGAACTCAAGCGACTGTTCTTCAGCTGAGCCCGATGGACGAGAACAGGTGCATCGACAGCGTGGCCGATGATGCCGCGCCGGGGGCCGGGCCGCGCACGGTGCTGTTCGATTTCGACGGCGTGCTGATGCGCGGCGATGCCTTCGAGACCTTCGTGCGCATGCGCCTGGACCGCGCGCCCTGGCGCAAGCTGGTGGGCCTGGCGCTGAGCCTGCCGCTGCTGCCGACGCTGCCGTTCACCCGGCGCTGGGTGAACAAGGCGTTCATTGCCTCGGCCCTGCTGGGTCTGGACGAGGACGGCTACCGGGCGCATGCGCAGGCGCATGGCCAGATGCTGGTGCGCCAGCCGCGCCGCTTCCACCGCGAGGCCCTCACGCAGCTGCGCCGGCACCTGGCCGACGGCGACCGCGTGCTGGTGGTTACCGGCTGCGAGGAGTACCTGGTGCGCACCATCTTTGTCGAGCTGGGCCTGGAAGGCCTGCCGATCCTGGCCTCGCGGCTGCGCCCGGGCCCGCTGGGCCTGCGCGTGGCGCTGCACAACGTGGGCGTACGCAAGCTCGAGTCGCTCAAGGGCGCCGGCATCGAGCCGCCCTGGGCGATGGCCTACGGCGATTCGCACTGGGACCTTCCAATGCTGCACGCGGCCGAGGAGGCCATCCTGGTCAACGCCACGCCCAAGTGGTGCAAGCGCGTCGAACGCACGCTCGGCCGCAGCGTCACGCGCGTGCACTGGCATTGACCGGCCGTTCGCAAGGGGGCGCGGCGGACAGTGCCCGCCCTACACCAGTTTTGGCGAGCGATGGGTCATGGCGCTTGCCGCCATCCTCAAATCCCGAGTCCCGAGTCCCGAGTCCCGAGTCCCGAGTCCCGAGTCCCGAGTCCCGAGTCCCGAGTCCCGAGTCCCGGCTTTTACCGCGTGCCGCGCACCACGATGGTCTTGCCCGATACGTCGATCATGCCCTGTTCCTCCAGTTGCTTGAGCACACGACCGACCATCTCGCGCGAACAGCCGACGATGCGGCTCACTTCCTGTCGGGAGATGCGGATCTGGGTGCCGTCCGGATGGGTCATGGCGTCCGGTTCCTCGCACAGGTCCACCAGGGTGTTGGCCACCCGGTTGGTGACGTCCATGAAGGCCATGCGGCTGGCTTGACGCGAAGTGCGCAGCAAGCGATTGGTGAGCTGGAAGCCGATGGCGAACAGCAGTTTCGGACATTCATCGCGCAGGGTTGTCTCGAACAGCTGGAACAGGCGCTCGTAGCTGATCTCGGCCAGTTCGCAGTTGCTGCGTGTGCGTACGATCGATTCACGTCGGGCCTGTTCCACGAACAGACCCATTTCGCCGATGAACTGCCCGCGGTTGATGTAGGCCAGGATCAGCTCGCGTCCGTTCTCGTCCTCGCTGCATACCGTCACCGAACCGTCGATGACGTAGAACAGTGTATTGGCTGGATCACCGGGCCGCACGATGGCGGTCTTCTTGGGGAACCTGCGGCGGTGGCAGTGAGCGAGGAATCGCTCCATCGTTTGCGGGTCGGGGCCAAGCGTGCCCGGACCCTGATGGCGCATGAATTGTTGCTGCAGCAGATATTTCAGTTGTGTCACGTGGGTATCCGTCAGCAGGGAAAGGTCGGTACGGCCCCCTGAATTCTCCGTACTGTGACGCACGCCCATACTATAGCCACATATTCGCCTGTGCGGCCATGCCATGGCCTACTGTCAGGCATGGCATCTTCTAATCACGCAAGGCATGGCCCATAATTGCGCTTTCCGGCGCAGGGTTTCACGCTTGTGCGCCAGTGCAGCGGTTCACGCGGTAGCGATCAATGCCTCGAACTGGTTGCCATCCATTCTGCCGGCCAATCCCGCGCCGGACCGTTCCGGACATGTTCAGAGGGTAGCCGTGGTGAAACCGCTTCCGCGTCTTCGGCTTCAGGGCTTCAACAACCTTACCAAGGCCCTGAGCTTCAACATCTACGATGTGTGCTATGCCGTCTCCGAGGAGCAGCGGCAGCGCTACATCGAGTACATCGATGAGGCCTACGACGCCGATCGGCTGACGCAGATCCTGACCGACGTGGCCGATATCATCGGCGCCAACATCCTCAACATCGCACGTCAGGACTATGACCCCCAGGGGGCCTCGGTCACGATCCTCATTTCCGAGCAGCCCGTGGTGGACAAGCTTGGCCGCGATTCCATTTCCGGCGCGGTCGCGCATCTGGACAAGAGCCATATCACCGTCCACACCTATCCCGAAACGCATCCGCACAACGGCATCGCCACCTTCCGCGCGGACATCGACGTGGCCACCTGCGGCGTGATCTCCCCGCTCAAGGCGCTCAATTACCTGATCGACAGTTTCGAATCCGACATCGTGATCATGGACTACCGCGTGCGCGGCTTCACCCGCGACGTGAAGGGCAGGAAGCACTACATCGATCACAAGATCAATTCGATCCAGGACTACCTGGCGCGGCACATCCGCCAGAAGTACGAGATGTTCGATGTGAACGTGTATCAGGAGAACATGTTCCACACCAAGATGCACATCAAGGACTTCGACCTGGACACCTACCTGTTCGAGGCGCATGCCGATGAGCTGTCATTCAAGGAACGCAAACGCATCGAATCGCTGGTGCGCCGCGAGATCGAGGAACTGTTCCACGGCCGCAACCTGATGTGACGCGCATTGCCGTAGGCGTCATGAAAGGCAGTGCGTCCAGACGGTTCACGGCAGGAGCAGCGCAGGCTGCGACCGAAAATGCGGCAACTCGGGATCGAGCCGCATGTTCGTGCCACAAATGCCACCCGCTGGGGATCTGCGCCGTCGTACCACGCACATTCCCTTCGGTCGCGCCTTCCGGCGCTGCTACAGGCGGTAGGCGACGGTTTTCATCACCTTCGAAGTCAGCGCCATCAGCGTCGGGATGGGCGCCGGCAACTTCACGCCGCCACGGGCCAGGGCGTTGTCGGCGTGGCGTATTTCATCCTCCTGCATCTGCCTGAGCACCGCGCGCGAACGCTGGTCTTCGGCGGGCAGACGCTCGATGTGCTCGGCCAGATGCGCCTCGACCTGGCGTTCAGTCTCGACCACGAAGCCCAGGCTGAACTTGTCACTGGCAGCAGCAGCGGCGGCACCGATGGCCAGGCTGCCGACGAACCACAGGGGATTGAGCAGGCTGGGGCGGCTGTCGAGTTCGCGCAGGCGGTCCGCGCACCAGGCCAGGTGGTCGGTCTCCTCCTGCGCCGCTTGCAGCAGGTGCTCCCGGGTCTGCGCATCGCGTGCCAGCAGCGACTGGCCCTTGTACAGCGCCTGGGCGCAGACTTCGCCGGCATGATTGATGCGCATCAGGCCGGCAGCATGACGGCGCGCATCGTCATCGAGTTCCGCCCCCGGCACGTCTTCGGCAGGTGAGGGACGGCGGGCAGCGGGACGCCCTGCCACGGCATCCAGGGCGTCGTTGAGACCGGCCAGGAAACGGTCCAGGGTACTGAGGGTCCTGGTGTTCATGGTGCACTCCTCGGTTCCAGTTGGCGTGCCAGCAGGGTTAGCGGATGTTCGGTCGGCAGGCTGCGATTTCCGGCCGACAGATGCAGTCGACAGCCGATATTGGACGACAGCAGGCGGTCCGCTGCCAAGTCGGCAACGTGTCGCAGCACCTGCGCGCGCAATCGCCGGGCCTGGGCCGGGAACTGCAGCGCGTGACTGCCGGCCGCACCGCAGCATCCGGGGGACTCGGGCACTTCGAGCACGCTCAGGCCGGGGACAAGTCTCAGCAGGGCCAGTACGTCCTGGCTGTCGCGTGAGACATTTCGACTGGTGCAGGGAAGGTGAACCGCCACACGCTCGCCGAGTGCACGAAACTGCAATCGGGTGCCATGGCGGGCCAGATAGCCGGTAGCATCCTCGATGCGCAGGTGCGGCAGCTGCCTGCGCAGGGTGCCCAGGCAGCCGGGAGTGGCGGTCAGTACGGGAGTATCCGCAGGCAGATTGCGACAGGCCGCCTGCAGGCGGTTTGCCGCCCGGGTCGCTTGCGCCGTCGCGCCGTCATGCAGGTCCAGGGCACCGCAGCAGGTGGCCGCAAGGCGCTGTACGCTAAAGCCGGCCGCCTGCAACAGATCCTGCGCCGCCTGCAGTGCAGCAGCGTCCTCGATGGATGCAATGCAACCCGGGAAGAGGGCGACGTGACGCCTTCCTTCACTGCGGGGCTCGGGTGGCCTGGCCCTTGCCCTCGGGCGTGGACCGAGCCATGCCAGCGCCACCTGCAGGGCTGTCGTCCGCTTCGGTAGCGCGGTGCGAAGCAGTGACGGCAGCCAGGTGCGCAGGTGCAGTGCCCGTGCTGCGGCCAGCAGAAGGGTGGCCGGTAGCGGACGCTTGAGCACGCCGAGCAGCCATGTGGGACGGTTCGGCGCCGGTCCGATCAGGGCGCGTGTGCGCACCAGGATCTCGCCGTACTGGACCTGCGACGGGCATACCCGCTCGCACTGCAGGCAGCCCAGACAGCTGTCCAGGTGGAGGCGCAAGCCGGTATCGATGCGTGGCGGGTCCTCGGCCAGCGCCCGGGCCAGGCGGATGCGTCCGCGAGGGGATTCGGCTTCGGATGCGTCCAGTGCATAGGTGGGGCAATGGGGCAGGCACAGACCGCACATCACGCAACGGTCGGCAAGTTCGGCAATCCCGGCCGTCGGGTCGTGTTTGAGGTCGGTGCCGGGGTGGTCGGACATGAAATCATGCTATCATTCCCCTCTTGCGCCGGGGTGCCCCGGCTTGCGTGAGGATGTCGATTCGGATATTCTTTCGCGCCTTTCGTTTCACCATTTTGATCCGCCCGGCGGGCGGCAGACAGGTATTTCGAGATGAAAACGTTCAGCGCCAAGCCTGAAAGCGTCCAGCGTGACTGGTACGTGGTCGACGCCACGGGCAAGACGCTCGGTCGTCTGTGCTCCGAGGTTGCACGTCGCCTGCGCGGCAAGCACAAGCCGGAGTTCACGCCGCATGTCGATACCGGCGATTACATCGTCGTGATCAATGCCGGAAAAGTGGCCGTGACCGGCAAGAAGATGGCTGACAAGACCTACCATCGTTTCACCGGTTATATCGGCAACATGAAGCACATGTCCCTTGCGGACATGCTGGCCAAGCACCCCGAACGCGTGATCGAGATCGGCGTCAAGGGCATGCTGCCCAAGAATCCGCTGGGCCGCGCGATGTACCGTAAGCTCAAGGTCTACGGCGGCGCCGAGCACCCGCATACCGCGCAGCAGCCGCAGGCGCTGGAGATCTAAGGAAACCTCATGGCGATTCAGCAACATTACGGCACCGGCCGTCGCAAGTCCTCCGCCGCCCGCGTGTTCCTGCGCAAGGGCAAGGGTGAAATCATCGTCAACGGCAAGCCGCTGGACGAGTTCTTCGGCCGCAAGACGTCGAGCATGATCGTGCGCCAGCCGCTGGAGCTGACCGAGATGAACGACAAGTTCGACATCAAGGTCACCGTGTCCGGTGGCGGCATCACCGGCCAGGCCGGCGCCATTCGCCTGGGGATTGCCCGCGCGCTGGTCGAATACGACGAGAACCTGAAGATCCAGCTGCGCAAGGCCGGCTTCATGACCCGCGACGCCCGCGAGGTCGAACGCAAGAAGGTCGGCCTGCACAAGGCACGTCGCGCCACGCAGTTCTCGAAGCGCTAAACCGCCGGAACGAGCGCGATCCGCTTTTGGGGGATCGTCTAATGGTAGGACTGCAGACTCTGACTCTGCCTATCTAGGTTCGAATCCTAGTCCCCCAGCCAATAAAAAGGCCCCGCTTCGGCGGGGTCTTTTTATTGGCTGCGGGGGAAGGTAAGTGGACCTACGTTCGACAATTTCGTCGGGAACGAAATTGGACAGCCGAAGGCTGGCCCCGGAGCGCGCAGCGCGGAGGGGTGAGGCCCATGGAAGGGCCGAACCATCCTGGTCCCCCAGCCAAAAACGTGCCCCGCTTCGGCGGGGTCTTTTTATTGGCTGCGGGGGAAGGTAAGTGGACCTACGTTCGACAATTTCGTCGGGAACGAAATTGGACAGCCGAAGGCTGGCCCCGGAGCGCGCAGCGCGGAGGGGTG
>Ga0256829_1000654_pt1 | contig 33325 bp, 31 predicted proteins | sample 131447metaG_FD_185979 | JGI IMG/M metagenome (GOLD analysis project Ga0256829, IMG submission 185979) | Hydrothermal vent microbial communities from Lau Basin, Pacific Ocean - 131-447 | ecosystem: Environmental > Aquatic > Marine > Hydrothermal vents | place: Pacific Ocean: Lau Basin | collected... | reverse complement strand
TGACATGGCTGGACAGATTAAAACAAGAGGTTGAAGAGCAATGAAAAAAAACGGATGGATGATATGCGTGACGGCCGCGCTGCTGGCCGGCTGCACGTGGGTGAAGCCGACCGCCGATGCGCTGAATGTGCGGGTGGCTTATCTGAGTCAGGTGAAGGGGTGCAAACAGTTGGGCCGTGCGACGGTCTCTGTGCTCGATAAAATCCTGTTTGTGAAGCGTAATGAGGAGCAGATGGCCGATGAGCTGGAGACGCTGGGGCGCAATGCGGCGGCGGAGATGAAAGGCGATACGATTGTCGCCATGAGCAAGATTGTCGATGGAGAACGGATTTTTAATGTCTACCGTTGCCACGACTGAGAAGGTTTCGCTGCAGTCGCTGTTTGCGGCGGTTACCGAAGCCTTCGATGCGGGCGCCAGCGGCGCTGAACTCTCCGGACTGATGTGCCGCAATGTCGATGCGCTGCTGATCGATTTGTGGCAAGCAAAAGCGCCAACGGCGTCCGGTTGCGTCGATCTGGTGGCGGTCGGCGGTTACGGGCGCGGCGAACTGGCCCCGTGTTCTGACTGGGATCTGTGGTTTCTGGCGCCGGATAGCTGCCCGCCTGAAGCCGAACAGGAGATGCAGGCGTTTCTGCTGGCGCTGTGGGATATGGGCGCGAAAGTCGGCCATGCGGTGCGCACGGTGAAGGAGACGCTGCTGCATGTGCATGAGGACTGGTCGTCGGCGACTGCGGCGATGGAGTCGCGACTGCTGTATGGCCGGGGCGAAATCTACAACCGCTTGCAGGATAAGCTCGGCCTGTTTTTCAAAAAACAGCGCAAGGCGTTTGTCGAGGCCAAACTGGCCGAATTGACAGCGCGCTATGAACGCACCGGCGGCACGGCATTTTTGATGGAGCCGGATATCAAGGAGAGCAAGGGCGGCCTGCGCGATGTGCAGACGGTGTTCTGGCTGGCCAAGGCGTGGTACAACTGTGACGATGTGGACGGACTGGTTGAACAGGGAGCGATTTCGGCGACAGAACGCCAGCATCTGCTGACCGCCCAGAATTTTCTCTGGCGCTGCCGGGCGGCGCTGCATCTGGAGGTCGGGCGCGCCTCCGATCGCCTCGGCTTCGAGCAGCAGGCGGTGTTGGCGGAGCGAATGCATTATCAGGCGACAGAACATCGTCCGGCGGTTGACGCCTTTATGAAAGAGTATTTTCGCCATGTCGGACGGATTTCACGCATTACCAGCCTGATGCGGATGCATTTCAATGAACAGCTGCACCCGCAGCGGTTCACCCGCAAACGCAATATCGGTGACGGCTTCACCCTTGAAGGGCAACTGGTCGGCATCGCCCATGCCGATGTGTTCAAACAGCAGCCGATGCGATTGCTGCGTATTTTTCATGTCGCCCAGCAGGATCGCAGGCTGCTATCGAGTCAGGCGCTGCGCCAGATTCGGGCCGATGTGCTGTTGATTGATGACGCTTTTCGCAACAATCCGGAAGCCCACAAGCTGTTTCTGCTGATTCTGCGCAGCAACCGCAATGTACACTGGGCGCTGCGCGGCATGAATATCACCGGCGTACTGGGGCGTTTTATTCCGGAATTTCGCGACGTGGTGGGATTGGGTCAGTTCAATCGCTACCACGCCTATACGGTGGATGAGCACACCCTGCGGGCAGTCGGTGAAGCGCGAAATTTCTGGCATCGCGAGCGCACCATGCGGCTGCCGCTGGCCAATGATGTCAGCTGCAAAATCAGGCGCCCGGAGTTGCTCTACCTGGCGCTGATTTTCCACGATATCGCCAAAGGTATGGATGGCGACCACTCTGAGAACGGCGCTGTGATCGCCCGTCGTTTCTGCCAGCGTATCGGCCTGAATCGCGATGCGGCCGAACTGATCGAGTGGCTGGTGCGCGAGCATCTGCTGATGGCGGTCAAGAGCCAGCGCTTCGACCTCTCCGACCCGGCCGTGATCCGCGCTTTCGCCGCGAGGGTGGGCGATAAGGAGCGCCTGAACTATCTGCTGCTGTTGACGGTGGCCGATATCGCCGCTGTCGGGCCGAATGTCTGGAACGACTGGAAAGGGACGCTGCTGCGCGAAATTTATCACGCCACCGCCCGCTGTCTTCTGGGAGAAGCGGGCGGCGGCGAAGCCGGCGAGCAGCGCTATCGCACCCGGGTGGAAACGGTACTGGAAAAGGCTCAGGGGGATCAGGCGTCGCTAAGGCGGGCGCTGGAGTTGCTGCCGACGGCGTGCGTGATGCAATTTTCGCCGCGGCAACTGCGCCACATCATCGAACTGCTGGCCGGCCATCCCGATGACGCCGCCCGGCTGTGGGTGGATCCGGAACGCGCTGAAACGCTGGCCTGCGTGGCGGCGCGTGAACGCGAGGGGCTGTTTGCTGCGCTGGCTGCTGTCCTCACCTCCGGTCACGCCAGTATTGTGGCGGCGCAAGCCTATAAGCTTAGCGATGGCCGCGTGCTCGATCTGTTTCACCTGCAGGGCAATGATGGCATGCCGTTTGATGTCTCCGCCGATCTGGAACGGCTGGAATCCCGCATCGGGGATATTCTGGCTCAGGATCAGATTGCCAGCCTCAGGGTGGAAAAACAGTTCAAGGTGAATGTGCTGATGCGGCGCGTGCCGGTGCGCGTGCGCGAACTGCCGGCGGCCTCATCAAAGGAGACGGTGATCGAGGTCTCCGCTGCTGATCAGCCACGCCTGCTGGCGCGGCTGGCGGAGGGCATCAACACAGAAGGTTATGCGCTGCACGGCGCCTCGGTTTCGACATTCGGCGAGCGCGCGGTGGATGTGTTTTTTGTCACCGGTAAGCAATCGGAACAGCTTTCGACGGAGCAGGTGGCGGCATTGTGCAAGCTGCTGGCTGACGTGGCGACATTGCCGGAGTAACGCGCATGGACTGTTTACGAAGAGATTAAAATATCTGATCCTCCGCGCAGGCGGGAATCCTGTGTGTTCAACAAGAGGTTTTATATGTATCTGCTTGAACGTATTTTTGAGGCGAGAAAGCGTAAAAAGAGCGGCTTTGTGCTGGCGCTGGGCGGCGGCGGCGGGCGCGGGCTGGCGCATCTGGGCGTGCTGGATGTTCTGGAGCAGCACCACTTAAAGCCCGATGCCATTGTCGGCAGCAGCATCGGCGCCATGTTCGGGGCCATGTATGCGATCACGCCGGACGCCGCCGCAGTGATCCGGCGCGCTGAGGAGATTCTCGCATCCGATCTGTTCGCCAGTCTGGATCTGTCCATGCTGGAAACAAACGGCGCTCAGGATCAGAGCTGGCTGGGTCGTATGAGTTCCGCTGCCAAACAGGCGCTGCTGTATACGCGGGCGGCAACGGAACGCTCGGTCGCCGATATCGATATTCTGACGGATATCGTATTTTCATTCTGTGGCGGAGAATCTTTTGAAGACGCAAAAATACCGGTTTATGTCACAGCAGTAGCCTTCCCCTCAGGCGAGTGCCACATCTTTTCAGCCACCTCCGGCGTTAAGCTGCCCTGCGCGGTCGCCGCCAGCATGGCGATACCGGGCGTGTTCGAACCGCTGAAAATCGATGGCGTTCAGTATGTTGATGGCGGCGTCGCTTCCGATTTGCCCGCCAAGGAAGCCCAGATGGTTGCCAATGCGGAGCAATTGGTGCTGGCTGTGAATGTTGGTGCGCGGCCACGTGAAGATGTGGAGCCTTCCAATGTGTATGGCATGCGCGATTGGTCGGCGCAGATTCAGGCGTTGTATTTGCGTAAGTACAACAAGGCATTCGCCGATGTGCTGATTGAGCCGCTGGTCGGCTTTACGCAATGGCAGGATTTTTCCAATCCGGAACAGGAGATTGAGAAGGGCAGGCAGGCCGCACTGGAGAAAATTCCCGAGCTGATCGAAAAGCTGGATGTGTGACAATGCAGCGAGCAGAACGCGCCGTCATTCTGGCAGCGGGCATGGGGACCAGACTGAAGTGGATGACCCGCCATCGCCCCAAGGCGTTGATGCAGGTGGCCGGCGAGCCGGTGATTTTGCATGTGATCCGGCGGCTGGTAGCGCAGGGGATTCATGAGATTGCGGTCAATGCATTTCATCATGCCGATCAGCTCAGCGATTATCTGGGCGATGGTGTGCGTTTCGGCTGCCATATTGTCATCAGTGAAGAAAAAGCATTGCTGGATTCCGGCGGCGGAGTGAAAAAAGCACTGACGAAACTGCCGGGCAGCGGCGCTGTGTTGGTGCATAACTGCGATGTGCTGGCCGATATTGATCTGCTGCGTCTGGCGAGGATCGCACCGGTTGGCGGCTGTAGCCTGGCGCTGGCGCCAAATCCCGCCCACCATCCGCAGGGCGATTTCTGCCTTGTCGGCTCCGATGTGTCCGAACGCGGCGATGCGCGTTTCACATTTGCCGGCGTGTCGGTTTGGGATGGCGCGTTGTTTGATGGCTACGACGCCGACAGGGCTTTTCCCCTGACCCAACCCATTCGCGAACAGATCGCCCGGCATGCATGCAAGGGGCTGCTGCATGACGGTTACTGGTTCGATGTTGGCCGGCCGGCCGATTTGATGCGCGCCGGGCGTAGGCTGGCCGGCAAATAATGCGTATCTGGGTTGATGCCGATGCCTGCCCGAGGGCGATCAAGGAGATTCTGTTTCGAGCCGCCGAGCGGGTGAAGTTGCCATTGACGCTGGTGGCCAATACGCAGCTGCGTCACCCTGCTTCTGAATATATCGATGCCATCCGGGTCGGCGCCGGAGCGGATGTAGCGGATGCCTATATTATTGCGCATGCCGAGCCGGGTGATCTGGCCATTACTGCCGATATTCCGCTGGCGGCAGGCGTGATTGAAAAAGGCGGTTTCGCCCTGAATCCAAGGGGCGAGATGTACACATCTGAAAATGTGCGATCGGCGCTGAGTATGCGTGATTTCATGGATAATCTGCGCGGGGAAGGGGTGGTGACAGACGGCCCGGCGGCATTCAGCCCTGCTGATCGTCAGGCATTTTCCAATCAGCTGGATCGTTTCTTGACGCGTTATTTAAAGGGATAAAATCAATAATGCAGCACGGGTCAATGTATGCCGTAGCCTGCGGTGATGTGAAGATCCTGATGTAGCAGGTCGGCAAGAATCGGTTTAATTCCGGGCATTGATTTTTTGATTGAGGCCATCCCAATTCAGAATTTTCCCATCAGCAGTCACCAGTGAGGAGCCGGTTGAAATGGTTGTTGCAACAATGATGCGGTCGGCAGGATCGCCATGGAAGTCCTGGAGATTGGCTGCAGCTATGCCTGTCTGGCCATTGATGGGCAACTCAATCAAACCTCTGCTGATAAGCTCCTGACGCCATACATCTGGCGGGAAATCCATTTCCAACCGCCCCTTGTTGACGAGCATTGCCACCTCCCAGAATGAAATGGCAGAAACCGCCAGCGCATCATCTGCCAGCGCCTGATCCAAGATTTGAACCGCTCGCCTGCCGAGGGACGGGGCTCCTGCATCCATCCAGATCATTGCATGGGTATCCAGAATGATCACGCTTTTTCAGCCCCCCATTCTTCATCTACAGGTTCAATCAGATCATCCGCCGCATGAATGCCGGAAGCGTGCAGACCAAACAGCGTTTTTGGCTTATGGCGAAAGGGCAAGAGGCGGGAAACCGGGCGACCATTCTTGGTGATGATAATCTCTTCACCTGTTTCATTAATTTCATCCATGACGCCCAGACATTTTGCCTTGAATACCGACGCTTTCATCGTTGCCATAGCACACCTCTTTCTGTGTTTATCCCGATTATAGTCACAAAAGTGGTCATGTGCAAGTCGAAGCCAGGGTTTCAGGGCTTGCTTTGCTTTTGATGATGGTTATGTGATGATCTCCTTGCTGCAGCAGTTTTTAATATCAGACAGAGAACACGCAAACCCGAAGGAGACGCCATGATTTTACATGAGCAATTAAAACAGGACTGTTTTGTGATCGGACGATTGCCGTTATCCGTGCTGCTGTTGATGAACGACAGTCAATATCCGTGGTTTATTCTGGCGCCGCAACGCGCCGGCGTCGGTGAAATCCACCAACTCTCTGACGCCGACCAGCAGCAACTGATGCGCGAATCTTCACAACTGGCGGCGTGCATCGAAACGGCTTTCAAGGCGGATAAAATCAATATCGCAGCGCTCGGTAATGTCGTGCCGCAGTTGCATATCCATCATATTGTACGCTATGTCACCGATCCGGCCTGGCCGGCGCCGGTATGGGGAAAGTTCAAGGCAACACCCTATGATGAGGGTCAAGCTGCCGACATTATTGCCCGGTTACGCCGCGAATTGCCGCTGGAGTAAGCGGGGCAAATATTAGCACCCATTACTTTGACACCTTATCTACCACCGTGCGCAATCTACCCAGTGTAAATGGCTTGCTGAGAAAATCATTCGGCTGGCAATGGCTATCGGGCGACAGGGCGCTGTCTGCATCATAGCCAGATGTCATGACGACATAAATATCCGGTCGAATCTCGCGCAATCGCTGCAGACAATCCGCGCCGCCCATTTCCGGCATCATCACATCGAGCATCACCCAGTCAAAATCGGAATCCTGGCTAAACAGTTTCACGGCTTCCAGGCCATTGCTTGCTGTTTCAACGCGCATGCCGAGCCGCGTCAACATGCGGCTGGCGACATGAATCACGCCCGGCTCATCATCGACCACCAGCACGCGCCCGGATAACTGCCGTTTCATATCGGCCCGATTGATCAGGTTCGGATGGGTTGCGACATCGATGGCAGGCAGCCAGACGGATATAGCTGTGCCCTTGCCGGGCGTGCTGTCAATCTCCATGGCGGCATTGTGCGAGCGTAAAATGCCCAGAATGGCGCTCATACCCAGACCGCGACCGGTAAATTTTGTGGTGTAAAACGGATCGAAGATATGCTCCAGCGTATCCGCATCCATGCCGCAGCCATTATCCCGCACCCGGATTACCACATAGTCGCCCGGTTTGGCGTCCGCGCCGTAAAAGTCGATCTGATCATGGGCCTTGAGAGCGCGATGCCGAATAGCGACATGAACCTCGCCGGCGCGCTCCGGCGCGATAGATTCCGAGGCGTTAATCGTCAGATTCAACAGCATCTGTTTGATCTGGGCGCGATCCGCCAGCGCCCATAACGGCTGTTGAGCCATATCGAAAGAGAGTGTGACATGCGCGCCCATGGATGCGCGCAGCAGGCTCTGCATATCTTCAACCGTCGCCTGCATGTTCAGCGCTTCCGGATGTACGACCCCCTTGCCGGAATAGTCCAGCATTTGTTGGCATAAATCAGCGGCTGCATGGGCGGCATCATCGATGCAGCAGAGAGATTCATGCATCGATTCGGATGCATGCTCTTCCAGCTTCGCCAGCTCAATGTGGCCCTGAATCACCGTGAGCAAATTGTTAAAATCATGTGCAATGCCGCCGGCCATCAGCCCCAGGGATTCCAGGCGCTGGGCATGTTGCATCTGCTGCTGTAGCGATTGCTGCTCCGCTTCCGCCGCCAGTTTGTCGGTGACATCAATGGCGAAGCCCACCAGGCCGGAGATTTCTCCATCGGCATGGACCAGGCGCACCTTGATAATATCAAAGATGCGCAACACGCCGTCTGCACAAGTCAGTTCTTCACGGCCATAAAATGCCCGGTCGCTCTGCAGGCATGTGGAATCGGATGCCAGCACCGAAGCAACCATATTGTCGGGTAACAGCGTGGTGTAGTCTTCGGCCTGCAACGCTTGTTGCTCGGAAATGCCGCACAGGCGTTCCCATGCTTTGTTGATAAACTGAATTCTGCGTTGTCGATCAACCATCCAGATGCCGATCGGAGAGTGATCGAGAATCACCTGCATGCGATCCTGCTGTTGCGCCAGCACCCTGTACGAGTCATCCAGTTGCTGTTTGCGCCACTCCAGCTGGGATTGGTAAATATGCGCGAAGATCCAGAAAAATAACACAACAACGATGCTGATGAATAACTGTTGGGAGGAATACGGAGTCTCGATCCAGCCTTGTGATTGCAGCATGGATGCTGTGAACATCTCTGTCACAAGCAGGAGCACCCAGTAACGCGCGCGTTTGACCGACTGCACCAGGTAGGCCACAAACGGGAAGCCGGCCAGCCAGAAAATACCGGTATCCTCAACTGTTTCTGTGAAAACAAGCGCTGAAAACAGCAACAGCGCCGATGCCATCAGCGTAAACTCGATGCGCGCCAGGTTGGCGCCATGCCGAATGCGCCAATAGCCAATCAGCATCACCACGATCAGCGCGCACTCCACCACCCGTAACGACTGGCAGCAGCCTTCAAGCCAGTGCAGCAACACAAACAGCCCGAGCGTCACCGCGCTCATCATATGCACCAGAGCCAGCACCTGACGCCGGTCTTCGAACATTGAGGTGAAGTTCATTCGGAAATGTTATGCGCTATCGGTGGTGATCGGAATATCTATTTTACGGCGGTTGAGGATGCTGATTTTACGCGCCACTTCGCCGGCCAGCGTCTGGTAGGCTTTGGCCTGATCGGAATCGGGCATGGCGGCGACGATGGGCGTGCCGGCATCGGCTTTTTCGCGAATGGCGATATCCAGAGGAATATGCGCCAACACATCCGTGTGGTAGGCTTCACCCAGTTTCGCCGCGCCCCCTTCGGCGAAAATGTGGCTGGATTCGCCGCAATGCGGACAGATAAACTGGCTCATGTTTTCCACAATGCCGAGGGTCGGTACATTCACCTTCTGGAACATCTCAATGCCTTTGCGACAGTCCAGCAAGGCAATATCCTGCGGCGTGGTCACCAGCACGGCGCCGGTGACAGGCACCTTCTGGGTCAGCGTCAGCTGCACATCGCCCGTGCCCGGCGGCATATCGACAAACAGGTAATCCAGATCGCCCCATGCCACATCGCGGAGCAGTTGCGTCAGGGCGCTGGCCACCATCGGGCCGCGCCAGACAACAGCTTCGCCTTCCGGCATCAGAAAGCCGATGGAGATGGTTTTGATGCCGTAATTTTCCAGCGGCGTGAGGATATTTTTGTCATGATCAATGGCCGGCATGTATCCGGCCAGTCCGGTCATGCGCGGAATGGACGGGCCGTAAATATCGCCATCGAGCAGCCCCACGCGCGCCCCGGTCTGGGCCATGGCGATGGCCAGATTGACGGCTGTGGTCGATTTTCCCACGCCGCCCTTGCCGGAGGCGACTGCGATAATATTGGCGACGCCGGGAACCAGCTCTTTTTCCGGCGCGGCCTGCTGCACCCTGGAAGACATGGTAATATCAGCGGTCTTGATGGCGGGAATGGCCAATACGGCCTCTTCAGCCTGCTGACGGAACGCCTCCTTGACCGGGCAGGCGGGCGTGGTCAGCTCAATGGTGAAGGCGACCTTGTCACCCTGGATGCTGATATCTTTCACAAAGCCGAGCGAAACGATATCCTTATTAAAATCAGGATCGATAATGGTGGAAAGTGCTTTGAGAATCTCAGCTTCGGTTGTCATAACGCGCCTCCATGGTGGCCGGCATCGTCGTAAGGCTGAGTAATACTGTCAAGTTCCGGTGCGCCTGTTCGCATTAATGGTTGCGTTTTGAAAAATCGGCACGATAATTCGCCGCTACATATTAAATCCGGCTTATCCAGAGCAGTGGAGGGTGCAGGCCCTGTGAAACTGCGGCAACCGGCCAACGATTCCTGATGGAGTCCGAGGAGAATGGTGCCAATGCCTGCCTGAGAGGGAGACCTCAAGGGAGCGATGATGCGGGTTGTTCAGTCTGATGCACGCGTGCATTCTCTATGATACAACCTTCGCTTCATCGCGGAGGTTTTTTGTTTCTGGACGAGTCGAAACTGGAGATAGGCACATGAACATAGTTCGTGCATTAAAATGCAGAGAGTGCGGTCAGGAATACGATATCCAGCCGACGCATGTTTGCGAGTTCTGTTTCGGGCCGCTGGAAGTGGTCTATGATTATGAAAAACTCGATGGCTATTTTACCCGCGAACTGATCGAGTCGCGGCCGCAGACGATGTGGCGCTATAAAGAGCTGCTGCCGATCGAGGGCGAGCCGAGCGTGGGTGCGCAGAACGGCTTTACGCCGTTGGTGCGGGCGAAGAACCTGGAGAAGGCGCTGGGCGTCTCCGAGCTCTATATCAAAAACGATTCGGTCTGCTATCCGACGCTCTCATTCAAAGATCGCGTCGTCTCCGTGGCCTTGTCCAAGGCTGTCGAGTTTGGCTTCAAGACGGTGGCCTGCGCCTCGACCGGTAATCTGGCCGGCTCCGTGGCGGCCAATGCGGCGGCGGCGGGGCTGGAGTCCTATGTGTTTATTCCGCACGACCTGGAGCAGGGCAAGGTGCTCGGCGCGGGTATTTTCGGCACGCGTATTATCGGCATCAAGGGCAAGTATGACGATGTGAACCGTCTCTGCTCGGAGGTGGCCGGCAAATATGGCTGGGCCTTTGTGAATGTGAATGTGCGCCCGTTTTATGCAGAAGGCTCCAAATCGCTGGGTTATGAGATGATGGAGCAGCTGGGCTGGAAAGCGCCGAAGCATGTGGTGGTGCCGATGGCGTCGGGTTCGCTCTGCACCAAGGTGCACAAGTCGATCAAAGAGTTTATCAAACTGGGTCTGATTGAGGATAACGGCACGGCTGTCTACGGCGCGCAGGCCACCGGCTGTTCGCCGATTGCCAAATCGGTGAAGGACGGCACCGACCTGATTCATCCGGTTATCGCCGATACTGTCGCAAAATCGCTGGCGATCGGCAATCCGGCCGACGGTTTTTATGCCAATCGCGTGATCAATGAAACCGGCGGATGGGCGGAAGATGTGTCCGATCAGGAAGTGATTGATGCCATGAAACTACTGGCGGAAACCGAAGGTATTTTCGCCGAGACGGCCGGCGGTGTGACGCTGGGCTGCGCCAAAAAGATGATTGAGTCGGGCAAGTTGCCACGCGACGAGTCGATTGTGCTCTGCATCACCGGCAATGGCCTGAAAACGCAGGAAGCGGTGCTCGATGCTATTAACAAGCCGCGCATTATCGACGCCAGCCTGAAAGATTTTGATGCATTGGCTGAAGCCGATGGTTTTCAGGCGGCAGCCTGAGAAAAAAAGATTAACCACGAAGTACACGAAGAGCACGAAATATTGATGGCTGTGGTTTCTTCGTGAACTTCGTGGTGAATAACTGAAAGGAGAAACAAATGAGTGTATCTGTACGAATTCCCACCCCGCTGCGTAAGCTGACCGGCGGCGCTGATGAAGTGACCATTGACGGCGCCAATGTCGGTGAGGTGATCGAAAATCTGGAAGCGGCGCATCCTGGCCTGAAAGAGCGCCTGTGTGATGACAACGGCGAGATCCGCCGTTTTGTGAATGTCTATGTCAATGATGAAGATGTCCGCTTTATGGATGGGCGTGGTACTGCATTGAAGGATGGCGATGAAGTTTCCATCGTGCCGGCCATCGCAGGCGGTCGCTGAAACCGACTGTTTGTCCGATAGCTGCGTTACGGCAAATGCTGCGATGCTCACGTATTTCCAATACGCTCCGCTTCCCGCATTTGCCAAGCCTTGCTCTCGAACAAATATCCGGCTTCAGTTCATGGCTATAACGAAGGAGTTGTTATGAAATTACGAGTATATCTGACATTTGATGAATCGACCGTGCGCGAGCCGCTGATCTGGAAGCTGGGCAAGGAGTTCAATGTGGTGACCAACATTCGAACTGCGGAAGTGAAGAATCATATGGGGCTGGTTGGTCTGGAGATCGATGGTGAAAGCGACGTGGTCGAGGCGGCGACGGCATGGCTGGCCGATCAGGGGGTGAAAGTGGCCCCCATCGAACAGGATGTGATCGAAGGCTGATTGACCCGCAAAAAGTCGTCCATGACTTTTTGCTCTGACGCATAGAGAAAAGCGTGGTTTTCTTTATGCTCACAACATCAAACAGGGGCGTTTGATGTTGGCGACCCTTCCATGGGTCGCATCGGGATTTTTCAACAGTCAAAAGTATTCACCGCTGGGTTACGCAGAGTAAAACCTGGAAGTAATATCTGTGTTTCATTCGTGTGTATCAGTGGCTGAAGTTGTGGTTTTGTTGTGATACAGAAAGGCATTTACAACAGCGCGGTGGATAATGAGATTATTTTTACTCTGCGTAACTCTGCGGTGAAAAGGTTATTGATAAGGAGTAGATGATGGCGATATATAACAATGCAGCGGAAACGATCGGCAATACGCCGCTGGTTCGATTGAACCGGATTGGCGCGGATTCCGGGGCTGAAATCATTGCCAAGTGTGAATTTTATAATCCGCTCAATTCGGTCAAGGATCGCATCGGCAAGGCGATGATTGAAGCGGCGGAGGCCGATGGCCGCCTTAAGGCGGGCGGCGTGATTGTCGAACCGACCTCCGGCAATACCGGCATTGCGCTGGCCTTTGTGGCGCGCGCCAAGGGCTACCGTTGTATTCTGACCATGCCGGAGTCGATGAGTCTGGAACGGCGTAAGCTGCTTAAGTTGCTGGGGGCGGAACTGGTATTGACGCCTGCTGAGAAGGGCATGAAAGGCGCGATTGCCAAAGCTACAGAAATTGTCGCTGAAACAGATGGCGCATTCATGCCGCAGCAGTTTGAAAATCCGGCCAATCCGGAGGTTCATCGCCAGACTACGGCCGAGGAGATCTGGGCCGATACGGATGGCAATGTTGATGCGATTGTCGCAGGTGTGGGTACGGGCGGCACCATTACCGGCGTTGCTGAAGTGATCAAACAGCGCAACCCTGATTTTAAGGCGTTTGCTGTGGAGCCGGCTGATTCGCCGGTGATTTCCGGAGAAGCGCCCGGGCCGCACAAGATTCAGGGCATCGGCGCTGGCTTTATCCCGAAGAATCTGAATGTCGATATCCTCGATGGCGCGGTCAAAGTGACCAACGACGAAGCCTTTGAGATGGCGCGTCGCCTCTCCAGTGAAGAGGGCATTCCCGGCGGTATCTCCTCCGGCGCAGCCGTGGCGGCGGCGCTCAAGGTGGCTGCACGCCCGGAGATGCAAGGTAAACGCATTGTGGTGATTCTGCCCTCCATGGCCGAACGCTATATGTCCACCGATCTATTCAAGGGCATCGAAGTTTGATTTTTTGAGTGAGGTGTCAGGTGTAAGGGGTCAGGCGGAAGTCTACCCCTCACCCCTTACACCTTACTCCTTACGGAGTTATCATGATTGATTTTACGGAAGAACAGATCGAGCGCTATTCGCGCCATATTATTTTGCCGGAAGTGGGCGCGGAAGGGCAGTCTAAACTGCTCGAATCCAAAGTGTTTATGATTGGCGCCGGCGGGCTGGGTTCGCCGGTTGCCTATTATCTGGCGGCAGCAGGCGTCGGCACGATCGGCATCGCCGATGCCGATGTGGTGGATTCGTCCAACTTGCAACGCCAGATAATTCATAATCAGGATCGCATCGGCATGCCGAAGGTGGAGAGCGCGCGCGAGACCATGCAGGCGCTCAATCCGGATGTGAAGGTGAACACCTACAACTACTTCATTACGGAAGAGAATGTGCGCGAGATTGTTCGTGAGTATGATCTTATTATCGACGGTTGCGACAATTTCCCGACCCGTTTTCTGGTCAACGACGCCTGCTATTTCGAGAAGAAGCCGCTGATTTCCGGCGCCATGTTTCGCTTTGAAGGGCAGGTGGCGACGTTTAAGCCGCATCAGGAAAAGGGCGCACCATGCTATCGTTGCCTCTATCCCGAACCGCCGCCGGCAGGACTGGTGCCCTCCTGCTCCGAGGCGGGTATTCTCGGCGCGCTGGCCGGTGCGGTTGGCACCATTCAGGCGGTGGAAGCGATCAAGGAATTATTAGGCATCGGTGATTCACTGGCTGGCAGATTGATGGTGTTCGATGCGTTGCGCATGGAGTGGAAAAAATTGAAACTGCACAAGGATCCGGCCTGTCCGCTGTGCGGAGAAAACCCGACCATTACCGACCTGGTCACCTACGAGCAGGCCTGCGAACTCAAGTTCGGGCAATAATTTTTAACCACGAAGTACACGAAGCACACGAAGCTTTTATTCCTTCGTGCTCTTCGTGTCCTCAGTGGTGAATCCTGAGGTTAAAAATGACAGAGTTTCAATTTACGCAAACATCCGATGTGGATGAGTTTGAGGCGGGCTACAAGGCGTTTCGCGCCGGCACGATGTCTGAAGAGCGGTTTACGCCGTTTCGGTTGCAGATGGGCGTCTATGGTCAGCGTCAGGAAGGCGTGCAGATGGTGCGTGTCAAGTTGCCGGGCGGCAGTCTGACGCCGGATCAGCTCGATGTGATCGGTGATTGCGTGGAGGATTACACTGGTCAGTTGCCAACCGATGGCACGCTCACTGAAGCGCCCGAGAAGCTGGCGCATGTCACCACGCGGCAGGATATTCAGGCCAATTTTGTGGCGCTGGATGATGTTGTCGCTTTTCTGCGCCGTCTCGATGCAGCCGGGCTAACCACGCGTGAGGCCTGTGGCAATACTGTGCGCAATGTTTCCTCCTGTTTTCTGGCCGGCTCATGTCCGGCGGAGCATGCCGATGTGAGCGTGCATGCGCGTCGTTTCGCCGAGTATTTTCTGCGTCATCCGCTGGCGCAGCAGTTTCCGCGCAAATTTAAGGTGAATTTCTCCGGTTGCGCCACCGATTGCGGCTTGGGCGGCATGCATGATATCGGTTTTATCGCCGCCGAACAGGATGGCGTCCACGGATTTCAGGTGTGGGCTGCGGGCGGCTTGTCGTCACAGCCGATGGGTGCGCTGCTGCTGGAGGATTTCGTGCCCGAGTCCGAAATGCTGCTGGTCGGCGAAGCATTGATGCGTATGCACTTTAAGTATTCGGATCGCAAACGCCGCGCTCGCGCCCGCCTGAAATATGTGGCGCAGAAGCTCGGGGCGGAGGGCTTCATTGAAGAGTATAAAAAACAGCGCGCCGTGATTGCATCCACGCATGCCGATGATCATGGTTATGCAGAAGCCGGCTGGCGCAGGCCGACCGGTGCGTTGCCGTGCTCCAAATCCGGTGTGGTGGATCAGCATAACGGCAAGAAAGCGATACTGCTCAATCTGTTTCGTGGCGATCTGACGCCGGCCCAGTGCCATGCTGTCGCCGATGCGGCGCGTGCGGCTGGCGTTGAGGCGCTGCGGGTGACGGCGGAGCAGGGCGTGGTGATCAATCATGTGGATGCGGACAAGGTCGATGCGGCGCTCAAGCTGCTGCACGATGCCGGTCTGCATACCGAATATGCCCGTTCGATTGCCGATGTGGTGGCCTGTCCGGGTACGGAAACCTGTCGTCTGGGCATCACCTCCAGTCGCGGTCTGGCGGCGGCCTTGCGACCTCTGATGGAAGGTTTCAAAACCGATGCGACACTGGCCGGAATTACCGTTAAGGCCTCCGGCTGTCAGCACTCTTGCGCCCGTCACCATATTGCCGATCTGGGGTTTCACGGCATGGCCAAGAAGGTGGCCGGTCAGGCGGTGCCGCATTATCAGCTGCATCTTGGCGGTTCCGGCGTGGCCGGCGCGCCGCTGGCTTTTGCCACCGATCCTGTGCCGGCCAAATATGCTCCCGAAGCGGGCATCGCCATTCTCAATGCCTATAAGAGCGGGCGCAATGGTGAAGAGTCGGTGCATGACTGGGCCACGCGTCTGGGCAAAGAGGGAATTTCCGCCATTCTGGCGCCGTTTGTCGCCGATGCAGGAGAGGTCGAAGGGTTGATTTACGACTGGAGTGAGAATGAGGCGTTCAATACCAGGGGCAACAAGAAGGGCGAGTGCGCCGGTGCGGTGCTGTCGATGTCCGATGCGCTGATCTCCGAAGCGGAATACGAGATGCTGATTGCGCGCGCCCATATCGATGCGATGTTCTGGGCTGAGGCGCTGACGGCGTTGCGGCGTTCGGCAATTTCGACAGCGCGCGCATTTCTGGTGCCGTTTGGCGAGGCGCCGGAAGAAGATGCGCAGGTGTTCGGGTTGCTGGCCGCCAATGCAGCGGCTGATAGTGAATTGATGGCCGGTTTCCAGGCTGTGCAATCGGCGCTGATGAGTATTGACCTGGCCGATCCTGCGGCAGGCGTGACAGCGCTGCGCGATGTGCAGTCGGACTGGCTGAAGCTGGCCGGTGTGCGCTTTGCAGCGGTGCCGCAAGCGGATGGCGGTGAAGCATCTGAAGCAGAGCCTGCTGATGATGTGAAAGCCGAAGCAGCTTCGGATGATGTCGTGCTGCTCGATCTCTCCGGCGTGGCTTGCCCGATGAATTTTGTGAAGACGAAGATCAAGCTCTCGACCATGCCGATCGGGGCGCAACTGGAGGTGATTCTGGATGACGGCGCGCCGATTGAGAATGTGCCGCTGTCGCTCGAAGAGCAGGGCCAGAGAGTGCATGTGAAAGAGAAAATTTCCGACACCCAGTGGAAAATCCGGGTCGAGAAAATTTCTGCGATCTGACCAGAGCTGACGATCATTCGACAGACGCCCGGCGCCCCCTGATGAACGCCATTACTGATCTGCATCCGTTTGCCAATCCGGGGCGCACCAAGCTGTCGCTGGTTAGCCGGGGCGTGGCGTTGCCGGAAGGCTTGCCGCAGGCCTCCAGATGGATTTCGCAGGCCAATGCGATTGAGACAGTGCTCGATATCCGGCTGCCGACTGGCCAGATGTGCACGGTGCCGGTCGGCCAGCCATACACTGAAAAGAGCACCTTTTCGTTGCATCATCAGGGCGATAAAACAGAGTTGCATTGCGCCGGCGAGGTGTCGCCGGTCACGCTGCTGCCGGCGCCGGCTTTTTATCAGAAAACCACCCGTAGCGGCGCGCGCATGGGCAGTTTCGCGGCGCTGCATGATCGGCTGTTGATTTTACATCCGTTTCTGGGCTGCGGCTTTTTCAATAAGCCGGGTCAGGCCTGCCAGTATTGTCAGTACGACTCAATGCTCAATGCGGCGGAACCGCCGCTGCGCGATCCGCTGGAACTGGTGGAGACAGTGCGGGCGGCGCTGGCCGAACGCGAAGTGGATACGGTCTATCTCTACAACGGCTACTCTCCGTCCGATGATGTCGGCCTGCGAAAGCTGGTGGCGGTTGTGGCGCTGCTGCGCAAGCACTTGGGCCATCGCCAGATTGCGCTGGAGACCGTCGCCCCGTCCGATCTGTCCGCCATCGATGAGTTGTATGAAGCCGGGCTGGATGTCTTTGTCTGTAATGTCGAGGTGTATGACGCCGATCGCTTTGCTGAAATCTGTCCGGGCAAACAGGCGATTGGCGGGCAAAAAGCGATATACCGGGCGCTGAGCCATGCCCGTTCGGTGTTTCGCTCCGGCGCGGTGGTTAGCCACCTGATAGTCGGGCTTGAACCGCTGAAATCGACAATTGCGGGCATGAAGATGCTGGTCGGGCAGGGCATTGTGCCGATGCTGCTGCCGTTTCGCCCGCTGCCGGGCACGGCTTTGAGCGACTGCCCATTGGCCAGTCTGGATGATGTGGAGCAGGCGCTGCTGGTGCAGTATGAGTTGCTGGAATCCTCCGGCATGCCGACGCACCGCTTGCGTGATATGGGGCGGGTGCTGACACCGATGGAGAGCGGCTTGCTGGTGGGTAAGGAGCCCTATCTGCCGGAGCAGGTGGCCACATCCAGCCTTGGTCGTCACGTTTCCGGCTGGATGGACGGGCTGCGCCGTTATCTGCGTTCCAACGGCAGGATGGATGCGCGGAGCAGGCGGTCTGGCAAGCAGTCGCTGCATTGGGCGCTGGCCAAAGAGGGCGTGCCATTTGCGGCCCTGACGCTGTTCTCGCTGCTTGGCCTGTGGGCTGGCCTGCAGGAGTCGCCGGCAGGCTTGAGCGGCCAGGGCTGGCATGCCTTGTTGATCTTCCTGTTCTGTCTGGCGTTGTGGGTGAGCGGCCTGATTCCGTTGGCGGTGACGTCGCTGCTGGGGTTGGCGCTGCTGCCGTTAAGCGGCGTGGTTCCGGCCGCCGAGGCGTACAGCATGTTCGGTACGCCGGCGGTGTTTTTTATTCTGGGCGCATTTATGCTGGCGGCCGGCGCCCGCGCTACCGGCTTGTCGGAGCATGTGGCGCTGGCGTTGATCGATCGATTGGGGTCGGGGCCGAAACAGCTGTTGATGGTGATGCTGTGGTTGCCGGCCGTGATGGCCTTTGTCATGCCCGAACATGCTGTGGCGGCGATCTTTCTGCCGATTGCACGGGATATTGTTCGCCACCTGAATCTGAAGATCGGTGATCGTTATGCCCAGTCGCTGTTTTTTGCAGTGGCGTGGGGGGCGATTATCGGCGGCGTGATGACGCTGCTGGGCGGTGCTCGCGGGCCGTTGGCGCTGGGCATGGTGCAACAGATTTCCGGCCGTACATTCACATTTCTGGACTGGACGCTGGCGGCGGCGCCGCTGGTTGTGCTGATGCTGCTGGCGGCGATGGCGCTACTGCTGATGGTGACTCCGTTTGACAGGATCAGTGTGAGCGAAGCGCGTCGGTGTATTGAAGAGCGTCAACTGGAGCTGGGTAACCTACAGCTGCGCGGCTGGTTGATGGGTGGGTTGATCGCATTGACGGTGGTCGCCTGGATGGCTGGCGGGCATTCCACCTCGCTGGCTGCGATCGCGCTGCTCAGCGTGGCGAGCATGTTCGGGCTGAGACTGGTGCGTTGGGATGAGATTGAACAGCATGTGAGCTGGAGCGTGGTACTGATGTATGGCGGCGCCATTGCAGTCGGCTCGGCGTTGAGCGTTAGCGGCGCGGGGGCGTGGCTGGCCACGCAGTTGTTGCCGCACGGGCTGACCGGCTTGTCGTTGATTGTGGTGATGACGCTGGCGACATTGATTTTAACCGAAGGGGTCAGCAATGCGGCGGCGGTGGCGATTTTGTTGCCGGTTGCGATTTCTGCAGGGCTCTCGGCCGGCATCGATCCGCTCGCGGTGGCGCTGTCGGTGGGTATTATTGCAGGCTTCGCCTTTATGCTGCCGATGGGCACGCCGCCCAACGCCATGGCGTTCGGCACCGGTTTTGTGGAGCGCCTGGCGATGTTGCGATTCGGCGCGGCGCTATCCCTGACGGCGCTGCTGCTGTTCGTGTTGTTGGTGCAATTCTGGTGGCCGCTGATTGGTTTTGGGGTGAACGGCGGGGCGTTGGGATAGGCGGTTCGCGCGCGCAGGTTTATTTCTGCTATAATGGCCGCCACTGTACGATTTTCCCATGATGACGATTTAAGTGAAGTTGTTGATGGCTTCATCATAGATAAGCAGGAGACGTTAATGTCTGAAAGTAACATATCTGAACACAAACTGACGCAGCTTAAAGCGCTGGAGGCGGAGTCGATTCATATTATCCGTGAAGTGGTGGCGGAGTTTCGTAATCCGGTCATGCTCTATTCGGTGGGCAAGGATTCCAGCGTGTTATTGCATCTGGCGCGCAAGGCGTTTTATCCGGCGCCATTGCCGTTTCCGCTGTTGCATGTCGATACCGGTTTCAAGTTTAAGGAGATGTATGAATTCCGGGATTCATTTTGTAAGGAGATCGGCGCCAATCTGATTGTGCGACGCAATGAGGAGGCCATCGCCAAAGGCATGAATCCGAAGGAGTACGGCGTGGCGCGCTGCTGCGGCGCGTTGAAAACGCAGGGGCTGCTCGATGCGCTGGAAGAGGGTGAGTACGATGCCGCCTTCGGCGGTGCGCGCCGCGATGAAGAGCGCAGTCGAGCCAAGGAACGCGTATTCTCCATGCGTGACGAGTTCGGCCAGTGGGATCCGAAGAATCAGCGTCCCGAACTGTGGAATATCTATAATGGCCGCATACATGAAGGTGAAAGCGTGCGCGTATTCCCGATCTCCAACTGGACTGAGATGGATATCTGGCTCTATATTCGTGAAGAGAACATTCCGATTGTGCCGCTCTATTTTGCCAAGGAACGATTGATGGTGGAGCGTAAGCATCTGCTGATTCCCTACTATGAAGAGATGCAGGATCAGCTGCTGGAAGGCGAGGAGCCGAAGATGGTGATGAGCCGTTTCCGCACCCTCGGGTGCAGCCCGTGCACGGGCGCGGTGCGTTCGGATGCCACCAATATGGATGAGATTGTTATTGAAGCGGCCGCAGCGCGCCGCTCGGAGCGTGAAACACGCATCATCGACCACGGCTCCAATTCGATGGAAGACAAGAAAAAAGAAGGGTATTTCTAGTGGCGTGAGGCGTGAGGTGTGAGGTGTGAGGAGGAGCTTTCCCCCTGACGCTTCACCCCTCACCCCTCACCCTGAAGGGTGAAAGAGATGACTAAACTTAATATCAAGGTAGCTGAAGAGATCGAACTGCTGCGGCTGGTGACGGTGGGCAGTGTGGATGATGGCAAATCGACACTGATCGGGCGTCTGCTGGTCGATACCAAGGGGGCGTTTGAGGATCAGTTGCTGGCTGTGCGCAAACAGAAAGGGGTGGAGCATGTCGCTTCGGCGGCGGAGATTGATCTGGCCATGTTGACTGACGGTTTGTCGGCCGAACGCGAGCAGGGCATCACCATCGATGTGGCCTATCGCTATTTTGCCACCCCGAAACGCAAGTTTATTATGGCCGACTGTCCGGGCCATGAGCAGTACACGCGCAATATGGTGACCGGCGCCTCAACCGCCAATGCCGCCATTATTCTCATCGATGCGCGCAACGGCGTGATGCAGCAGACCAGGCGACATACCCATATCCTGGGGTTGTTGGGGATTCCGCATCTGATTGTGGCGGTCAACAAGATGGATCTGGTTGATCACGACCGGGCGGTTTTTGAACAGATTCGCGATGAGATGAATGACTACTGCGCCAGGCAGGGGGTGAAGAATCTGATCTGTATTCCGATGTCGGCGCTGGATGGCGATATGGTGGCTGTGCGCGGCGACAATATGGGTTGGTATGAGGGCCAAACGTTGCTGGAAACGCTGGAGGGGTTGTCGGTGCTGGACGATGTGGATAAAAAGCCCTTCCGTTTGCCGGTGCAACTGGTGAACCGGCCGCAGACGGCCGATCTGCCCGATTATCGCGGTTTTATGGGTACGATTGCGTCCGGCACGGTGAAGGTTGGCGACGAAGTGGTGGCGATTCCCAGCGGCAATCGCTCGACTGTGAAAGAGATCGTCACCTTTGATGGCAATCTGAACGAGGCTTTTGCGCCGCAGAGCATTACGCTGACGCTGAATGATGAAATCGACTTGTCGCGCGGCGATATGCTGGTGCACCCGGGCCATGAAACCGCCGACAGCAAGGAGCTGACCGCCAATGTCTGCTGGATTGGCGATGAGCCGCTGTCCGTGCGAAAAAAATACCTGCTGAAGCATACCACCAACAGCGTCAGAGCGATGGTGGCCAGCATCGATTTTCGCCGTGATATTCATACGCTCAACAAGGATGAGGCCGATGAGTTGGCCATGAATGAAATCGGCCAGATCACCTTCAAGCTGATGAAGCCGCTGCACTGCGATAGCTATGCGGAGAACCGTACGACCGGCAGCTTTATTGTGATCGATACATTTACCAACAACACCGTTGGGGCGGGGATGGTGGTTTAAGTCGAAAGCACTAACCGCAGATGAACGCAGATGAAGGCGGATGAAAATTAACTACAGATCAGGGAAAGGAAGCAGGTAAAAAATGTTTAGTCGATTAAGTGAGAAATTTGGCGATATTGCCCATAAATTGCGCGGTGCGGCGCGTGTTTCCGAAGCCGATCTCGATGCCACGCTGCGTGAGATGCGCCTGGCGATGCTGGAGGCGGATGTGGCGCTGCCGGTGGTGCGCCATTTGATGAGCGAGGTGCGCGAGCGGGCGCTGGGCGCCGAGGTGGCGAAATCGCTGCAGCCGGGTCAGGTGATCATCAAGATTCTCAATGATGTGCTGACCGATCTGCTTGGCGGGCAGCGGCGCGATCTTGATCTCTCCAAAATTCCATCGGTGATTCTGCTCTGCGGCTTGCAAGGCGCCGGTAAAACGACGACGGCGGGCAAGCTGGCGCGTCTGCTGGTTGGTCAGGGCAAGAAAGTGGCGCTTACATCGGTGGATGCCACCCGTCCGGCGGCGCGTGAGCAGCTGCAGGTGCTGGCCGGCCAGGTGGATGTGCCCTATATCGCCGGCGACGGCGCCAGCGCAGCGACCATGGCCAAATCGGCCGTATTACAGGCCGGGCGCGATGGGCGGCATGTGTTGATTCTCGATACTGCCGGTCGTCAGGTGGTGGATGACGAACTGATGGCGGAAATCAAATCGGTGGCGGATGCGGTCGGTGCGACAGAGCGACTGATGGTGCTTGACTCGATGACGGGTCAGACGGCGCTCGCCATCGCCGAGCAGTTCCATGCTGCGGTCAATATGTCTGGTTGCATTCTGACCAAGACTGATGCCGATGTGCGCGGCGGCGCGGCGCTATCGGTGGCGCACAGCACCGGCGTGCCGATCCGGTATGTCGGTACAGGCGAAAAAATCGAAGCGTTTGAACTGTTCGACCCTTCACGCATGGCCGGGCGTATTCTCGGTCAGGGCGATGTGGTTGGTCTGGTGGAGAAGATTCAGTCCAGCGTCGATCAGAAGGTGGCCGCCAAAGCGGCCGACAAGATCAAAAAAGGGCAGTTCGATCTCGGTGATTTTGCCGAACAGTTGGGACAGATGCAGAAAATGGGCGGCATGGCGGGGATGCTGAAGATGATGCCGGCCATGAAACTGCCGAAGGAGGCGCTGGAGCAGATGGATGACAAACCGATCCGGCGCATGCAGGCGATGGTCTATTCGATGACGCCGAAAGAGCGTCGGTACCCCAAGCTGCTCAACGGCAGCCGCAAACGCCGGGTGGCTGCCGGCTCGGGCACATCGGTGCCGGAGTTGAACCGCATGCTCAAGCAGTTCGCCCAGATGCAGAAGATGATGAAGCGCATGAAAGGCGGAAAAGGCCGGCGCATGATGGCGCAGATGATGGGTAAATTTGGTGGCATGGGCGGTGGTATGCCGCCCGGCATGCCAAAGATGTGATGCAATCATGTTGACGTGCCGTGAGGCGCAGCTCCCCCCCCCCCATTGCCTACAAGGGGCTAAAAATCAGGAAATAACCCAGATTATAATAGATGTGGAGAAGAATCGACGGCAGTAACCAGCCATCAAAACGGTCGCGGAAATACCCGAAGATCAGTGATGGCCCGACAACCAGCATGGCCATGCTGAACGGGTGGGCGTAGATGTGGGCTGCGGCAAATAGCAGGCTGGTGAGCATATTGGCGCGGCTGATGCCTGCATATGAACGCCTGAATGTCTGTTTGTGCATGAGTTCACCCTGGATCAAGCCCCGAAATACAAGCTCTTCCAGAAAGGGATAGATGAGGATAAGTAACAGAAATGTGGCCGGCGCATGGATGGGCCAGGCTGGCTCCAGGCGTGGCTTGTTCAACAGCCAGAGTGCGGCCCATATCGGCAGTGCGATGAATATGGCAATCAACCATGGCAGGCATCGTAGTGTTTTTTTGCTTTGATTCATGAACATAGCACGACTTACCCTCGTCTGTAATGATCACCCGTTCGGCATCTTCCGGCAGGAGAAGCTACAGTAAATTTTCATCTAACTCTTTACTCGATTAATTCAGTTGCTATGGTGTGAGCCATTTGGCGACAGCGGCTGCATACTCCGGAGGAAATGTTGAGCAAACGGATTGTAACTTTTCTGGTTTTATTTCTGTTCAGTGGCGCTTTGCGTGCAGAGGCGGACGACCTGACGCCCTATGTCGGCGTGGGCGGCGGCCTTTTTGGCGCCAAGTATTCCGAACAGGGCGCGCTTGGCTCGCTGGTGCTCAGCAAAAAGACATGGGGGGGCTTCATCAAGGCCGGTGTCGACTACCAGCAATATATGGGCGCTGAGCTGCGTACGGGATTGAGCGGCAGTGTTTCAACCGTCTTTCCTGCCGGCACGATCGGCAGCGCCACTCCGATTGATCTGGAGATACAGACCACCAATTTCATCTCCTACCTATTCAAATTTCAGTACCCTGTGAGCCGGAAGTTCAGGATTTACGGCCTGGTAGGCGGCACTGCGGGGCGTTTTCAAATCGCCAGCGCGCGCGGCCTGCGCGGGGCAATTACGACATGGAAATCCGCTTTCAGTTATGGCGGCGGGGCGGAATATAAATTTCGCAGCAAGGGCAGTATCGGCGTGGAGTGGGTTCAATACTGGAAAAATGTGCCGCTCTCCATTGTCTCCAACGCTACATCCAAGGCATCTCTTTACGGCGCCAGTGTGATGGTGAACAAGTTCTTCTGATGCGGTGCGTGATATGAGGTTTATGATGCGTTCGAAAATTATTTTTTCGGTCTTTTTCCTGTGTATGATATCGACCAGTTCCATAGCGGCGACCAGTGTTACGCCAGCGGCCGTGGTGCCTCCTGCGACGACGGCTGCCGGGAGTCTGGTGGCGCAACTTGTGGGGAATGCCCCACCCGGAAACATTACCGTGGTGCCTGGTTCAGAAACCTTGACCTCTGTAGCGACGGCTGCGGTTTCACAGTCCGGTTTTGTAAATAATATAGCCTTTGGCACAGTGAATTTAGTGCCTCTGAATATGCCTGCTCCCGGCATTATGTTGACAACCGGGAGTATTCTTGGCGGCAGTCATGCCCTTGGAACTCCGGGCGATGTGGATGTGCAGGCCGCCATAGCTGCCGGCGCCGGCGCCACGTCGGATGCTGCCACGTTGCAGTTCAGCTTTACTGTGCCAGCCGGTATGACGCATATTTCACTGGATATGATTTTTGCCACGCAGGAAACATTGGGCGTGATTCCTGCTGTTCGGGATGCCGCCGTGGTGATACTTGATGGCGTCAATGTGGCAAAGTTCGCCAAGCCGGACCCGGTTACAACGGTCATGACCAATGCCAATACGACCAGTATTTTTGCCGCACTGCCGCTGGGAACGATCATTTCCGGCTTTGATAAGGTGTCTTCGCGCCAGACGATTCTTGCACCGCTGTTGGTGCCGCTGACAACGCATACGTTGAAGATTTCAATCGCAGACCATGTGGATGGGCTGAGAGACTCTGCAATTATTCTCTCCAATATGGTCGCCCTGACGCCGACGCCCGGCGCTGTTGCAGCAGGAACCGGCGTGACCATCAGTCAGGGCACCGGCGTCGGCGTCATCCCTGTGCCGGGGTCTCCCGATCCCGTGGCGCCGCGAGTGCGCCTGGTTGGCAACTCAATCGTGCATGTGCTTCAGGGAGGTTTGTATATCGATCCGGGCGCTATTGCAGTGGATAATATCGATGGCAATATCACTGGCGCGATCACCACGTCATTTAGTCCGACGCCGCTTGATACGACAGTTGCACGCAGCTACACCGAAACATACAGCGTACAGGATTTTGCCACGCCGCGGAACACCGGAACTGCAACGCGGACAATTATCATCGATCCGGCGCCGGCTCTGGCAACAACGGATGTCACGCCGCCGGTTGTGACGCCGCCGGCCGATTTGTTGTTGACGGCCACCGATTTTGAAGGGGTTGCCAGTAACGATCCGCGCCTGTCGGCATTTCTGGCTGGCGCTACCGCGACAGATAATGTGGCTGTGGTTGGGCAGGTCTCATATGATCTGTTGACGCTGCCGGCTAAACTGCCAATCGGAAAAACCAAAATCACCTTCAAGGCGCACGATGCTGCAGGCAATACGGGCACGGCGCAGGCGACGGTGACAGTGGTTGGCTCCAATCAGGTCAAGGCCGGGGCCGATCTTGATTTTGATAGTATTCCGGATAGCTGGGAGATGGCGATCTTTGGCAACCTGACCACGGCCAATGGCCCGCTGGTGACGCCGGTTCCATTGCCTGTGGTGCCGCCCGCAGTGCCATTTGCAGTTGGCCCTCCCACTGATTTTGATGGCGATGGTCTGACAGACTTTACGGAGTGGCAGTTAGGCTCCAACCCCAAACTGGCGAAGAGCAATCCATCCAGCGTTTCGACAGACTCCTGGGGCGTTGTATTTTCCAATAACCCCAGTGACAGCGATGGCGATGGCGTGGTTGATGTGCTGGAAGATGCCGTGACGGTGAATGACGGCTCCAGGGTGTCGGGTCTTCATGTATCAGTAAACGGCGGCGTCACTTATAGCGTTCAGGCGACCGGCGGCCAGTTGCTCGATCAGTTCCATGTCGGTTTGCCGGGTGCAGGCGCGCCTGCCAATATATTGAAGTCCTTCGGGGTGCTCTCTTTCCGGGTGAAGTCGGGCGGCGTGAATGTGCCGATCCGCATCATATCTTCCGTTCCGTTTGGCAGCGGGGCTCAGTTTTACAAGGTCGACAAGGCCGGAGCGTATTCGCTGATTCCATTATCGAAAATCACTGTCGTATCGCCCACGATCGTGGTGATTTCCGTCACCGATGGCGGCCCTCTGGATCTGGATGGCGTGGCCAACGGCGTGATTGTCGATCCGATTGCCGTGGGTGGCGCGCCGCAAGTGCTGGGCGGTTCCGGCAGCGGTGGCGGCGGCTGTTCCATCGCGTCGCCTGGCAATGCTGTTGATCCACTGCTACCTGTGCTGGTGCTGGCGGCTGCTTTTTATATGGTTCGCCGCAGGAAAGCTGCGGTTCGGGCCTGAGCTACTGCTGTTGAATATGGGTCAGCGGTTTGAGCCAATGGCAGAGGCGGATTAACGGCAAACCGACCAGTGCGGTGGGATCGTCTCCATTCATGCGCTCAAACAGGCTGACGCCCAGCCCTTCGGATTTAAAACTGCCGGCGCAATCCAGCGGCAGTTCAGTTTCCACATAAATACGAATCTCTTCGTCGCTCAAGCTACGAAAACAGACCTGAAAGGGGATGATTTCAAACTGTTCGGACTGTGCAGAGAGCAGGGCGAGGCCGGTTAGAAAGTTCACCGTTTGCCCCGACGCCATGCGCAGTTGTGCGCAAGCAGCATCAATATTTCCGGGTTTTTGCAAGATGGCATTGCCGCAAACAGCGATCTGGTCGGATGCGATCACGGTTGCTTCGGGCCGATGTCGCAACACGCTGCCGGCTTTGCCAAGGGTGTTGAACCGAACCAGCTCTTCCGGGGTCATGCTGCCTGTCTGCGCTTCTGCAAAATCGGGCTGCACCTGTTCAAACGGTAGTCGCAGCCTGCTGAGCAGCTCTTTCCTGTAGGGGGATGTGGAGGCGAGAATCAGCTGCACAGCGGAACTATCAGGTTTCGCTATCCGGATCGTTGATGATGTGGGCGGGTTCGCCGGGGATGCGATAATCGCCGGCCGCCCAGCGCCCCAGATCGATGGTGCGGCAGCGCGCACAGCAAAAGGGGAAGTTGTCCGAGCCTTTGCTGACCGGTTTTTTGCATACCGGGCAGCGAAATGGCGATCTGTTACGGGTCACTGCTTCAGCCTCATGCGCAACCCACCGGCACCAGCATCATGTTGTAGGGGATGTCATGATCGTAGTCGATGGGGGGCTGGCCCGGTTGCCAGTGTTGAAAACGTAATCGAATGGCCAGACGGTTGCCGGAAATATCCGGAATGATGCCTTCCGCCACAGTATCGGCAGCCAGTGCGATCACCAGCAGGCCGAACGATTTACCGCGTTCCGGCGTAATGTGGCCGCTGCCGCCGACAGCGACGCACTGCTTCCAGCCGACGAAATCATTGAGCATACGATCCAGCATATCGACAGCGCTGCATAGCGGCGTCAGCGCCTGATGCAGCGGCAACGTGCGCATATCGGATCTGCTCCATATAGTTTTGATGCTTTGCTGCATGCAGAGCTTATGCCCCAGCCAGTCATGTTTCTTCTGGGTGTTCAGATAGGCGTTCACCAGCGCATCCCGGGCCAGATAGTCGCAGGCCTCAGGCAGGCCCGGTTGCAGCTGTTCAGCCATGCGGTCGATATGATCGCAGGCGCGCAGAATTTTATCGCGGTATGGCGGCGCATCCTGACTGAGTTTTTTCAGGTGCGTCTGTAAATCATCGAACAGCGCGATGATTTCCGGAATCACCCCTTTGCGCCCCTGTTCGCCGAGCAGCGAGGCGCGCAAATCGCAGGCGGCATGCAGCCAGTTGGCCGCCTGTTGACCTACGCAGGCGGCTTCCAGGCAGGCCAGCGCATCACGCAATTCAATGAATGCGCGCATGCGTGGACTCAATGCAAATGAAAAATGAACCATCTCTGTCAAGCCGGCCCCCCGGGTAACGGCAGTGCATCCGGGGCGTTGACACGCCAACATTGCGATGCGCTGAAACGCCAATCCTGCCAGCGATTGCAGGCGACGACCACGATTGTATTGGTCTGCTGCCGCCAGTCCTGAATGTCGCGAATCACCGCCTGAGCATCCTTCTCGCAGAGGGCTGCGGTTGGGTTGTCCAGTAAAACCAGAGCGGGATCCGCCAGGCTCATGGCGGCCAGAGAGAGGCGCAGGGATTGCAAGCGGTTGAGCATCTGCAGCTCGGTTGACTGCGCGATTTCGCTCAGGCCCCACTGCTGCAATGCGCGATCCAGTAGTTGCGGCGCCGGTTGACGATTCAAACCGAACATTAGCTCCTCTTTCACCGTTTGCCCCAGCCAGATGGCGGGCCAGCGATCAAACAGCATGCGAACGGCCGGCGCGTCCTGGTTGGCATGCGTCAGCCTGATGGTGATATCGGGCGGCAATGCCGCCAGTTCGGCCATGCGGTGCAGCCAGAGCGATTTGCCGCTGCCGCTCGGGCCGTTCAGCAGAATAAGTTCACCGCCGCGCGCCTGCAGGGTATTGGCGGAATCCGCCAGTGTCAGCGCAACATCGTTGCTGCTACGATTCATGGGAAAAATATGGAGCGGGTGAAGGGAATCGAACCCTCGTATGCAGCTTGGGAAGCTGCCGTTCTACCATTGAACTACACCCGCATGGCGTGATGATACGAGATTGATCAGGATACTTCAGCAAGTTCGGGGACTTTCCAGATGGTCTGCCCCTGACTCTCTTTGTGAATACGGCGCAGCATGGAGAGGTGCGCCTGATGATCTTCTTCGCCGACAGGCGGCAGGCTGCGTTTCATCAGGGTGGCGGTTTCCATCTGCTCGTCACGGCCGCGTGACTGTTCAGGCAACTGCACAAAGCCGGAAGCTGGCTGGCTGGGGATATCCATGCCGAGCGAGAATTGCCGGCCGCCGGTCATGCCCAGGTAGACTTCGGCCAGCAGTTGCGAGTCGAGCAGGGCGCCATGCAGTTCGCGCATGCCGCGTTCGATGCCGTAACGGTCGCACAGGGCATCCAGGTTATTCTTCTGGTGCGGATGCTTTTTACGGGCGAAGGCCAGCGTATCAATGACCGGGATATCCTGAATATTCGGGAAGCCGTTCAGGTGCAACTCATGCATGATAAAGCCCAGATCGAATGCGGCGTTATGGATCACCAGCGTGGCGCCTGCAATAAAATTAAGAAAATCCCCGGCGATCTCCCTAAAAGTGGGTTTGTTTTTCACTTTAGCGTTATCAATGCCGTGAATGCGCACCACTTCGGCCGGGATATCGCGTTCCGGGTTGATATAGTGGTGAAATACATGCGCATCGCCGGAGAGCACCTTGCGATTGACCACTTCGATAGCGCCGATCTCCACCATGCGGTCGCCATTGAGGGGCGATAACCCGGTGGTTTCAGTATCAAGCATGATCAGCCGCATAGCCGGCAGTATACCCCGCTTTTTATTTCTGCCAATGGTCATCGTTTGGTAATCGTTTGCCGCAGCAGCGTTTGGTTTTGTTGCCGCTGCCGCAGGGGCATGGCGTGTTGCGACCGGCTTCGGAAACATCGCACTGGCCATCAAGATAACGCCAGTGGTTGCCGACTTGCAGGAAACGGCTGATTTCATGCAATTGCATGATTTTTCCCTGTTCGCGGAAGCCGGCAATAAACTCGACCGTCGATGTCGAGGCGTTGACAATGGTCAGCCCCAGCCAGTCGGTATCGGTCGGCGAAACGCGTGACGGACGCGTATCCGGGTGCCAGCTTTGATGCAGATAATCCCACCTGCCCAATACATACGCCGTATAGCGCGAGCGCATCAGCGCTTCGGCCGTGGCGGCGCTGTCGCATTCAATGATCGGCAGGCAGCAAGCGGACAACCATTTGCCGCTACCGCATGGGCAGGGGTTATTGCCTGGCATCAGGGCGTGCCGTCGGGGTCGATAATATGGCGCACGATATCCGCTTCGCTGAAATGCTCGCCGCATACCGTATTGTGCTGCAATGAAATGCCGGCCCGGTGTACCGATGCCGGATCGCCGGAAATCAGCGGATGCCAGTCGAACAGCGGTTTGCCTTCATGCAGCAGGCGGTAGGCGCAGGTGGTCGGCAGCCAGTCGTAATGTTCGTCTACCATATTGCGGATATTCATGCAGTCCGGCACGCGTTGGCATCGGTGCGGATAGTCGCGGCAGCGACAGCTGGCGTCGTCAAATAGCTGGCAACGAATATCGGTATAGAGAATTTCGCCGGAATCGGCATCCTCAAATTTCCAGACACAGCAGCGTCCACAGCCGTCGCAGAGCGATTCCCACTCTTCATCGGACATGGCAGCGAATGTTTTGTGATGCCAGAACACAGATTTCTCCCGGTGTGGAGGCTTGACGGCGAAGCCGTATAAATGCGCCGCCCGAGCCGGACAGATCCGCAACGCGCTTTACCCTGCTGCCGCTGCTTCCTTCCGGACCTGACGGGGTTCACAGGGGTCCGCCGTGCGGGGCCCGACCCGGGCGACACCTTGGTTCCACCGGGGTGGAAGCTGGTATCATGGTCGCAAGATATATTCCCGGCGACCATTCAAACAATACATTTGAGGGGTGGAGGTGCGAATGGCTGTTGCCAAAAGTCACCTTCAAAAACCGCGGTGATACGCCGTCATGCATACCGCCAGATCTTTTCTTGAACACACAAGCCTCAAGCGGCGCAGGAAGGTAGCAATGCGCTAAAATTTGTCAATGTCGGTTTCAGGCTTCCGCTCTTGAATCAGGGGGAGCGACACTGTGATCATCAGCCCGCCATGCGGATGGTTGGCGGCGTCGATCGTTCCACCATGCGAACGGATGACGCGCCGGGCTATGGTTAATCCCAAACCGTAGCCGCCGCTTTCCCGCTCGCGCGCTTCCGATGCGCGGTAGAATGGCTCGAACAGGCGGGGCAACGCCTCGGGTGCAACGCCTGCGCCCCGGTCGCGAATAGCGATGTGCGCCACCCCGCCCGATACGGTCAGCGACGCGGATACGGCGGTTCCGACATCCGTATGGCGAATGGCGTTACGAATTATATTATCGAAAGCCCTGTGCAACCAGATGGGATCGCCATGCACGCTGCAGGCTTGCATGGCATCGACGCTGATCTGTTTATCGGCCGCCTGCGCTTCGAAGATGGCATCATGGATGATGGCTTCGAGGATCTGATCCAGTTGCAGGCGCGCCTGCCTGGGTTGCATGTCGCCCTGCTCAAAACTCGCCAGCGTCAGCACCTCGCCGATCAGATGATTAAGCTGTTCCGCCTCCTTGCCAATGCGGGCCAGCTCTTCCTGAGCACTGTCGCCGGCTTCGTTTCTGGCCAGCTCCAGAGCCACCTGCAGGCGCGCCAGCGGCGAGCGCAGTTCGTGCGATACATCGCGCAGCAGTTGCTTGTGACTGCCGACAAGACTGTCGATCTGCGCCGCCATGGCATCAAAACTGCGGGCCAGATCGCCCAGCTCATCTTTCCGTGTTGACAGTTTTTTTGCTGTTCGCGTATCCATTTTCCCCTGCCCAAGGCGCTCGGCGGCGGCCTGAAGCGAGGCGACAGGGCGTGTCAACATGCGGGTGATGAGCCAGCTGATTAGCAGAATAACAAGCAGTGCAAAGGTGATGCGAACCATCATCAGCTGCCGCCCGGTTTGCCGCATCAGATGTGGCGGGATCACGCTGGTCGCAATCCAGTAGAGCTGATCGTTTCCGGCACCTGCAGGCAACGCCACGGCAAGGTTGGGTGGCCGAACTGTGGTGATGCGTGATTGTCGCCGGAGCACCTGATCCACCAACGGGCGCATCCGGGCCGGAACCTTCCTGCCCAGAATATTGCGTCCCGCGCGATCGACCAGCATGCCGCGAAAATGTTGCGCGCGCATCGTATGCATTAACCAGCGCCGATAGGCGCGCAGGCCGTTTTGATCCAGCAGGCTGATGGCTGTGTCGGCATGGCTGGCCAGGCTGTTGAGCCGGTTTTCTATGGCTTGATCGCCCTGCATCCACTGCCGCGCAATCCAGGTGGAGAGGCTGGCCGTGATCAATAGCGTGATCGCCAGAACAAGAAACAGTTTCCAGAACAGACGCATGCGTTATATCGGCGCGGATGGATCGGATGGCTGTTGATCAGCGATCAATAGCCAGCCGACGCTGCGGATGGTTTTGATGCGCGGCGCCCCGTCCGGCAGGCGGGAGAGTTTTTTGCGCAAATGGCCGATATGCACATCCAGAGAACGGTCAAACGGGCCGAGGCGTTTGCCGAGCGCCGATTTACTGAGGTCTTGTTTGCTGACCACTTCGCCAGCATGCTCGATCAGCATGGCGAGTATGCTGTATTCCGTTGAGGTGAGCGCCAGCTGATTGCCCTGATCATAAACCGTGTGCGATTGCGGATGCCATTCGATGTTGCCTGCATGGATCACTTTCGGCGTTGGGTTCGGGTCGGATTTTCTTTCTGCTCGCCGCAGCACGGCGCGAATGCGGGCCGCTAACTCTCTCGGATTGCAGGGCTTGGGCACATAATCATCAGCGCCGAGTTCCAGGCCGATGATGCGATCCACCTCTTCGCCCCGCGCCGTCAGCATAATCACCGGCAGTGTCGATTGCCGCCTGATCTCCCGCAGCAGATCCATGCCGTTTTTCCCCGGCATCATAATATCGAGCACGGCCAGATCGAAATCGCCGGAGCATGCCTGCTGCAGCCCTGAATGGCCGTCATGAGCATATTCCGCCTCGATTCCTTCACTTTGCAGGAAACGTCCGAGCAGTTCGCACAGCTCGATATCGTCATCAACCAGTAGAATCCGCATGCCGCTATGTTGCCATAAAAAGCGGGCATGGGCAGGGAAATTAGCCGGAAATAGCCGGTTTTTTCAAATTCTTTACAACTCTTTACGCCCTGTTTGCACAGTCGGTGCGTACATTTACCAGGCTCTCGTCACTATTCGCCATGCACGGCGGCAGGGCCGTGCCAATCGAAAAACAGAACAGTCGGAGGCAGATATGAACAGAAACGGGAAGATGACACTACTT
>Ga0256829_1000653_pt1 | contig 33336 bp, 27 predicted proteins | sample 131447metaG_FD_185979 | JGI IMG/M metagenome (GOLD analysis project Ga0256829, IMG submission 185979) | Hydrothermal vent microbial communities from Lau Basin, Pacific Ocean - 131-447 | ecosystem: Environmental > Aquatic > Marine > Hydrothermal vents | place: Pacific Ocean: Lau Basin | collected... | reverse complement strand
ATCCGTCATTGCGGGGAAACAGGGCAGATAAAGTGCGATCGCTGACGAAGCAATCTCTTGACAAAGAAACCTGCTCTCCGGAAGATTGCTTCTGTTCTGCCACCGGCAGACCATCGCAATGACGGGTTTTTCTTACTTTTTGGACATCCCCGGCAATTTATTTTTGTGTTATGTTACCGGATTACCTTCAGTTCTTTCCCTACTTTGGTAAAGGCTGCAATGGCTTTATCCAAGTGGTGCTGTTCGTGAGCAGCCGACAATTGCACACGAATACGGGCCTGTCCTTTGGGAACTACCGGAAAATAAAAACCAATAACGTAGATACCTTCATCAAGCAGTTTGGCAGCCATTTCCTGCGAGAGTTTGGCATCGTACAGCATGACGGCACAGATGGCTGATTGCGTAGGTTTGATATCAAATCCGGCTTCTTTCATTTTTTCCATGAAATAGTTGGTGTTCTTATGCAGTTTATCCTGCAAAGCATTGGTTTCCGACATCATGTCGAGCATACGGATTCCGGCATTGACAACCATAGGCGGCAACGAATTGGAGAAAAGATAAGGACGGGACCGCTGGCGCAGCATTTCGATGATTTCTTTGCGTCCGGTGGTAAATCCACCGATAGCCCCGCCAAACGATTTGCCCAGTGTTCCGGTGATCAGATCAATCCGGCCGGTAATATCGAAATATTCACTGACACCTCTTCCGGTACGGCCTACCACCCCGGCAGAATGACTTTCGTCCACCATCACCATGGCATCATATTTTTCAGCCAGTTCCACCATTTTATCCACGGGAGCCACATTGCCATCCATACTGAAAACCCCATCGGTTACAATCACACGATAACGTTGTTTTTGGGCTTTTTTCAGTTCCTCTTCGAGAGCAGCCATATCGGCATTGGGATAACGATAACGTTTTGCTTTACAAAGTCTTACCCCATCAATAATGGAAGCGTGATTGAGGCTGTCGGAAATGATGGCATCCTCCTCGGTCAGCAAGGGTTCAAAAACGCCCCCATTGGCATCAAAAGCAGCCGCATACAGAATGGTGTCTTCGGTTCCGAAAAATTCAGCAATTTTCCTTTCCAGAGTTTTGTGCAGGTCTGTGGTGCCACAGATAAACCGTACCGATGACATGCCGTAACCATGCGTATCAAGGCTTTCTTTGGCAGCTTTTATCAGCTCGGGATGATTGGAAAGGCCGAGATAGTTGTTAGCGCAGAAATTCAGTACTTTTTTGCCATCGGCCAATTCTATTTCAGCGCCTTGCGGACTAACGATGATCCGTTCGTCTTTATACAAACCTTCTTTGCGAATGTTGTCCAGTTCGCGGGTTAAATATTCTTTAAATTTTCCATACATGATACAAGTATTTAAGCTGTTAATGTTTCTACAAAAGTAGGGAAAATTTACGGGAAGAAAAAAACGGGGCAAAAGGTTTTCCGGTTATTAATTTCTTTTGGGCCGGCCTTTGAAATTGCGTTTTTTGTTTGTGTGCGGTTTTCCTTTTCTGCGGAAGCCCCTGTGGCCGGAAAAATCGCGCCGCATGCGTTTGGGGTTCCAGGAAGGGCCTTCGCCCAGTTCTTCCGGAAGCGGAAGTTTCATAACCTCGTTGCCGATGAGTGCCTCAATTTGCTGAAAACTGAACATGTCGTTTTCATTGATCAGCGTGATGGCCAATCCGGAAGAAGCAGCCCGTGCCGTTCTTCCCACACGGTGTACGTAGTCTTCCGCATCGCCCGGCACATCGTAATTGATTACAATGTCAATGTCTTTTATGTCGATACCGCGGCTCAGAACATCTGTAGCCACCAGCACCCGGGTGCGTTTCGACCGGAAACCGCGCAATACCTCTTCGCGTTTGCCCTGTTCCAGATCCGAAGAAATCCCTTCCACGTTAAAACCTTTTGCCCGCAAACCCCGGACGATGTCAGACACTTTTTTCTTTGTGGAGCTAAAAATCAAAATACTTTTTACCTCCGGCTTACCAGTGATTAAATTGATAATCAGGGGAGTTTTCTGGTTTTCGTGAGTCAGGTAAGCGGCCTGCAGCACACCTTCGGCAGGTTTGGACATGCCAATGGTGATCTCCACAGGATTTTTCAGTGTTTTGGCGGCAAGCTGTTTGATTTTGGGCGGTATGGTGGCACTGAACATCAACGTCTGCCGCTCTTTGGGCAGGTAGGTAATGATCTTTTGGATGTCATCGTAAAAACCCATGTCGAGCATGCGGTCGGCTTCATCCAAAATCAGGTATTTTACATCCTCAAATTTCACATAGCCCATGTTCAGATGTGAAATGAGTTTTCCGGGGGTGGCCACAATGATCTCCGTTCCGGAAGTGAGGGCGCGTTTTTGCTGGTCCCATTCCGAGCCGGTGCCCCCACCGTAAATGGCGATGGACTCTACCGGAGTATAATAGGCAAAGCCTTGTATCTGCTGGTCGATTTGCAGGGCCAGTTCGCGTGTGGGCACAATCACCAGCACTTTGGTTTTGTGCGTGTTTTCTTTAGCCAGTTCATCCAGAACAGGAAGGATAAAAGCCGCTGTTTTTCCCGTCCCGGTCTGGGCACAGGCAATCAGGTCTTTGTGTTGTTTTATGGCCGGAATGGCCTGCTCCTGAATAGGGGTTGCCTCCTCGAAGCCCATAAACGAAATGGCTTCCAATAAAGTATCAGAAAGGTTCAGTTCTTGAAATTTCATGTAAAATGTATCGTCTTTTTAGGAATTTGATGTGGCAAAGGTAGCAAACTTCTCGAAAGGGTGAAGGGGGGAGGGAATTTAGAAATTAGAAGGCAGAAGTTAGAAGGCAGAAGTTGGGTTTTTTACAAAACTACTTGTTTTGTCATACTGATCCGCCTGGGACGGAGAAGGTTCTCCCTTCCGCTCATTCGGATTTGCCTGTCCGTTCCGGGCGGGCAATCCGAAGGTTGCCGGACAGGGGGATTTAAAATCCCCCGGCTTTAAAACCTCCGGATTGCAAATCCGGAGGAGCGGAGAGTTTCTGTTTTTGTATTCTACATCAACCCTCTATCATTATTGAGATATTTCTATACAATTACTGCTAACGATATAGGCTATGCGATGTGCCGCATTTATTGCTTAATTTTCGTACTTACAACGGCATTCATTTAAAGATGTAATCTTCATATTTACAATGTGCTGCGGCATGACGCATAGGTGTTATTGTTGGTACACGTATTTTTTAAAATCTTTTCTTTTTAGGGTGCTGTCGGTTATCAAAAAAGTTTAATAAAATAACTTTGTCACCTGAAATTCTATAAAATAGATTTACCTGTTTTATTATCGTAAAACCACGTATTCCTTTTTCTTTGTTTTCTATTGTTCCTATTTCCGGAAATTCTGAGAGAATGTCTAAAAAATCATATACCTTTCTCGTAAATGCCTTTGCAACACTTTCTCCCCATTCTACAAGAAGATAGTCTAAGATCTGATCAAACTTTTTATCCGCCCTTTTTGTCCAGTAAATTTTTAAAGCCATTTTTTATGTTTTTTTTTCATTTCTTCATGGCTTATTAGATTTTCAGGCTTTTCGCTTTCTTCAAATGCTAAATTTAGTTCTTCCTGTTCCTTTTTTGTCAATCCTTTCCATAACTTTCCTTCTTTATCCGAGACTCTTCTTTTTATCAGGTCATAAAAGTCTGACAATAGGCTTTCATTGTCAATGCTGTCTATTAGATTATGAAAATCTTTTTTAAGTTCTAACGTGTTCATGGCAGTTCTTTTTGACAAAGTTAATGATTATTTCTTTTTAAAAACCTTTTCCTATTATGTGTGCCAACGTGAGGGATTGCTTCGTCAGCCATCGCACTTTATCTGCCCTGTTTCCTCGCGATGAAGGGGCCATACTTTTTGGACATCCCCATTTCCCTCCGCCCATTCGGATTTGCCTGTCCGGTCCTGGCGGGCAATCCGAATGTTACCGGACAGGGGGATTTCAAATCCCCCGGCTTTAAAACCTCCGGATTGCAAATCCGGAGGAGTGGTTTTCTTTTTGGAGATATTTGAGTAATTTACAACGCTCACTAACTTTTTTAACAAACCACGTCGGGAAGATTTACAGGTCTTATCATTGAGTTTTATTTCATCCATTCAAACAACCGGTAATGTTCCCCATCCATGCCAAGTTTACGGTAAACTTTTATGGCGGCCTTGTTGGTCTTGTCGACATACAGGCGCAATCCGGCTATTTCACTGTCTTCTTCAGCCCATTTTTTGATGTGGGAATACATGGTTTTAAAAACATTTTGTCGGCGGTAGGCTGGTATGACATAAACCGATTGTATCCAGAGTACCCATTTGTTTCGCCAGTCGCTCCACTCAAAAGTAATCAGTAATGAACCAACGACTTCCCCGTCTGCTTCAGCAACAAAATATTTTCCTTTTTCAGGATCGCGTAACACACACAGAACCCCTTCGGCCAGTTTTTCTTTGTCGAGTGCCAGGTTTTCAGTTTCCCGGGCCATTTTTAATTGGAAATCAGTAATTATTTCCTTGTCATCTTCGATAGCAATGCGTATATGTACCATGTTTTTTAATAATTTTGACAAATATAAATCAAAGATATAATTATCTTTTCAATTTATGGGTGAGCCGATAAAACATGAGTGTGGCATTGCGCTGGTGCGCTTGTTGAAACCGCTGGAATATTATCAGGGAAAATACGGTACTTCCGTGTACGGATTGCAAAAATTGCATTTGCTTATGCAAAAGCAACATAACCGTGGGCAGGATGGCGCCGGCATGGCGTGTGTAAAATTTGACCTGCCACCGGGAGAGAAATACATTAACCGTCTACGGTCGAACAGCACTACCCCCATAAAAACCATCTTTGATAAAATATTCAACGAACTGGAAAGCGTTCGCCGAAAACATCCCAGGCGATTTGATGATGTCGTTTGGCTGAAAGAACATGTGCCATTTACCGGAGAACTTTTTCTGGGACATTTGCGTTATGGTACTTTTGGAGGTAATTCGGTGAAAAACCTGCATCCGCTCAAACGGGCCAACAACTGGAAAACCCGTAACCTGCTGCTTGCCGGGAACTTTAATATGACCAACAATGATGAGTTGCTGGCGCATTTGATTGACCTGGGACAATATCCGCAGGAAACATCGGATACTATTACCGTCCTGGAAAAAATCGGTCATTTTTTGGATGTGGAGAACGAACGGCTTTACCAGGAACTGAAAAAGAAAGGCATTTCAAAAAAGGAAGCCACAGATGAAATCATAAAAAACATTGACCTGCTTCCCATTTTGCGTGAGTCGGCCAAACACTGGGATGGGGGTTACGTTATCAGTGGTTTGCTGGGACACGGCGATGCTTTTGTAATGCGTGATCCGGCGGGTATCCGTCCTGCTTTTTTCTACGCCGACGATGAAATTGTGGTGGCAGCTTCGGAACGCCCTGTAATACAAACAGTATTGAATGTCCCCGTTGAAACCATCAAGGAAGTGGAACCCGGCCATGCCCTGATCATTCGTAAAAACGGAATATTACGGGATGAGGTTTTCATGGATCCGTTGCCTAAAAAAGCCTGTTCTTTCGAACGCATCTATTTCTCACGGGGCACCGATAAAGACATTTATATTGAACGAAAAATGCTGGGGAACCTGTTGGGGGATGCTGTTCTGGAAGCCATTGATTACGACCTGAAAAATACAGTGTTTTCCTATATTCCCAACACAGCTTCGGTGGCTTTCCAGGGATTGGTTGAAAGGCTGAACACTTTTACTGCCGGGCAGATGAAAGAGAAAATTCTTGCCGAACAGGGAAAATTAACCAAAGAACGGCTCGATGTGATTTTCTCTTACCGGCCGCGTGTCGAAACCATTGCCGTAAAAGATGTCAAAATGCGGACATTTATTACCGCCGACAACCAACGTGATGATCTGGTGGCCCACGTGTATGATGTAACCTATGGAGTTGTGCACAATCATGTTGATACTTTGGTGGTACTTGATGATTCCATAGTGCGGGGGACAACACTGAAACAAAGCATTATCCGTATTCTTGACCGGCTGCATCCCAAAAAGATCCTCATCGTTTCCTCAGCGCCGCAAATCCGTTATCCTGACTGTTATGGCATCGACATGGCCCGTTTGGGCGATTTTATTGCTTTCAGGGCAGCCATAGCCCTGCTGAAAGAACATCGTATGGAGCACATTATAAACGAAGTATATGCCCGTGCCAAAAAACAGGAACATTTACCAAAAGAACAGATAGTAAATCCTGTAAAAGAGATTTACAAACCTTTCACACCACAACAAATTTCAGATAAGGTAGCACAACTTGTTACTTCACCGGAAATTAACGCGCAGATTGCCGTTATTTACCAAAGTGTTGAAAACCTGCATAAAGCTATTCCCAGCCATCGTGGCGACTGGTATTTCACTGGTAATTATCCCACGCCCGGGGGCAACAAGGTGGTGAACCAGGCTTTTATCAATTATGTGGAAGGGAGGAAAGAAAGGGCATATTAAAATGGTTTTTGGCTGTAACCATTTCTAAACCTGAAAAAGACCGTTTGAAAAATAAATAAAACATTAACCAAATTTAAAAAAATGAAACAGCTATTTACTCTCTTCTTGTTCCTGTTTGCAGGAATGACAGCCATGGCCTGCACCAACATCATGGTCACCAAAGGTGCATCCGCTGATGGCAGCACTTTTCTGGTCTATCTGAATGATGGAGAATGGCTCTACCATTTGAATACGACCCCTGCTGCCGATCACAACATTCACGACTCGCTGGTTTATACAAGCCTGTCGGGAAAGAAATTTAAAATTGCCCAGGTGCCGCATACCTATGCCATTGTGGGCTTTCAGATTAACCAATACCAGCTGGCCATAGGAGAAACCACTTTTACCGGCCGCACCGAATTGTGGGACAAAAACCAGCCGTTGAAATACTGGGATTTGATGCGGCTGGCGTTGCTGCGCGCCAAAACAGCCCGCGAAGCCATTAAAGTCATCACTTCACTGGCAGAAAAATACGGCTATGGCAGCGAAGGCGAATCTTTTTCCATTGCAGACCCCAATGAAGCCTGGTTACTGGAAATGATTGGAACAGGCGGACAGGGAGGAGCTATCTGGGTAGCCCGCCGGGTTCCGGACGGAATGATCACAGCCCACGCCAACCATTCACGTATTGGCACCTTTCCGTTGCATGATCCTGAAAATTGCCTTTACTCAAAAAATGTTATCAAATTTGCTGAAAAGAAAGGTTACTGGAGCCCCAAATCGGGCAAACCTTTTGCCTTTAACAATGCTTATGACCCCCCTTCACCTGCCCACCTGAGATATACGGAAACCCGTGTGTGGAGTATTTTCCGACGGGCTGCCCCTTCGCAACATTTTTCTATGGCTTACAATCGTGGTGTCCCGGGGGCCAAACGTTATCCCCTTTTTATAAAACCGGATAAAAAACTGAGCCTGCAGGATGTTTTTGCCCTGGTACGCGACCATTACGAAGGTACTCCGCTGGACATGACAAAACTTCCCGAAGCCGGCCCTTTCGGTGATCCCAATCGTGTTCGCCCGCTGGAGTGGAAAACCGATTCGGCCGATTATTCCTGGGAAAGGCCGATCTCCACATACAATACTTCCTTCTCCTTTGTGGCCCAGTTGCGCAACTATCTGCCCGATGATGTGGGAGGTTTGATATGGTTTGGCGAAGATGACACATATACCAACTGCTATTTTCCCATTTATTGTTGTGTAACGGATGTGGCAGAACCTTATAAAGTAGGCAATATTTATCACTATTCACCCAAATCGGCATGGTGGGTTTTTAATTTTGCAGCCAACTATGCAAATACCCGCTATGACCTGATATCCAAATACATCAGGAAAGTACAGCATAAACTGGAAAGCCGGTTTATCAGCCAACAGGATTCCATTGAAAAACTGGCCCTGCAAAAACATGGGGCCCGGCGGGTCGCTTTTCTGACGAATTATTCCAAATATGCAGGGAACCTGGTTTATAAACGATGGGTAAAATTGGGAAATGAGTTGGTAACCAAATTCAACGATGGCTATGTGAAAGAAGGCCGGCACATAAAAGCGGTTCCTTATCCACAGGCCTGGCGCACGTATATTATTCGACAGAATCCGGAAAAGCATAAGATCCCTAAATGGAAAAAACATTGATACTGTCTTCTTCCCGACGGTTAAACCGGATTTTTCCATGGGAAGTCCGGCCATGACCATTATTTTTCTGGTTTTTCCGGAAAATTAATTAATTTTAACATTTAAAAATTTCAGTATTAACCAAACCTTTAAAATTTATCACCATGAAGAATCATTTAACACGTAAAATGTTTTTTGTCCTGCTGGCGCTGTTGGTTTCTTTCAGCACCCTGCCGGCCAATGCAAAAAACAGAAAGAAAAAGACGAAAGCCACTCCTGTTCAGAATGAGATAAAAGCTTCTGTCTTCAGCGGATTGAAATGGCGCAGCATAGGTCCTGCTTTTACTTCGGGCCGTATTGCCGATTTTGCTGTTGATCCGAGCAATCATAGTCATTTTTATGTTGCCGCTGCTTCGGGCGGAATATGGGAAACCTACGACGATGGTACCACTTTCAAACCGGTTTTTGACCATTATGGTGCCTATTCCATGGGTTGCCTTGCCATGGACCCCAACAATCACCATGTAGTTTGGGCCGGAACCGGGGAAAACAACTACCAGCGGGCGCTGGGCTATGGAAACGGTGTCTGGAAAACTACCGATGATGGAAAAACATGGAAAAATATGGGGCTGAAAACTTCTCAGCATATCGGTAAAATCCTTATTGATCCGCGTAACTCCAATGTTGTGTATGTGGCTGCAGAAGGTTCTGCCTGGGGGCCCGGGGGCGATCGCGGCATATACAAAACCACTGATGGCGGGAAGACCTGGAAACGGGTTTTGTATATCTCGCAAAATACAGGTGTGGCCAATATGTGTTTTGATCCCCGAAACCCCGATGTGATTTATGCCGGTGCAGAACAACACCGCAGAAGGCAATTTGGAGCAGTAGCCGGAGGCCCGGAATCTGCCTACTACAAAACTACCGATGGCGGGAAAACCTGGAAAAAACTTACCAACGGTATCCCTTCCGTGGACAAGGGCGGTATGTGTATTGCTGTTTCCCCCGCTAATCCTGATATTGTTTATGTTATGTTTCAGGCTTCCAACGGAAAAGGCGGATTTTTCCGTTCTACCAACCGGGGGGCTTCGTTCAAAAAAATGAGCGGTTATTTTAGCAGTGCCCAGTATTTCAGCGAACTGTACCCTGATCCGGTGGATCCGAACAAGGTTTATTCGGTGGATGTCGTAGGGAAAGTTACCCTTGATGGCGGCAAAACATGGAAACCTATCGGTAACTACAAACGCCATGTGGATGACCATGCTTACTGGATTGATCCCAAACACACTGACCATATGCTTATTGGTTGCGATGGCGGGGTTTATGAAACCTGGAACGGCGGCAAAACATTTATTTTCAAAAACACTTTGCCCGTTACCCAGTTCTATCGTGTTACTACCGATAATACCAAACCATTTTATTGGGTTTATGGTGGCACACAGGACAATAACAGCCTTGGAGGGCCATCTCGAAACCTGAGACGCGGTGGCGTTACCGGTGCCGAATGGGTAGTTACAGTCGGTGGCGACGGCTTTTGGCAGGGAACTGACCCGACCAACCCAAATATTGTTTATACTTCTTATCAGTATGGAAATATTTTCCGCTACGACAGAAAATCGGGAGAACGCATTAAAATTAAACCCATGCCAAAAGAAGGGGAGAAAACATTTCGCTGGAACTGGAACGCCCCGTTTATTGTCAGTGTTCATCAGCCTACCCGTCTTTATATGGGCGCCAATAAACTTTTTGAAAGCGATGATCGTGGCGACAGCTGGCATGAGATCAGCGGAGACCTTACCCGCGACCTGAACAGAAACGATTTTAAATTGATGGGAAAATACTGGCCTCCGGATGCTGTTGGAAAAGACGTATCCACTTCGCAGTGGGGAACCATCGTTTCACTGGCCGAATCACCACTTAAAGAAGGACTTCTTGTAGTTGGAACCGATGACGGTGTGATACAGGTTACCAATAATGATGGCAAAACATGGACCAAGACAACCTCATTTCCCGGTGTTCCTGAATACACTTATGTGAGTGATGTTTTCCCGTCCAACTTCAACAAAAATGTCATTTTTGCTTCTTTCAACAACACAAAAAGCAATGATTTCAAACCTTATTTGCTGAAAAGCACGGACCAGGGCAAAACATGGACTTCCATTGCCGGCAATTTGCCTTCGGGGGCAGTACATTGTATTGTTCAGGACCCGGTGGATAAAAACCTGCTTTTCGCCGGCACGGAATTTGGCATTTATTTCACCCTGAACGGCGGAAAATACTGGATGAAACTGGGAAGTGGCGTACCCGATATTCCCGTGCGCGATATCGCTATCCAAAAACAGGAAAAAGATCTGGTGATCGCTACTTTTGGTCGCGGAATTTATATCCTGGACGACTATTCCGCCCTTCGGAACCTTACTGCTGAAAAGCTGAAAAACACGGAAGCCATTTTGTTCCCGGCAAGGGATGCGTTGATGTACATTCAAAAAGACAATCGTTACGGAACAGGTTCCGCTTATTATCAGGCTCCCAATCCCCCGTTTGGGGCTAATTTTACTTATTACGTAAAAGATGTGCCGAAAACACTGAAACAACAGCGGTTGAAAAAAGAAAAGGAATTGTTTAAAGAGGGGAAACCTATACCGCAACCTACCAAAGCAGAGCTGGATAAAGAGAAAAACGAGACCGGCCCCTATTTTGTGTTTACCATTAAAAACGCCAAAGGGGATGTGGTGCGCAAAATTTACAAACCAGCCCAGACAGGTATTCATCGCGTCAACTGGGATCTGCGTTATGTGAGTCCCACGCCGGTACGTTTGCAAAACAAAGAATATCATCCTTTGCAAAAAATTTCGGACGGCATGCTGGCTCTCCCGGGGAAATATACAGTAACACTTTCCCTTTTTCACAATGGGACAGAAAAACTATTGGCAGGACCTATGACTTTTACCGCCAAAGTATTGCACAACACTACTTTGCCCGATAAAGACCGTCAGGCGTTGAATGCTTTCTTTGTGCAGCTGTCTGACATGTGGCGTACTATGAGTGGTGCCCAGCAATACCTGAACAGCCTGAAAAACAAAACTGCTTATGTACAACAGGCTATTCAGATAACGCCGGGAGCAACTCTTGCCATGAAAAATCAAGCCCAGGCCGTAAAAGAAGAAATCGAAAAGATTAATTATCTGTTCCATGGTACTCCTTACAAAGCAAGTTTTGAAGAAGTTCCGCCGGAACCCATGCCGCTGATGAAACGGTTGAACGAAGCTGTCTTTGCCTCGTGGCAGTCCACATCCGCCCCGACGGAAATGCAGAAAATGAACCTGAAAATTGTAAAAGATGCCATTCCCGGCGTGCTGACCCGGATGAAGAAAATAAATGCACAACTAACGGCACTTGGAAAAGAGCTGAATACCGTGAAAGCTCCCTCTACTCCCGGCCGGCTTCCGGAATAATTAAAAAAGCCCATTATAAAAAAACCTCCCCGTTTAAAGGGAGGTTTTTTTATTGTCAACTTTTTACAACAATTATCCTGCTTGTTTTACCTTTTTCCCTTCTTTGATAATCCGGTTCTTGAAGTTTTCTGTTTTTTTCATGAGTTTTTCAAAAATGTCATTGGAAGCATTGCCGTTTTTCACAGATTCTTTTACCTGGGCTATTTCTTTCGAAATGGTAGTATATTCTTTATCGAAATTACCATAACCGAGGGCTTGTGCCAGTTTTAGCTGGTAGTCGGCATTTTCAAGCAGGTTGACCACTTTTGATTTGTCTTCTTTTTTATTAAAAAACATTTTTGATTCAGCCATCATTACCTGTGCCCTGAGAATAGGCAACGGAATAGCCACCTGATTTACTACCAGCGAGTTCATCATACCGGTTAAAAGCTGTTCGGCCTGGTTGGTTTTGTTTTTTGCCAGCAGTTTTATGGCCTGTTTTAAACCATCCGGATAATTTCCAATGGGCAGGTTCACCGTTGAAATAGTCATTTCACTTTTCAGGTTGTTCAGCAGACCGGCAGCCTCCTGATATTCCCCTTTGGCAATCAACGTTTTAACGGTTTTAATTGTTTTGTTTATCTGGGGAATGGTTGTTACCAAATCGTGAATGCTGACACTTTCATCTACAGGGAACAAAACAACGTTGGGGTTTTTTTTCAGTAAAACCTTTGTGTTTTCCATGGCTGTTCTCAATGCTTCCTCGGCCTTTTTGATGTGTTTCCCCTGAAGGTCACTGATGGCATTGTTTGTTTGGGTTACCACGGCAACAGCCTCTTTGGCTATTTTGGCCTGCTGTTTTTGTATTTCTTTCATGGTTCTTTGTTGAACCCTGAGTGCCAGTGTATCTTTCGACATGTTCAGGGTATCGGGTTTCACCACATTTTGGGTGATGGCTGCTTCCTTGTTCTTTTGGGCATGTGTTCCCTTGTTGTTACAAGAAGTTAAGCCTGCTGCAATAAAGGCAAATACAATGAATGATGCTAAAACAGATTTGAATGTTTTCATTTTTCCCTCCTTTTTTGGTTAAAAACGAAAACATTTTTCGCCAAAAAGCGTACCAAAAGAAACCAATTAAGATGTTTTAACTGTTTGAATTCTAAAAATTTAACAAACTTTTAGAAATAAGGAAAACATCCGGTAATTTTGTCAGGGTCAAAAGATTTGCTTGGCGATTTCGCGAATGTTATCAGATTTGCCCATGGTATAAAAATGCAATCCCGGAACACCAAATTTCAGCAGTTCTTTCGACTGCATAACGGCCCATTCTATGCCCACCTGACGGACTTCCTTGTTGTCTTTACATTTCAGTATCTCTTTTACGAGCTCTTCGGGAAGGTCTACATGAAAAGTTTGGGGCAGTGAAATGATTTGTTGACGGCTGGTGATGGGCTTTAATCCCGGAATAATCGGGACGTTGATTCCTTTTTCACGACAGTTTTTTACAAAATCGGTATATTTTTTACTATCGAAAAACATCTGGGTAATAATGTATTCTGCACCTGCTTCCACTTTTTTCTTTAAAAAATGGAGATCGCTTTCAAAATTGGGTGATTCGTTGTGTTTCTCAGGATAACCGGCTACTCCGATGCAAAAATCGGTGGTTCGTTTATTTTTGATGTCTTTTTCAAGATAATGTCCCCGGTTGAGTTCGGCAATTTGCCGCACCAGATCCAGTGCATGAACGTTTCCGTCCGGTTCGGGGATAAAAGTTTTCATCCCCACGGGCGGGTCGCCCCGCACTACCAACAGGTTTTTTATCCCGAGAAAGTTCAGGTCTATGAGTGCATTTTCGGTTTCTTCTCGTGTAAATCCGCCACAAATAATATGTGGCACTACCGGAATGCCATAGCGGTATTTGATGGCTGCCGAAATACCCACCGTGCCCGGTCTTTTCCTGACGGTACGCTTTTTCATCAAACCGTTGTCCAATGTATCATAAACCACTTCCTGCTGGTGATAGGTAATATTGATAAATGCCGGATTAAATTCCACCAGCGGGTCGATGGCCTGCTGAATGGCGCTGAAATCCTGTCCTTTCAGTGGTGGCAACAATTCAAATGAAAACAGGGCCTTGTCGGAGCCGGCTATATGTTCTGTTACTTTTGGTTCATGCATAATCTCTATTTTCTGATAATTAATCGTTTTCAACAATATTCATGTTCAATAATATTTTTACTTTTTCCAGCGGAAGGCCTTTCCGTTGTGCATAATCCTCAAGTTGGTCCGGAAGAATCCGTCCCACATTAAAATAACGTGACTGCGGGTGGGCAAAATAGTATCCGCTGACCGAAGCTGCCGGGAACATGGCATAATTTTCGGTAAGCCGGATACCGGTTTTTTCTTCTACCTGCAGCAGGTCGAAAAGGGTGCGTTTTTCGGAATGCTCGGGGCAGGCCGGATAGCCCGGTGCAGGCCGGATACCGCGGTATTTCTCCCGAAGCAGTTCTTTTGTGCCCAGCTTTTCATCGGGGGCATATCCCCAGAATTCTTTGCGTACCCGTTCATGTAACTGTTCGGCAAAAGCTTCTGCCAGCCGGTCGGCCAGGACTTTTAACATAATAATCTGATAATCATCGTGTTCTGCTTCAAAGATTTTGATCTGTTTTTCAATGCCCAAACCGGTTGTCAAGGCAAAAAATCCCAGGTAATCGGTCAGGGCGGTTTCTTTGGGGGCAATAAAATCGGAAAGGCACAGGTTGGGAATATTTTCTTCCTTTTTTTCCTGGTTGCGCAAGAAGTGGAAGACTGCCAGTTTTTGTTCTTTCCCGGCAGGGAAAACCTCTACACTGTCACCCACCGCCTGTGCCGGAAAGATGCCTATCGCAGCGTTTGCCTGTAACCATTTTCCTGAAATGATTTTTTCCAGCATCCTGCGGGCATCGTCATATATTTTCCTTGCTTCTTCGCCTTTTACCGGATCGTCGAAAACAGCAGGGTATTTTCCGGTAATTTTCCAGGTATGGAAGAAAAAAGTCCAATCGATGTAAGGCACCAGTTTTTCCACCGGATAATCTTTAAAATACTTTGTTCCGATAAATGCGGGTTTGTCAATAATTTCAGGTTTCCATTTGGTTTTAAACCGGTTTTTACGCGCTTCTTCCAGACTAATATATTGTTTGGTTTTTTGCCGTCCGAAATGGTTTTCCCGTAATTGACTATAAGTATTTCTGATTTCCGAAATATATTTTTCATGTTCCGTCGGGGAAAACAATTTGGACAATACACCTGTTACTTTGGAAGCATCGCGCACATGGATGACGGGCTGGTTGTAGTTTGGCGCAATTTTTACCGCCGTGTGAATAGCTGAAGTGGTAGCTCCGCCAATAAGTAACGGTATTTTTAAACCTTTTCTTTTCATTTCTGAAGCCACCTGAACCATTTCTTCGAGGGAAGGGGTGATCAGGCCGCTGAGGCCTACCACATCGGCATTTTCGTTTTCAGCTATTTCCAGGATTTTTTCTGCGGGCACCATTACACCCAGGTCGATTACTTCGTAATTATTACACGAAAGTACTACTCCCACAATGTTTTTCCCGATGTCGTGCACATCGCCTTTCACTGTGGCCAGTATCACTTTACCTGCGTTGGGAGCGTCTCCTTTTTCCTTTTCAGCTTCAATGTATGGCAACAGGTAAGAAACGGCCTGTTTCATGACGCGGGCACTTTTCACCACCTGAGGCAAAAACATTTTTCCTTCTCCGAAAAGGTCTCCCACACGGTTCATTCCCGCCATCAGCGGTTGTTCTATCACGTTGAGGGCCCTGGGGTACTTTTTCCGTGCTTCTTCAATGTCTTCCTCAATAAAATCTGTAATTCCTTTAATAAGGGCATGTTCCAGCCGTTTTTCAACCGGTTCTTTTCGCCAGGCGTCTTTTTTGGTCACTTTTGATGTCTGCCGGTCTTTTACTCTTTCGGCGTAAGCCAGCAGCCTTTCTGTGGCATCTTTTCGCCGGTTAAGTACCACGTCTTCGGCCAGCGTACGCAATGCAGGTTCTATTTCATCATAAATCTGTAACATGCCCGGGTTGACAATACCCATGTCCATTCCGGCTTTGATAGCATGGAATAAGAAAACCGAGTTAATTGCTTCGCGAACCACATTGTTGCCACGGAAAGCAAACGACAGGTTACTCACCCCACCGCTTACCTTGGCATATGGCAGGTTTTCTTTAATCCAGGCTGTAGCCCTGATAAAGTCGACGGCGTAATTGTTGTGTTCTTCCATGCCGGTGCCAATGGCCAGGATGTTGGGGTCGAAAATAATATCTTCCGGAGGGAAATTTATTTTTTGTGTCAGTAAATCATAAGCGCGTTTGCAGATGCTGATACGTTCTTTAAAAGATGTGGCCTGCCCTTTTTCATCAAAGGCCATGACTATCGTTGCGGCACCGAAATCACGAATAATGCGGGCGTGTTCCAGAAACTCTTTTTCTCCGTTCTTCAGGCTTATGGAATTGACTATGCCTTTTCCCTGCAAACATTTCAATCCGGCTTCTAGGACTTCCCATTTGGAAGAGTCGATCATGACGGGCAACCTGGAAATTTCCGGATCGGAAGCCATCATGTTCAGGAACTTTACCATTTCTGTTTTGGCATCCAGCATGCCATCGTCCATGCTTACATCAAGTATTTGGGCACCGTTCTCCACCTGGTCGCGGGCAACAGAAAGGGCTTCTTCATATTTTTTTTCGCGGATAAGCCGTGCAAACCGGCGGGAGCCGCTTACATTGGTTCGCTCGCCGATATTCACAAAGTTTTTGTTCCGGTCGATCACCACGGGTTCCAGCCCGCTGAGTTCGGTAACATGGCGGGGCGGGGGCACTTCACGTTTTTGTGCTTTTTCTGCCAGTTTCACCATTTCACGGATATGCTCCGGCGTTGTGCCGCAGCAACCACCCACGATATTGGCATAACGGTTATCAAGAAAATCTTTTATGTAACCCGCCATTTTGTGGGGCGTTTCATCGTATTCGCCAAATTGGTTTGGAAGGCCGGCATTGGGGTAAACGCTTACGGGAAAAGGGGCAATGCGTGACAACTCTGCCAGATAGGGCCTGATCTGCTCGGCTCCCATGGAACAGTTGAGCCCTACACTAAGCAGCTCGATGTGTTTAATGGAAGTGAAAAAAGCCTCCAGTGTTTGTCCTGAAAGAGTGCGTCCGCTGGCATCGGTAATGGTTCCGGAAACCATTACGGGGATTTTTTCGCCTTTTTCTTCCATGATTTTTTCAATGGCAAACAGGGCAGCTTTGGCGTTGAGGGTATCGAAAATTGTTTCAACCAGCAGCACATCGGCTCCGCCTTCGAGCAGGGCTGAAGCTTGTTCGTAATAATTCTGCATGAGGTCGTCGAAACTCACTTCGCGGTAGCCGGGTTCATTTACCCGTGGAGACATGGAAGCGGTTTTGTTGGTTGGCCCCATGGCTCCGGCCACAAAGCGAGGTTTATCTGGAGTTTTTAGTGTAAATTTATCAGCAGCAGCACGGGCAAGCCGGGCAGCTTTCAGGTTTATTTCATAAACAAAATCTTCTAATCCGTAGTCGCTTTGGGATATACGTGTTCCGTTAAAGGTGTTGGTTTCTATGATGTCCGCACCGGCTTCGAGATACTTTTCATGAATTTCGCGAATGATCTGAGGCCGGGTAATGTTCAACAGGTCATTATCACCTTTGAGAAGTTGTTTTACAGTATTAAACCGTTCGCCGCGAAAATCTTTTTCTTCAAGGTGATAACCCTGGATCATGGTTCCCATCGCCCCATCCAGCACGAGCACCCGTTTTTTTAACTCATTACGTATGTCAGGTTTAGCTTTAGCCATTTTTAATTCTTGTTTAAAGCATTCTTTCCCCCCGAAACCTTTCCGTACAGAAACGAACGGCAGTATAAAGATACAATTTACACACTTGTTTTAAAAGAAGAACCTTATTTTTTCATTGAACTTGTTTTAATTTATCATTTCCTGTCCACAATTCCGGACAGGTTAGGTATTGGCACCTTTTTCCGGCTGATGCCGGAAAGGTTGCCAGAGCTTCACAGAGCCTAATCTCTCCACCCTTCTTTATAAATCAAAAAGCCTCGCAGACAAGGAGGGATTTGAATTATGCCACAAAGATAGAAAAATTATTTATCCATACTGGAACGCGTTTCAGGTCTTGCCGGCACCAAAATTTTGTTATAAGCTATTCAAAACCTGAAAGAAAAATCCTTCGGCCCTTTCTTCCATGTCCTCTTTTCCCTTGCTTGCAAATCCTTCTCAAAAACGTTAAATAATCTTAAAATCAATACTTTATGGTAAATAATAAAAACAAAAAAACAAAACTGGCGTTAATTTTGTGAGCGTTATTTGAAACCAAAAATCAGAGTCATGAAACAGATGAAAAGTATCCTTTTGTCAGTTTTGTTATTGTTGGCAACGATGGGTTTGCAGGCACAGGTCCGGCATAGGAGAAAAGCCGACAACCAGGTCAACAAACCGCAAATTCACATTAATGTGAAGAAACAGTACGATAAAAACGGAAACATTATCCGGTACGATTCCACTTATGTGTGGACTTACAGCACTCATAACGGGAAAGAAAATATTAACCTTGACAGTCTCATGCGGCAGTTTATCCCTTATTTTCGGGAAAACCTGCCCGATTCGCTGGCGGGTATTTTTGGAAATCCCTCGTTCAATTTGAACGACTCGGCCATGATGATGGACTTTTTCAATAATTCCCATTTTTTTGACCAGTGGCAGCAGGGATTGTTTAACATGCAAAAGGAAATGGAGACCATGGATTCGTTGCGCATGAGCTTTTTGAAAAGGTACCTGAATCATCACAGGAGAAAATCGTTGAAAAAAAATCCATTGAAAGCCGGATTTTATTGATTTTTCACATACCGGGTAAAACATGGCCTTTCCTGTTTTCCGGTAGATAAATGAACAAGGAAAAGAACAAACAGCAAAAAAAATGAATTATGGGATAGTGGTTGTATGAACGAAAGGGCCTGTTGGTTTCCGCATAATTTGATACTTTTGCTACTTAAAATTTAAGAAATGATCCATTTGAAATTCAGCTATGAAAATGCTTTGTCTTTTTTGGACAGACAAAATATTTTTCAATACCAGGAAGCCATTGACAGCCATTTTCTTTCTATCAGGGAACGGACCGGGAAAGGCAGCGATTTTCTCGGTTGGACCGATTTGCCTTCGTCTGCCGGGGAAACTTTGATCGCAAAAATAGAAGATGCCGCAAAACGCTTTCGTGAAAAATCGGAAGTGAGCATAGTTGTCGGTATCGGCGGGTCGTATCTCGGGGCACGTGCAGTGATCGGGGCTTTGTCATCTCATTTCAACCTGCTGGAAAAGAAAGCGGGTAACCCCATCATGCTGTATGCGGGCAATAACATAAGCGAAGATTACCTGTCTGATCTTTTACAGGTCCTTGATGAAAAAGATTATACCATAACTGTGATCTCTAAATCGGGAACTACAACTGAACCTGCACTGGCGTTCAGGTTGTTGCGCGAACACATGGAGAAAAAATACGGAAAAAAAGAAAGTAAAGAACGTATTATTGCTGTTACGGACAAAGAAAAAGGAGCACTGAAGCAGCTTGCAGGCGAGGAAGGTTATGAAACGTTTGTTGTTCCCGATGATGTGGGCGGTCGCTATTCGGTATTGACGCCGGTGGGATTACTTCCCATTGCCATTGCCGGTTTCGATATCCGGGCCTTGTTGAAAGGTGCACAAAACATGGCAGAATTTTCAGCCACTACTTCCAGGATCAACGAAAATCCGGCAGCTGCTTATGCTGCTGTTCGCAATGCATTATATGCCAAAGGAAAAACAACAGAAATAATGGTGAATTACGAACCGCGATTGTTTTATTTTACCGAATGGTGGAAGCAGCTTTTTGGCGAAAGCGAAGGCAAGGAGAACAAAGGAATTTTCCCGGCAGGCGTCAGTAACACCACCGATCTGCATTCCATGGGACAGTATATTCAGGAAGGCTTGCGCATTTTGTTTGAAACTGTACTTTCGGTCGACAATCCGAAACATAAATTGCTCATTCCTGCCGATGAAACTGATTTGGACAAGTTGAATTATATTGCGGGAAAACGTATCAGCGAAGTCAACCACATGGCCGAGCTGGGCACTACACTGGCACATGTGGACGGGGGGGTTCCCAATTTGAAGGTGATCATTCCGGAAATTACGGAAAACACATTGGGCGAAATGATTTATTTCTATGAAATGGCTTGTGCCGTTAGTGGCTATCTGTTGGGGATTAACCCGTTTAATCAGCCGGGGGTGGAAGCGTACAAACGCAACATGTTTGCACTGCTCGGGAAACCCGGTTTTGAAGAAGAAGGCAAAGTCATTCGTAAAAAAGCAGGTTACTAATAGTAAAGGTGAGGATTGTAACTGTTTTTGTACCTTCTGGCCATCAATGGTTTTGGATTATAAAATGAAAAAGATGAAGGGCTGGTTTTTTATAGTCGTTTTATTGTTTTTGGGAACGGGCGGCCTGTCGGCACAAACCCTGAATCCCCCGGGCCCGCTGGGAAGTGAACGTAACCTTTACATGATGAACAAACAGGTGGACCAGTTTGTGCACCGTTTCAATATGGAAGAAGGACCTTCAGGCAGACTGCTGAGCAAAACCGATAAACGATACCACAACAATGCTTTGCGCAGGAAATTACTGCCTTATCTTTTTGACCGGAGCAATCCGCGTACAGCCGGTAAACTGCAAAAGTATTTTATTGCCGATGTCACTAACAAAAAACATCCTTTTTATTTGAATTTTCATGATAAGAACTGGTATGCGGAAGTGTCTGCAACTTTTGATGATGACGGGCAGCCCATGACCCTGATACTTTTTTTGACAGTTGAAAAGGAAGGCCTGGGATCAAAATGGATTATCAGCAATGTATATGATACCGAATTACACCGCCTTTTCCCCCCGGAAAATGAAGCCGGACACATGAAATATTTCTTGCATCCCCAAAGTCATGAAATTGATTTTATGAACCTGAACAAAGCCCTGGATGATCCGAAACACGTCGAGTATTATGCTGCAACCAATTATCATCCGGATTATCTGACCCTGTTTTTTTATTTGGTAAAAACGGGAAAATTGAAATTTGAGCACATTAATTCGGTAAAATTTCATTTTTTGCAAATTCCGCATTGGTACTTTGAACTGAGCTATTTTAACCGGAACACCAGTAACTCTGGTTGGCTCATTTCCTATTTGAAATATGTTTCCAAAAAAGAAAAAGCCCAACTGATTAATTTTTTCCGCTCATGTTCAACAAAATAAACCTGATATTCTGGATAGGCCTGCTTTCTTTTGGAAGTGTGGCAGCGCAACAAAAACCGGTTGATCTTACCCCGGCACAGATCAGTGCATACAAAACCCAATGCCGCCAAATGATGGAATTTCTGCAGGGCACTTTAAACTTTTTGGGCAATCCGGCCAATCCTCCCGCTGAGAAAGAAATTATCATCAACAACAGTTACCTGAAAATCTTTCAGAATAACAAAGTACAGATCGAAGGTGATCTGGACCAGCACCGGGCTGTGCCGCTCCATAAAGACGTGCAGGCTTATCTGAAGGATGTTGTTTTCTTTTTTAAAAAAGTTACCTTTACTTTTCACATTACCAACATACAACCGTTGCTCTCACCCAATGGAAAGGTCTATTTCAAAGTAACCATGAACCGGAATTTAAAAGGGATTACTGTTGAAGGCGACACGGTTAACAACAACTTGTTGCGTTATGTGGAAATTGATCTTGCCCCTGAAAAGAACAGCCTGAAAATTGCCAGTATTTATACCAACAAACTCAACGATGATCAGGAAATACAGTACTGGTGGAACCATCTGTCGACAGCCTGGAGAAACTATTTCGGGAAATCTATCCTGGTTTACGACAGTATCCCTTTAAATAAAGTTCTTTCGTTCGGTAATAATCAGCTTGTGGTGGAAACTGAAAAAGCCATTCCTGTCGACAGCCTTCCCTCTGATTCAACCCTGCAGAACCCGGTAGAAGATAGTTTGTTGCTGATACAGGATTCCATCAGGACAGAGCCCGATACCCTTTCCCTTGACAATACCAGTTTGATGGTGCAGCTTGTCCGTCATTTGCGGGATGCGCGCGAGGTAGATATTTCCAATAACCTGAATATCGAAAACCTGGCACCACTGAGCGAAATGGAGTACCTGCGCTCTGTAAATTGTGCCCACACGCTGATCGATGATCTGACCCCGTTGCGGAGCCTCAACAGGTTACAAACACTCGACATTACCGGTTGTCCGGTGGGAACGCTGTACCCCATACGTTTTGTTACTTCTTTGCGTGAGATCGATGCTGCTTATACCTCCATCCATAAAGCCGGTATCCTGCAAAACATGATTAACCTGGAAACGTTGAACCTGGCCCATACCGGTATTGACACGCTGCCAGGTCTTGGAAACCTTCACAAATTGAGGGTACTGGAACTCAACGGTACCCCGTTGCAAAGCCTGGATTCATTGTCATCACTGAGAGGGCTGAACAGCCTGAACATTGCCAAATGTCCGGTGAAAAATTTTGCCCCGCTGGCAAAGCTTACAGGACTGCAAAGTCTTGACCTCGACAGTACAGATATTGTCAACCTGCGGCCTTTAAGTGCCCTCGATTCACTGAATATCCTGCAAATTAACGGAACACGTGTGTCCGATTTGATGCCTTTGGCAAAATTGCCGTCTTTGCAATATATATATTGCGATAATTCGGGCGTTAACTATAAGGTGGCTGCTGCTTTCAACAAGGTTAATCCCCGATGTCAGGTTATTTACAATTCGCAAAAACTTGAAAAATGGTGGAGAGGATTGCCAGAAGTTTGGAAAAATATTTTTATTGCCCAAGCAAAGCTGAGCCGGCCGGTCACCAAAGAACAGCTTCACAAAGTATTGTTGCTCAAAAAGCTGAATCTGAAAAACAATACCGGAGTCCGCAATTTAAAACCATTGTCCATATTGATACAGCTGAAAACGCTTAATATTTCAGGAACATCAGTCAGTAGTCTGGAGCCGTTGTCTTCTGTCAGGACATTGCGCCGGCTCGATGTGAGCGATACCCGGATTCAATCGCTGGCCCCGTTGCAAAAGTTGAAAAATTTAAAAACCATAAACATCCGGAACACTTCTGTTCGTGATTTAATACCGCTGGCAAACAATAGTGAATTAACGCTGGTTTTGGCTGACAGTACCGGCGTCCGGCAGAAAAACGTACTTGCCTTGGAAAAATATTTGCCCCGGTGTCTCGTATTGTTCCAATCGACGCGCCTCAGGCTTTGGTGGGATAACCTTAACAAACCCTGGCAGAATGCTTTTTCGCAGCAGATGGAAATCGATAATCCGCCTACTGCCGAACAGTTGCAACAACTGGTAAATTTGAAAACAGTCAATATAACCAATCATTTAGACATAGAAAGTGCAGAACCATTGACGGTGTTTGTTCATTTGGCATCATTAAAACTGGATAATACCAGTATTACTGATATTACACCTGTTACCGGGTTAAAACGGTTGAAAGCGCTTTCGGTTACCAATAGTCCGTTGGCGGACATTGATCCCCTGGCACGCATGAAACAATTGGTTTCGTTGAACCTGGAAAATACCTCGGTGGACGACCTTTATCCTCTGCAGGGATTGCGCAATTTGCAAAAACTGAATATTTCAGGAACAAAGGTCAGGAACCTGAAACCCCTGTCAGGGCTAATTCATTTGCGGGTCTTGGTCATTAATAACACCCGGATAAACAGTCTGAAATACATTATGCCTTTGACACATTTGACACTGCTCCGTTGCGACCATACCCTGCTGAGAGAAAAAAAGGTGGATCATTTCAAACAAACGCACCCGAAAACAAAAGTGATTTTTTATTAGGTAAGATTTTTCAAGGCGAGACAAGCTGAAATTTGATACCTGACCCCCCTTTTCCTACAATACAAACCGCCAAATTAGTTTTACCTGAACGGTAGTATACCTGGCGTCGAATCTGTGGTTTTCCGTGTCGTAACCCTGGTTGACCACAAAATAAAGATTTGTTCCCGGTTTGGGGATCCAGTCTACACGGAAATTCATGAGCATTTCCTGTACCTGATTATTCCATTGGGCAAATACAGAGCCGAATAAATCAGGATTCACGGCAAAGTCAATATGACTGCTTATTTCGTGTACCACGAAATTACCCCCGGGTAAAAAGACGTTTTGATGGGAATAGCGGGCACTAAACCGCAAATGTTTTGAAATTTGCCAGTTTAAAACCCCGGCAAACAGTGTTCGCTTTCCGTTATAGAATCCTCCCCAGTTGGTAAAAACAAAACCGTAAACTTTCCGTCCACGGTAAGTGCCGAATTGAAGTTCCCAGTCGGTAAACCAGTATTCTCCTACGGGAATGATGATGTTGCTGTAAATATTGAAGTTTTCCGTCAGGTTTTCAGCCTTACGCTGGATATTGAATTCAAAAAATTCGCCGCTGCGGGTAACAAAGCCCAACGGCCTGAATTCAGACCAAAACGACTGCAGTTTGTGCGTTCTATCATCAATATAATAATTGAATTCAAAGAATTTAAAGTGAAATTGCTGGATAAAATGGATCTTTTTGGGACGTGGCCTTATGGCGAAATAACCATTGAACAGTTGATAAGCTTTTCTGCGCTGGAAACCGACTTCCGGATTAAAACCGGCCCCGGAGCGGTCCCATTCGGCCGAAATTTTAATCAGATCATTTGGATAAGCGAAGAATAACCGGCTGGCCATTCCTGTTTTTTTTGTATGATCGGATGTGTAACTTTGTGCCAGTGCCCCCCCGAAAGCAATGTTCTTGTTTCCTTTAAAATGAGAGTTAAAATAATTGAAATCAGCACCATACACAAAGTTTTGCTGTCCCGGTTCCAGCTTGCTGACAGCGATCATCCCCACACTTGATTCTTTAAAGATATCCTGTTTTACCCTGACAACCGAATAATTAGTAAGTGGCAGCGTATCTTTTCTGGCGGTTTCGATGCTCATGGCGCCGATGGAAGTTTTTCCTGTTTTCCCCATGATCCTTGTACCGGCAATAATAGGAACAATGGAGCCATTGGGGGCCAGCCCGATGCGGCGCGAATAAAAAGGTTGTGTTTCTCCCAGATTAAAATTAAAATAATTTTTCCCTTCCAGAAAGAACTCTCTTTTCTCAGGATAATAAAGTGAAAACCGCGTCAGGTTTACCTGCATTTGATCCGATTCAACCTGGGCAAAATCCGTGTTTATGGTTACATTCAGTTTTAAAGTAGGAGTGATCAGATAATTCAAATCGCCGCCCAGGTTCCATTTAAAGATTCCTTTTTCCCCTTCATCTTTTTGTACCCCGGTAATACCATATGGTTTTAATTCGATGAGTGATGTTTTACTGATCCCTTTGATACCGACAAGGTAACCGGCATTGGAAACCTGTTGTATATCTGAGTTTCGCGACCATCCCTGCCAGTCGTCCTGCTCACGTTTGCGACGGATGTTGCGTTCGAAATTGATCCCCCATATCTGTGTTTTGTTTTGGGAAAACCGCAAGGTGGAAAAAGGGATTTCAAATTCGGCAAACCATCCTTTCGCTGTCCGTGTTGTTTTGACGTTCCAAACGCCGTTCCATGATTCATTGCTGCTTTGCCCGTTTTGCGATATCATCATATCCGCGCGGGCTGCATTGGGATTGGTAACAAACAGGTATCCGTTGCGCTGGTCATTGTAAGGATCGATCATGATCTGAAAATTGTCATCCGTACCAAAGTTAAAATCACGCTGCATTTGGCTGGCTACTATTTTGTCCGGCTGATCATCGTAACACCAGACTCCTATGTATAGATTTTTGGTGTCGTATAAAATAGCAACTTCGGTACGTTCGGTAGCCGGTTGCCCCTCATGTAATTCGCGTTGCGTAAAATTAGATATTTTCTGTGCCTGTTGCCATGCCGGTTCATTGAGCCTGCCATCCAGTTTTATGGGGTGATCAATACGTAATGCATGTATGGTGTCAGGCCGGGAATGCTGGGCAAAGACCTGTCCGGAAAAAAACAGAAAAAAAAGCCCGAAAATTATAATGACTTTATGTGTTGACAGCATGAGTTGTTAATTTTTTGGGAATACAAAATTAAAGGAAAGTTTTAAATTACAGATAATACCTTCAAATTTAGGCTTGGTATAGATTAACTGAAAGACCATTTAAAACGTGATTTACAAGTCTTTATAATTGAGTTTTATTTTAAACTTAAAACAACTTCAACTTGATTGGAAAATCAAACAAAGTTATTTATGAATTCTAAAGGAACTTTAAAGATGTAAATAACAGGGTTTATGGCTTAATTAATACCGATGATACATCAAAGTGCAGGACAAGGAAACAATGTCTTGTAAAATTCTTTAATTTAGCTGCGTCATTATGAACATACTTTATCAAATAGGCGACTATGTAGTTATGGTGCTTCAGGCTTTCAAAAAACCTGATAAAGGCTTTGTTTTTCGCCGCCAGTTATTATATGATTTTAAACGGCTTGGGGTTGATTCCATTAGCATTATTGCCATTATATCGCTTTTTACCGGGGCCATTATTGCTATTCAAATGGCTTATAATATCGATTCGCCTTTTATTGCCAAGTCCATCATTGGTTTTTCTACACGGCAAATGCTGGTGTTGGAGATATCGCCCACCATTATCAGTTTGATCCTGGCGGGGAAAGTGGGGTCCCGTATTGCATCTGAAATCGGCACCATGCGTATTACCGAGCAAATAGATGCTTTAAGGGTTATGGGTGTTAATCCTCCCAACTATCTGGTACTTCCGAAGATAACTGCTGCCATGATCTATTTTCCGGTGCTTATTGTCTTTTCTATTTTTCTCGGCATCTTTGGCGGCTGGGTCATGGGTTCTGTCACCGGGTTGATCCCTTCTTCCGATTATATCATAGGAATACGATCATGGTTTGATCCCTTTACGCTGACATATGCTATGATAAAAACAGTGGTTTTTGCTTTTATTATCACTTCTGTTTCTGCCTACAAAGGATACACGGTAAAAGGGGGTTCGGTGGAAGTCGGGCAGGCCAGTACCGAAGCCATCGTAGTGAGCAGTATCCTGATTATTTTCTTTGACCTGGTCCTTACACAATTATTACTGACATGATAGAGGTGAAAAACATATCGAAGAGTTTTGGCGGACAGCTCATCGTTGATAATGTCAGTACAACTTTCGATGAAGGGAAAACCAATCTGATTATCGGACAGAGCGGTTCGGGGAAAACCGTTTTGATGAAATGTTGTATCGGATTGTATGATGTGGACAGCGGGGAAGTGGACTTTCACGGCAGGCGTTTTTCCAATATACCGGACAAGAAAAGAAAGCACATTCGTCAGGAAATGGGGGTTCTGTTTCAGGGTGGGGCTTTGTTCGACTCGTTAACTGTGGAAGAAAACATTATGTTTCCGCTCGATATGTTTACCGATATGTGTTTGAAAGCCAAAAAGGAGCGGGTAAATTATGTTCTTGAAAACGTGAACCTTGCCGGTACCAATAATAAATATCCTGCCGAGCTGAGCGGGGGAATGGTAAAAAGGGTAGCTATTGCACGGGCCATTTCGCTTATGCCGAAATATTTATTTGCCGATGAACCCAACTCGGGATTGGATCCTAAAACTGCTGAAAGAATTGACGAATTGTTGTCCACCCTGACCAAAAAATTTAATATGACAACAGTTATCAATACCCATGATATGAATTCTGTCCTTCAGATCGGCGAAAAAATATGTTTTATTAACCATGGCAAAATTTGTTGGGAAGGAACAAAAGAAACAATCCTGACCTCTGATAAAAAAGAACTGAACGATTTTGTCTTTGCCACAGAGCTCACAAGAAGGATCAAACGCTAAAATCCGGAAAGAGACCGATTATAAATAAGTTTTTAGATATTTTAACCCTGCTACTCTTTAAGAAAACCTATCTTTGCTTTCCAAATTGTGTCATGATTTATATTACGAGAAGAGAACGGTTCAATGCTGCGCATCGCCTTTTCAAAGAAGAATACAGCGATGAAAAGAACATGGAAGTTTTTGGTAAATGTTCCAATCCTAACTGGCATGGGCACAATTATGAGCTGTTTGTTACGGTAAAAGGGGATGTTGATCCGGAAACAGGGTTTCTGGTCAACCTGAAAACGCTCAGTAAGATGATCAGGGAAAAAGTTATTGAAAAAATAGACCATAAAAACATTAACCTCGAAGTGGATTTCATGAAAAACAAGATGGCCTCTACGGAAAATCTGGCCATTGGCATCTGGAACCAACTTGAGAAAAGCATTTCCGGTCTGGGAATAACGCTTTATTCTGTCAAGATCTATGAATCTGAAAACAATTTTGTTGAGTATTTCGGATAATAAGTTTATGGAATTATTAAAAATAATAAGTTAAATGGATAAACCAAAGTCAATGCTTGATTACGAAAGGATTGAAACCTATGCCCCTGATAAGCTGGAAAAATTAACTTATCATTATAAAGAGATTTTAAAACTGATTGGTGAAGATGTTTCCCGCGAAGGATTATTAAAAACACCTTTACGGGTTGCCAAATCCATACAGTTTTTAACACAGGGTTATGATCATGATCCGAGGGAAATTCTGTTATCGGCCCGTTTCAGGGAAGATTACAAACAAATGGTCATTGTGAAAGACATCGATATTTTTTCCATGTGCGAACATCACATGATCCCTTTTATCGGTAAGGCGCACGTTGCTTATATTCCTAATAAATATATAACCGGCCTGAGTAAAATTGCCCGTGTTGTTGAAGCATATGCCCGTCGTTTGCAGGTTCAGGAACGCCTGACCACCCAAATAAAAACAGCTATTCAGGAAACTTTAAACCCTTTGGGGGTGGCTGTTGTCATTGAGGCACGACATTTGTGTATGGCTATGCGGGGTGTGCAGAAACAAAATTCTGTCACCACTACTTCCGACTTTACGGGAGCATTTGAAAGAAAAGAGACACGGGAGGAATTCATCCATTTGATTTCTTCTCATTTGTCTTGACGATGGTTAAACTAAAAAAATTAATATTATGGATATTAATCAGTTAGAAAAGAATTTCGCCGGCGAAAAAACAACTGCCGTACCGGTAGCCAAAACTTTTCTTGCCGGCGTTTTCGGCTGGATGTTCCTGGCTTTGGGAATAACAGCCCTTACTTCGTGGGTGTTTGCTTCAAGCCCCCAGTTGATTTCGCTGCTTTATACAAAAACGGGAATAACTGTTTTGGGCTGGGTTGTTATGCTGGCTCCCATAGGATTTGTTATTTGGATGTCAGCAGGTTACCAACGACTGGCGGCATCTACCATGGCACTGGTGTTTATTGTTTATTCCATTTTGATGGGGATGAGCCTGAGCTTTGTCTTTCTGGCTTTTACCGGAACTTCCATTGCCACAACGTTTCTGGTAACAGGAGGTATGTTCGGCGTTATGGCCGTCTTGGGTTATACTACCAAAACAGACCTGACCAGGTTCGGTGCACTTCTGTTCATGGCTTTGATAGGACTGATCATTGCCATGGTCGTAAACTGGTTCATGCACAGTACCGGCATGAGCTATATTATCAGCTTTGTCGGGGTTCTGATATTTACCGGGCTAACGGCCTACGATGTGCAGAAACTGAAAAGGATCGGCTCGGGTATGGTGGAAGGTGCCGAAGGAACACGAAAGATGACCATTATGGGTGCATTGGCCCTTTATCTTGATTTTATCAATTTATTTCTATTTTTGCTGCGTTTTTTTGGAAACCGTCAGTAAAAATTACTTTTTAAAATAATTATATGATCGCTTACCTTTTTCCCGGACAGGGAGCACAATATGTTGGCATGGGGAAAGAATTGTACGACAATTCTTCCAAGGCCAAAGATCTGTTTCACAAAGCAAATCATATTCTGAAATTTAATATTACAGATATTATGTTTGCCGGTACGGAAGAAGACCTGAAACAAACCAAGGTTACACAGCCGGCCATTTTTCTCCACTCTGTCATTTTGGCAAAAACCATGAACAATGAATTTAAACCTGACATGGTTGCCGGCCATTCCCTCGGAGAGTTCTCAGCATTGGTTGCCAACGGCACGCTGTCTTTTGAAGATGGGTTACGGCTTGTGGCCAAAAGGGCAGAAGCCATGCAAAAAGCCTGCGAAACGGAACCTTCAACCATGGCTGCCATCCTGGGCCTGGAAGACGATGTGGTGGAAAACATTTGCAAAAGTATCGATGATGTCGTTATTCCGGCCAATTACAACAGTCCGGGACAACTGGTAATTTCCGGTACAATCAGCGGGGTGGAAAAGGCTGTGGAAAAATGCAAAGATGCCGGCGCTAAAAGGGCTGTTATGCTGAAAGTTGGCGGGGCTTTTCATTCGCCGCTGATGGAGCCTGCCAGGATTGAACTGGCAGAAGCTATTAACAATACTTCATTTAATTTGGGTATTTGCCCTGTTTACCAAAATGTTACGGGGCAGCCCGTGAAAGATCCCGAAATCATTAAAACCAACCTGATCTCACAACTGACATCTCCTGTCCGCTGGACACAAACCATGCAAAACATGCTGGCAGATGGGGTCACGGAAGTGATTGAAGTGGGGCCGGGAAAAGTATTGCAGGGCCTTTTCAAAAAATTGGACCGGCAATTGGTAACACGAAGCGCCACACTTTAAAAAACTGATTTTATAGCTGTTGCTTGAAAATAACTGTTTTTTTATCCCTTCATGTTTCCTTTGCCTTGGTTAATGGCATTATCTCCATTCAACCAATATCCCGCGCGAAGTGTCAAGCATGTGTTGCGGAATCGTCTTTTTGATACATTCGGCGAGCGAATTTACCAGACGTGTTTTGGCAAACTGCCGGGTGTAAACCAGGCTCACTTCCCGCAAAGGAATTTTGTCGTTGAAATGGCGGAGTTGCTTTTTCTGTTCGCCTTTCAGGTCTAAGCCTGCCAGCTCTGGTATGAGGGTGAAACCACCTTCTTTGTCAATGATTTTTATAAGCGTGTCGATGGCGCCGCCGGCATAATCGAAAGGCAAAGTGTCCGATTCCATGTTTTGCAGGTCGCAAAGATTGATAACCTGGTTGCGGAAACAATGCCCGTCGCTCAACAACCACAATTCCGGTGAGGCTATGTCTTTTACTTCGATAACCGGCTTATTAAAAAGCGGATTGGCGCGATGGGAATAAATCTGCATCTCTTCGTAATACAACGGATGTTCTATCACTGCTTTGTTGTGCAGCGGCGTTACCAAAATCCCGACATCCAACTGGTCTTTCTGTAGTTTTTCTTCAATGCGTTCGGTAATCAGTTCTTCCACTTTCATGTGGACAAGCGGATACTCCTGTTTGTAGCGTCCTGCAAACAATGGCAACAGGTACGGGGCAATGGTGGGGATAATGCCCATGCGCAACTCCCCGCTCAACCGGTTCCTGACCTCTTTGGCCATTTGTTGGAGTTTTTTGGATTCCTGTAACACCAGCCGTGCCTGCTCAATGATTTCTTTTCCTGCCTCTGTGGGAATTACCGGCTGTTTGCTGCGGTCAAACAGGATCACTTCCAGCTCTTCTTCCATTTTTTTCAGCTGCATGCTCAGCGTGGGTTGCGTGACAAAACATTTTTCGGCCGCTTTGGCAAAATTGCGGTAAGTGTCTACTGCCACGGCATATTCCAGTTGTATGAGTGAAATCATGTTACAAAGATAGATAAAATCTATTAATTTATAGAAACAATTGATTTGATTTATATTATTTTAATGCGGACTTTTGCAAAGCAATTAAAACAGAAATATATTCAATTAATTATAAACATTTAAATTTAATTATCATGGAATTAGAAACAAAAGAATTGAACGTGATGCCTCGCATCGGTGACCAGGCTCCCGATTTTGAAGCCGTTACCACCAAAGGAAAAATCAAATTTTCGGAATATGCCAAAGACAAATGGGTAGTGTTTTTTTCGCACCCGGCCGATTTTACCCCGGTTTGTACAACCGAAATGAGCGGTTTTGCCCAACGTAAAGCCGAATTCGATGCCCTCAACACCGAACTAATGGGCCTGAGCATTGATAGTATCCATGCGCATCTTGCCTGGGTAAACAATGTGAAAAAAAACACCGGTGTCTATTTCGACTTTCCGATTATTGCCGACATCGACATGAAAGTGTCCAAACTTTACGGCATGCTGCAGCCCAACGAAAGCGAAACTGCCGCCGTGCGTGCGGTCTTTTTTATCGACCCGTCCAAAAAAATCCGGCTCGTAATGTATTATCCTTTGAACGTTGGCCGTAACATGGATGAGATTCTTCGCGCTCTCGAGGCACTGCAGGTTTCGGATGCCAACAGCGTGGCCATGCCGCTTAACTGGCGCAAGGGAGACCGCGTGATTGTTCCACCCCCGGCTAACCTTGAAGAAATGCAGGAACGCATTGAAGGTGATTATGCCGAGAAAGTGGATTTTTATCTCGTTAAAAAAGACCTTTAATCTTGTATAAAGTTTTTTTAACCGAAAAAGCCGTTTGGAAAATTCCGAACGGCTTTTTTCTTTCCGGCGAAATAAATAATTGAATATTATCAGGAAAGCATAGGATCAAAAGGAAAAATTATTTAATTTTGAATATTGATACAACAAGGGGATGAGAAGTGTTTTCAATTTCTCGGTTTAAATGAAAGTATGGTTAAAGAATATTCAAAATCCGGTAAACCGTTTGAAAAAATTTCTGAACTTTTCATTCTCATCATTTCCATGGCCGGGTATGTTCCCGGAAATGCGCCGGTGACAAGAAAAATTCTCATGGCTGCCTCTTTGGCTTTTGTACTTTTCTTAAACATTTTTCACCCTCATAATGCTCACCTTGCCATTTTATATTTTTGTGTCAGCGAAGTTTTATACCTCGGTTTCATTACGACTGTCCTTTCAAAAAACGGCCTACATCGGCTGTTCATTAAAAAATGGGGGGAAAATAAAGGTTACCTGACTTATGAAACCATGGCCGGTTTTCTGTTTTTTCATAATGCTTCCAGTTTGGGATTTGTCGCTTCCGCTTACCCCGGAAACCTTTTTCACTTTATGGATAAAGGTTTCATCGTTGTTATAACCGCGATACTGTTTTTGGGCGGCTTTCTTGTAAAAATATGGGCGGCCAAAGTAGTGACGATAGACATCTATTACTGGAAAGACATGTTCCTCGGCAGGAAAATCTCTGAATTTGTGGTGACAGGGCCTTACAAATATTTTAGCAATCCCATGTATGGCATTGGGCAGATTCCGGCTTATGCCGTTGCCATCTGGTACGGATCAGCGTATGGTTTGTCCATAGCCTTTATCAACCAGGTGTTGATTTTTACTTTTTATTTTTTGGTGGAGAAAAGGTTCATTAAAAGGGTTTACCAACACGCCGGTTAAGTTTTAAGGTACTGTTCGTTCTGAAAAGTTAACAGCTTTTTACAGCTGATTTTTACTATTTTTGCCCCCATGGAAAAAAAGGAGATCGTATTAAGCGGCATCAGGCCCACCGGACACTTGCACCTCGGGAATTACTTTGGTGCGGTAAAGAATTTTGTAAAGATGCAGGAAACCAACGAATGCTATTTTTTTATCGCTGA
>Ga0256829_1000652_pt1 | contig 33349 bp, 43 predicted proteins | sample 131447metaG_FD_185979 | JGI IMG/M metagenome (GOLD analysis project Ga0256829, IMG submission 185979) | Hydrothermal vent microbial communities from Lau Basin, Pacific Ocean - 131-447 | ecosystem: Environmental > Aquatic > Marine > Hydrothermal vents | place: Pacific Ocean: Lau Basin | collected... | reverse complement strand
CGCTCTGGCTGCGATGGCACAACGGTTTCCACTTCCTGAACGATCACTGCTGCCGCAGGCTGATCTGCAGGTTCGGCTGGCGTTACGGGCGTAACCACCGCACCTTCTGGCAGGCGCGCTTCCAAGGCTGCTAAGGCTTGTTGCGCTTCACTTAACGTCGCTTGTGCCTCTTCTAATTTTGCCATGGCAACAAGGCGCTCTTCACCTTGTAACGGAAGATCGGCATCCGTCGCCACAAGCTTTGCTTTAAGCGCTTCAAGCTTGTTTTCAATATTTTCTTCACGGCGTTCGCGCTGTGCTTTTTGCAGGCCTGGCTTATTTGTTCCTGGTAAATCAACCTGAATATCTGCCTCAGGGTCATTGCGCATCACCTCGATCAGCTCTTCTGCTGTAAGCTTTTCTCCGTCAACGCGCACGCTCATCGAGCTGTGCTCTTCATACAGCGCAGAAATCGCGGCGATCGTATCTTGTTGCTGTGCCTCAAGTTCACTAATACGCGCATCAATCGTGTTAAGATTTTCTTGAGCGCGGTCAACACCTTCTTGCGCCGTGCCGACACGCGAGCGTGCGGCGGCCACAGCCTGCGGATCTACAGGATCTAATGCAGGTTTAACTTCAACACCTAATTTACTTGCGTATTCTTCAATCGCAGCATTGATATCATCGCCAGCCTGGATGCCATTTTGCGCGAGAAAGCGCTGCACATCTGCTTCATGATGACCTACAGAAGCCTTTTGCAAGCCACTAATGACTGCATTTGCAAATTCTGGATCGTCTTTTAATTTAGTCTTAAACTGATCTGCTTGCGCTTGAATTTCCTCAGCACTTGCCCCTTTAGGTAAGGCTGTGAAACCCAATGCAGTGACACTTGCCTGTGTTTTTCGGCCATAAAGATTGTCAATTTGGCTAACCTGCACACCGCTTAGTTGAGCATAACCGCCATCTTGAGCGAACATGATTGCCGTTTGAATATAGGCTGCGGGGCCATTCACGTCGCCTGAGGCAGTATTAAACGTACGTTTTAACTGGATAGGTTCTGATGCTGGCACTGCCTCAGTATTTGGCACTGTCACAGCATCTGGCACTGTCGCAGCATCTGGCACTGTCGCAGTCTCTGGTACTGTCGCAGTCTCTGGTACTGTCGCAGCCTCTGGTACTGTCACCGGTTCTGGCTGAACAATTGTTTCCCCTTTAGACAACCCTTGAATAGCTGTTTCCAAGGCAGCGCTTGCCGCATTTTTTGTATTTAAATCTACAGCAGCTACATCACTATCAGCAGACACGACTGTTCTTTGCGCCGCAATAAAACTTTTGGCACGTGATAAAAAAGCAACGCCTTCACTTGCATCTAATTTAGTCGCATCCAGTTTTAATCGATCAACCAATGCGCTTAATTCTTGCTCGCTCACGTATAGGTTATCATCGACACCATTAAACCAAGTCTCACCGTCTTGCGACGCATATTCATTTAGGAGCGCTTGAAAATAAACTTGCTCCGCAGAAACGTCAGTACCTTTAGGGATATCTCGCTTTTTCGCTGCCCCTAGAAATTCTGTTCTTTCATCTTCACGAACAAAAACGCGATCATCATAGCTTGTCGATGCTTGCAGCTCGCCATCACGTAGAACCTGATCACCATTGTAGACTTCTCGGCTTTCATTCAAATTCATATCGCCATTTGAAAATCTAACGGGCAAGGACTCAATATACTCATAAAAATCAAGCAGCGTCTGCCCTTGCTCAGCGGGCGTTCCTGCTTTAGAATTCTTCAATAGCTGTGAACGCATATTCGCGAGCTCGGTTGCGTCTAACGCAGCGTCCGAACTCCACGTTCCAGTCTTAACGTATTCATGAACTAATTTGTCTAACTCTTGCTGACGCTCTGTACTTAAAGCCATATCAATCTCACTATCTGCCCTATTACCTATAATTGCGGGTGTCTTATTTTGTTACGACCATTAAACAGGAAAATAGTTAAGATTCGGTAAAGCTGTTATTTTCAATTAAAAACAACAGTTTAAATAAATTTATCAATGTACACGAATGGTAAGTATTAAAGGAAAAGCGTTTTTTTATCGCGCAAAATGGCGTCGGCGGCGGGGGTATATGCGCCATCCCCTTGATGCAGCGTTAAACCCGCATGCAACATCATTGGCGTTTTACGGTCTTTGCGCGCCCTGACGATGACGCGCCCAGCCTCCTTCCCCTCTTTGGGCCATAGGGGGATAACCTCGACCGCGCCAAAACGTTTACCCAGCGCCGATAATATTTCAGGCAATGCATCCGCGCGGTGAACAATCGTCAGCGAGCCTTGCGATTTCAGCGCGCGATGCGCGGCCTTAACCCAGTGCGTTAAGGTCACATCGGCATCAACATGCCCCATTGCGCGCGCCTTGGCGGCATCCGGGGATTGCAAATGCGCACCGGCCGTTAAATAAGGTGGGTTACAAATGACATGATCAAACCGATCTGCCGCGTGCCAGTTTTGGATATCGGCCTGAATGATATTGGCCGGCATCTTATTAAGGTCTGCATTATGGCGGGCAAGTTCGGCCTCGCGCTCCAGTAATTCAACCCCTGTGAGGCGTGCATCAGGCACGCGTGCCAGAACGCATAATCCTGCCGCGCCTACGCCGCACCCTAAATCAAGTAGTGTCTCCCCGCCCTTCACAGGGCACGCAGCAGCCAACAACACCGCATCAATCGAGGTTTGGAAGCCTCCGCCGGGTTGTTGCAAGGCAATGGCCTTATTTAAAAGATGTATAACGCGGGTCATAGACGCTTATTAGAATCATTTGCGCCCAGCGGCAAGTCCATTTGCGTCATTAGGATTAAATCAAGCTGATTATAAAGAAGGCTATTTAAGGTCGGCGGCACGTCTTCACGCGCGTTAAACTGCGCCCGATTATTCATTTTCGCAATCACATTAGCGATATTATTTTGCGCCTGTGCGATCTGTTCATCTTGATTAGCAGGTGCAGCGGTCTGCTTTGCGACCTTAAAGACCTGAGCGCTCGATGTAACGACTTCGTCTGCATTCGCGCCTGTATCTGCTTCGGCGATTTGCACATCCTGCGCGTCACTTGGCATAAAATCTTTGCTGTCCATTTTAAACTTCCTGTCAAAAAAGGCGTAGACCTCGTCCAAGGATTTGGCGCGCCCTGTTGATTTATCGTAGAACACATTTTGATTGGCCGCAGCAGCCTTAGGAAACAAGACTGCGGCGGGATCAGACCCATTTTGATCTTTGGCATTCAAAAAGGCCGAAGCCTGCCCCGCGCCAAGGAAATGTGCAAAATATAACTCAGTCGCTCCGATATCACCGCCCCAATTGCGATCAAGATAGCGGGCATTTTCGCCTGCGAACTCGGCCGCCATTTGGGATGCGATTTGCGGGTCTTTACGCAGATCAAGCAGGCTTTGCTTATCCTGCGCGGTATCAATGCCTAATTTCTCGCCATATCGATCAACCATATTCATCCATGTGGATTCAATAAATTGGAACAGGCCAGTTGCGCTGCTGGTTTTGGCTTTGATATCGGCATCAAAGCTGCTTTCGGCGCGGGCTTGTTGCAAAAGGTAGGCAAAATCGACACCGCTGCCTTCGCTGGCGTCACGGATTGCCGCGACCACTTGACGCGGCGCAGCAACATTAAATGTATCTAAGACTTTGTTTTGTATATAATTTATTAAGTCTGTCATGCCATACTGAAACCAGAGTAAAAATAGTTTATACTTATCATCACGCTTAGCATTGCAACGTGCGTGCCAGTTTTCACTTTGAAGGAGATTTCATGTCTGATTATACGCCCCCGACCCAAGATATGCAGTTCACACTAGAAGACGTTCTTGGTTTCACGCATGAGGAGCTGGACAGCGAAACCATCACTGCCATTTTGGATGAGGCAAGTAAACTGGCCCGCGATGAGCTTGCACCGCTTAACGCCACAGGTGACCAGCATGGCGCGCGCATTGATACGCAAACAGGTGATGTCACAACCGCGCCTGGGTTTAAAGACGCCTATGCCAATTATCGTGACGGCGGGTGGAACGCCGTGCCGTTTGATCCTGATTATGGCGGGCAAGGCCTGCCGTGGGCGATTGCCTTTCCCGTGCAGGAAATGTGGCAAGGCGCGAATATGAGCTTTGGCTTATGCCCCCTACTCAACCAAGGCGCCGTCGAAGCGATCAGCGCCCATGGCTCACAGGATTTAAAAGACACCTATCTTGAAAACCTGATCAGCGGACAATGGACCGGCACAATGAACCTAACCGAGCCTCAGGCAGGATCAGACCTTGGACTATTATCCGCCAAGGCCGTGCCCAACGATGACGGCACGTTTAAAATATCGGGACAGAAAATCTTTATCACCTACGGCGATCACGATATGGCCGACAACATTATTCACTTGGTTCTGGCGCGCCTGCCAGATGCGCCCGATGACGTCAAGGGGATATCTTTGTTTGTCGTGCCCAAATTCCTGCCCGATAGCGGCGCGCGCAACGCGGTGAAGTGCATTGGGCTAGAGCATAAGCTTGGCATTCATGCCTCGCCGACCTGCACGATGGACTTTGACGGTGCGACAGGCTTCATCGTGGGCGAGCCTCATATGGGCCTAAAATACATGTTCACAATGATGAACAATGCACGTTTAAGCGTTGGCCTGCAGGGCGTCGCCATTGCAGAGCGCGCCTATCAGCATGCCCTATCCTACGCGCAGGAACGCGTGCAAGGAAAATCCACCGACACGGGCGAGCGCGTTAGCATTGACCACCACCCTGATGTGAAACGTATGCTGCTAGAGATGCGCAGCTGCACCGAGGCGGGACGCGCACTGACCTATCAGGCAGCACTAGCACTCGACAGCGGGGATGAGCTTGTTCATTTACTGACGCCGCTGGTGAAAAGCTGGTGCACGGATATGTCGGTCAGTGTGGCCTCGCTTGGCATTCAGGTTCATGGCGGCATGGGATTTATTGAAGAAACCGGCGCGGCGCAATATATGCGAGATGCCCGCATTTTACCCATTTACGAGGGCACAAACGGCATTCAGGCCGCAGATCTTGTCTTTCGCAAAATCCTGCGCGATCAAGGCACGCTTGCCTTGCGTTATATAGATGAGCTTAAAGACAACATATCACCCGATCATCAGGATGATATGCAGCCTTATCTGAATGATTTAACCGACCTGATTAAGGCAATCGGCGCGCATAAAGACATCAATGCCTTGTCCTTTGCCGCGAAACCTTGTTTAGATGCATTTGCTCTGATCGCGGGGGCGTGTTTGCTGTCCCGCAGCGCGATCGCCGTCCAATCGCACAGTGATCCAGACTTTGCCGCGCAGAAAATAGAGAGCATTACATTCTTTATTCAGCATATCTTGCCGCGCGCACATGGGCACCTGATCTCGGCGCGTCATAGCCTATAATAGCAATATGAATTTTTACTGCGCGCCTGGTCCGTAATTATCCTGCGCGTATGTGCCGCGTGCGCAATTGGAATGCGCTCCGGTTTGTGCGCGCACTGCATTTTTGGCGTTTGCTTCGTATTTTTTCAGTTCAAAAATTTTGGCGTATTCATTGCCAAAGCATGTGCAATATGTTTCTGCATCGACCTTTTTCGGCAATAACAGCGTATTAGACTTACACTGCGTATACTGATTAAAGGCCTCTTCACTGGCATCTATGCATTCACGGTCTATCTTTGCCATGATGCTTTTGCGGGTTGCCTGAATGCCGTTTGCAATGCGCTTATCAAGGAATTGTGCCGCTAAACACTCGCAATCATGGTGAGCGCGCAACGTATCACTATATTCACAATATTGATAAAATGTTTCCGCTTCTTGGATATAGGCATCAGGGATATCCGCATCATCCATTCCTGCCTCAGGCGGGGCAACGCTTTGCGGCGGCGTTTCTGATGGCTGCGTTTGGTTTTGTGGCGCGGGCTGCTGCGCTTGCTGCTCGGCTTCTTGCTGTAAGATTTCGGCCTCTAGCGTATCAAGGAAATCTTGCGCATATGCTGGCGCAAAGACGCCGCACACAGATAATGCCAACAGGAAAACAGAAAGAAACTTCATGATATAAATAATAGCATGCGGCACGCACAAAGCAAAAAGTTTTAGATATCCTTCTCAAGCGCACTGAGAAGGCGCAGCACCCGGGCAGAGCTTTCCTCAACCGCATCAATTTCCGCCAAAGCGCCAGACCTAACGCATAGATATAAAAAAACTCCGCAGATTATACGGAGTTTTTTATTAATTTTATAGGCTAAAACACAGGTTATACGTCAAGAACCATGCGCTGAGGATCTTCAACAAGCTGCTTGATACGAACAAGGAAGCTTACTGCCTCGCGGCCATCGATAATACGGTGATCATATGAGTGTGCCAAATACATCATTGGGCGCGCTGCGATCTCGCCAGAGGGTAGAACTACTGGGCGTTGCTGGATTGAGTGCATGCCCATAATGCCCGATTGTGGTGTGTTCAAAATCGGCGTTGAAAGCAATGATCCAAATACACCACCATTTGTGATTGTAAATGTACCGCCCTGCATTTCGTCCATGCCCAGTTTACCATCGCGTGCACGCTTACCAAGATCAACGATTTTCGCTTCGATTTCAGCCATGCTCATTTGATCAGCATCACGCAATACAGGAACAACCAGACCTTGTGGTGTCGAAACAGCCACGCCAATGTTGTAGTAGTTTTTGTAAATGACGCTGTCGCCGCTGATTTCTGCGTTAACGGCTGGGAACTCTTTCAAGGCCTGAACCGCTGCTTTTACGAAGAACGACATAAAGCCAAGCTTAATACCATGCTTCTTCTCGAAAGCATCTTTGTATGACTTGCGCACATCCATGACAGGTTTCATGTCAACTTCGTTGAATGTTGTCAAAATCGCCGCAGTGTTTTGTGCTTCTTTCAAGCGTGATGCGATCACCTGACGCAATTTTGTCATTTTCACTTTTTCTTCGCGGTCGCCTGCGTCACGTGCAGGGCTAGCCTTCGCTGGTGCAGGTGCGCTTGCCGCAGGAGCCGCCTTTGGCGCAGATGCTGGCTTAGACGCTAAGAAGTTTTGAACATCTTCTTTTGTGATGCGGCCATCATCGCCACTTGCTGGGATAGATGATGCATCAAGATTATTATCTGCAATCATTTTACGCACTGCAGGTGATAGTTTTGGCTCGTCCACTGGCTCAGCTGCTGGTGCAGGAGCCGCCGCTGGTGCAGCTTCTTCTTTTGGTGCAGGCGCGGCTTCTTCTTTTGCAGGTGCAGGCGCAGCAGCACCACCTTCGCTTAGCTCACCAAGCAATGCGCCAACTTCAACGTTTTCGCCTTCGCCAACTGAGATTTTAGAAATCACACCATCTGCAGGTGCGTTAACTTCTAATGTTACTTTATCTGTTTCCAGCTCAACGATAGGCTCATCCGCTTTAACAGCTTCACCTTCTTTTTTCAGCCATTGAGCAACTGTTGCCTCACTTACAGATTCACCAAGTGTTGGGACAATAATTTCAGTCATTTTATTCTTTCCGCCTTATGGATTTGTTTATCAATAAATCAAACGATCGAACATTTTACTTACGCCGATCAGCATGGAAACACAACCCCTAAAAATGTTGCCACCCTTGTTTTTTCGGCAGTTCTAGCTCCTCGCCCGCATCGCCAAGAAGGCTTATCTGACCGCGACCTTTTACAAAATGCCCAATGATGGCGGGATGCGCGCCAATTTTTTGTAATGCGCGCAGGCATTGTGCAGTTTTATCCCGTGGAACGCTTAGGGCGATATGATAGTCATCACCGCCGACAATGGCCTGCATGGGATCACAATCTGAGATAGGAATCGCGCCCAGATCAAGCGCCGCATCCATCAAGGAGGCCTGCGCCACGTGCCCAATATCGGCCAGCAATCCGTCAGAGATATCCACCGCCGCATTTGCATAGGCGCGCACAACGGCCGCCATATCCTTATGATGACGCGGCGGCGCAATGGTTTCGCCGCGCTGATATGCGCTATACCCCTCACCCAGCGCGCCCGTCACTATAATCGCATCGCCATCTTGCGCGCCTGCCCGCGTTATGCCTTTGCCGCGCGGCTGCAGCCCGATCATTGTTATCGTAATCGATAGTCCCACCTGAACCGAGGTTGTATCGCCGCCACTGCAAAACAGGTCAAGTGCATCCTGATCTGTTTTCAACGCCGCCGTAAACGCCGAAAGCCATCCCGAATCTGGCGTAGAAGAAAACGCCACGGCCAGTTGATAACACAGCGGATCTCCCCCGCCAGCCATAATATCAGACAGATTACTGCGCAGTGCCTTCTGCGCGATAATGACGGGGTTTGTATTTTTAAAGAAATGCACACCTTCATTAAGCGTGTCTGTCGTCAGGACAATTTGCTGCCCGTCTGGCACTTGCAAGGCCGCCGTATCACTTTGAAAGCCGCGCGCGGCCTCGTGCCCCTGAGCCAGCGGATAGAAATAGCGCTGTATCATATCAAATTCAGACATCGCGCCCCTCGATCGTTTGGTAATTATGGCATAAAGGCCCATGACCGCCGCCAACATCCAGTATGCCAGCATGATGAATAGCCTGCCACACATAAGATTGCGCGCCTTGCACGGCCTCTGGCACAGATTGCCCTTGCGCCAGCATCGTCGCCAGCGCAGATGAAAGCGTACAGCCAGTTCCGTGCGTACTTTTAGTATCTATTCGACCCGTTTCGAATAGATATTTTTCACCCTTTAAAAACAGCCAATCTTCAACTTTGTCAGATTTTGCATGACCGCCTTTTAATAAAACGGGCGCGCCGCCAAAAATTTGCACCAAGTTTTCGCCTGCGCGCTCAACATCCAAGACTGCGCCTCGCAAGAAGACCTCGGATTCAGGAATATTAGGCGTCACCAATGTCGCGATTGGCGCTAGGCGGTTTTGAATAACCTCGATGGCGGCCTGACTGGTCAGGCGATGTCCACTGGTTGACACAATCACGGGATCAAGCACAATAACCGGCGGGCGGTATTGCTCAAGCATATCGGCGACGCACTGCGCCGCGTATTCATCGCCCAACATCCCAATTTTTACCGCATCGACGCGCACATCAGTAAAGATGGCGTCTAATTGCGCCTTAATAAAGGATTCATCAACGACCTGCGCATCAGTGACGCCCTGCGTATTTTGTGCAGTCAGCGCCGTCAGCGCCGCCATACCATACCCGCCCAGCGCGGCAATGGTTTTCAAATCGGCCTGAATGCCTGCGCCGCCCGATGGGTCGGACCCTGCAATGGAAAGGATATTTTTAATCTTTGTGTGCGTCATCCCTATGGAATTAGCACACCACACATAGGAACGCTAGCGTTTACGAATACGGTCTAAAAGATAAAGCAAGGCACTACAAATAGTTCGCATACATAACAAATTGTTTCGTACAGAAAACTCCAAAAGACATTTATTTAGAGCACTCCAATTTAGGAAGATTGTCACGCCACTCTTGTATATCATAACCTGCCTCTAACAGCAGTTTTTCTCTGCGGGCGCGCTGACAAGCCGCATTCATACCAACGATAGCACTGGCGACAGAACGCGGAATCGCCTGATTATTCACAACATTATTGAAAAATAAAATATCGCGTTTTTTATACCCTAAATAGTGACCGATATCTTTTTCTAAATATGATTCAGGGTGATTTTCTGGATCACGGTCATATTTATAACATGCGACGACTCTCTTCAGTATATCTTCGCACTCTGGCTGAGCATAGTGCCTAAGAATATGGCGCTCACCAGGGGTTTGTGGATGCATATACTCTACATCCATAGCTATTAAAGCCCCTTCCTCAACGGCCTGATCCATGCGCTTGCGGTCTAAATGCATTTTTAGAATACGATCATCTCCAAAATTTGTGTCGCCATCAAAAACAGGAGACCAGGTGATGTCCTTTTTCTTTGCGAGCATAAGCTCCGCTTCAATGCCAACATGCGGCCCTATGACAGGAAATGCTGCCAAAAATTCACGTTTTAATGACTTAAACTTCATGCAAACATATTAACAGCAGTCAAGTAGTTATGTCAATAAACGTGCGTTACTAATGTAGAAATTGAGTTTGAAAATGGTGCTGCTGAAGAGAATTGAACTCTCGACCTCACCCTTACCAAGGGTGCGCTCTACCACTGAGCTACAGCAGCGTTTTGGGGTATAAAGTGAAGTTTTCCCCAGACGGATGCTCTTGTACAATAAAAGGACTCGCATGTCACGCCCATTTTTGATTAGAAATAGAATATGTCCAATAAAAAGACGAAACAAGATATCAGGGCCGACAAACGTGCGGCAGCGCTGCGGGATAATCTTCGCAAGCGTAAGGCTGCGCAGGCTCAGAAAAAGGATACTCCTGAAACACCCCCTAACAAAAATGCCGAAGAAGGATAACGATGACTGCTTCTCTTCCAGATAATTCTGCTGATATGATGGCCGACCGCGCAACAATGCCGGGTATTTTACCAGACCACGAAATTCGCCGCCTTGCCCAAGAAGAAGGCATGATCGAGCCTTTTGTCGAGAAACAACAGCGCGATGGCGCGATTTCTTTCGGCCTGTCTTCTTATGGTTATGATGCGCGATGTGCCCCTGACTTTAAGATTTTCACCAATGTTGACAATGCCTTAGTAGACCCTAAAAACTTCTCGGCGCAAAGTTTTGTTGACAGAAACACTGATATTTGCGTAATACCTCCTAACAGTTTTGTGCTGACGCATACTGTAGAATATTTCCGCATCCCCGAAGATGTCTTGGTGGTTTGCCTTGGTAAAAGCACCTATGCGCGGTGCGGATTGATTGTCAATGTGACACCGTTAGAGCCCGGTTGGGAAGGTCACGTGACCTTGGAAATTTCGAACACAACACCTTTGCCGGCGCGCGTTTACGCCAATGAAGGTGTCGCACAATTTTTATTTTTTAAAGGGAGCAGCCGCTGTGAAACAAGCTATGCAGACAGACAAGGCAAATACATGGGACAAAGAGGCGTCACCCTCCCCCGCCTCTAAATCAGCGGATATGCCCGCCGAGGCGCAAGCCAAGCCTGCCACAAGTGGCGGTTTGGATAAGCTTGTCATCCAAGGCGGACAAGAGCTTCATGGCGAGATTGCCATTAGCGGCGCAAAAAACTCTGCGCTGAAGTTGATGTGCGCGGCGCTGCTGAGTGAGGAAACGCTTCGCCTTGAAAATATGCCAAATAGTCTGCGCGATATTAATTCACAAATTGAATTGCTGGATCACTTGGGATGCACCATTGATTGCAAAGATGATTTGATGGCGATTAATGCAGGCACGGTTCACACCATTGATGCGCCTTATGACATTGTGCGTAAAATGCGCGGATCAATCCTTGTGCTAGGGCCTCTTCTAGCGCGCTTTGGCGAGGCACGCGTGTCATTGCCCGGTGGCTGCGCGATTGGGACACGCCCGATTGATTTGCACCTTGAGGGCCTCAAGCAAATGGGCGCAGAAATTATTCTGGATGACGGATATGTGATTGCCAAGGCCCCTGCTGGTGGCCGATTGATTGGCGGCAAGATCCTCTTCCCCAAAGTTTCTGTCGGCGCGACCGAGAATTTGATGATGGCCGCCACCCTTGCCAAAGGCACAACCATTTTGGCCAACGCCGCGTGCGAGCCTGAAATTTCAGATCTTGGCGAATGCCTCATTAAAATGGGCGCGAAGATTTCGGGCCTTGGCACATCCACAATTACAATCGAAGGCGTTGATAGCCTGCACAGCGCGCAGCACAGCGTTGTTCCAGACCGCATTGAAACAGGCACTTATATGATGGCTGTTGCTATGACTGGCGGCGAGCTTCGCCTTAAGAAAGCAAAGCTTGCGCACCTTAGCGCGCTGATCCCGCCGCTGGAGCGTGCAGGCGTAAACATCACCGAGGATAATGATGACATTATTATCTCGCGCGATAAATCAGTCCCCCTCAAAGGCACTGACATCATGACCGAGCCTTATCCAGGCTTCCCCACTGATTTGCAAGCACAGTTCATGTCGATGATGACATTGTGTGCAGGTGCCAGCATGGTGACTGAAACGATTTTCGAAAACCGCTTTATGCATGTGCCAGAACTTGCACGCATGGGCGCAGACATTACCGTTCAAGGCAATTCTGCGATTGTACGCGGCGCAAAAACATTGAAAGGCGCGCCTGTGATGGCCACAGATTTGCGTGCATCAGTTGCGCTGGTTCTGGCGGGGCTTGTTGCCGAGGGCGAAACCATTGTAAACCGCATCTATCACCTAGAGCGCGGATACGAAGACATCGTCGGTAAATTGTCAGCCTGCGGCGCGAACATTCAAAAAGTTCATTGACATAACGCAGTAAACTCTGTTTAATGCTGGCATAATTATAATATGCATGAACAGGGCATAAAAATTGCGTACAACAGAACCACCAACTTTAAGGTTGGCTACATTCAATGGTAAAAAAATAGCGGGCGATTATACGCCTGCGCCTCTTCAACACGATTTTTCACAAAACGGTTACAAAAAACCGCTGCGCCCAACAGTGGACGACATACCTTATCAGGCATTCCGTCAACATGAGGACAGCATTCCACCGTCTTTACACGAAGACATCCCCCTTACTGATCAGGATTTTGACTCTGCCGAAGCGTTTGAAAAGGATTGGAGCAACGCTCTTGCCAGAGCAAAGGAAGAGATAAAAACAGAAGATCAAGACATACCTCTTGCCCACTGGTTATCACTAAACATCAATGATATGCACGCATCCACTGATTTTCAACACGATCTAAAGGCCGTTCTGAGCGCCAAAAGACATTGCAGTGATGCGGATATAGATAGCCGTAGCATTAAGAACAGTCAAGCTATTAGCTTTCTCTCGTATCATAGCGCGAGCATTCGCAGCACATTGAAAAGCGCTCTTATTCCAGATGACGTCATATTGAGCACACTGATTGACCAAGACACCATCGATAACGGCGCACCATTGCCAGCCGGAGCCCTGGACCTCGCGCAGCGTTCTATTGATCTAATCAAACGCAACTGTGAAGGATATAGTGAGCAAAATCAGGAAACGCGCATAGCAACCTGCATCCGCTTGCTAGAGATGACAGAGGCCTTTTTACATGATTATATCGCCATGACAGAATCCGAACCTGCAAGCTACCTGCTGAATCAAGATGAGGATTATTCTGATGTACAGTACATGGTCGCCCAGCAACACATCACCAGAATTTGTGAACACTTCGTCAACAACCAAAATCATTTAGCTGCTTTCTTTAATATCCACACAGCGGAAGATGCTTATGGCCATTTAGGAAGAGCGCTACTGAAGGACTTAAACAAACGAGGCTACATGTTCGCGGCCCGACCTTATCACCAGGAGATTTTAGTCGACACACTTTTATCTGACGTTCAGGAAAGCTTTGCTGGCGCGCAGTCACGTGACAACATCTGCGACAGTAACAACATTGCAAGTTTTCCTCTTATCACGCGCACAGAAAAAGGCAAAAACTTCTCTTCCGTATGCATGCAAAATATACCTAACACCTCCCCTCTGGAGAGTGACCTACACGACCTGACTGCGTGCCTCAATAAATGCATCATTTCTTTTGCAACGAAGGCGCCCGCAAACGAGACAGCCGCACAGATATATACGCTCTCTACCGAGGATATACGAGAAGCCCCAGAGCCAAATAGACCTTGAAACAGGAATCGTTAAACAATGGCAAATACACCCGAGAACTCGCATTTAAAAATCATTGCCTCAAACCCACATCTTGAACGCACACCGCCCGCTTGCGGCACGCTGCGCGTCATTTTTCAAGACATGTCACCACAAGCCCACGACGAGGAAGAGCCCCTTTTCGATAAAAATGATGACATGCGCTATGGTTTGTCTGATGCGCCTCATGCATTTGACGATGAGAACACAGAAGACATCCCCATTGAAAAACAGCTTAAACGCATCGAACGGGACGAAGAATGGGACACAGCCCAAGCTCAACGCATTGCCAGTGACTACGCCGCAGTTTATGGCTCTGAAATTATGGCGTATGTGAACCCGCACCTATCGCGGCACAAGCCTACGCCCTCGTTTAAGCACGTCATTCAAACAGCCTTTACAAATAATCTAAAAACAAGCGAAAGCCTGCATGTCGAAGCACACCATTTTCAGGCGGCATTTCCCGAATATATGCACGTTTCTTTCAAAAAGGCCCTTGAGCCCTTGAAAGAATATGCTCACTGCATGTTCAAAGACCGCATCGTCCCGCATCATGTTATACATGCGACACTGCTCGCCGACGAGATTGACCTGAAACGTAACAATCTTCCGCGCAAGGCCTATCGCATCAGTAAAAAAGCAAATCAGGTTTTAGAAAATGATTGCCACGATTTAGATAAGGCATCAGTAAACGTAAAGGCCGTTGTTTACGCAAGCTTGATGAGCGAAATTAAAATGCGCACCGAAGATTGCCAACAGCGCCTTGCCGACGATCTGCGCGAAAAAGCACTCGCCGAGAACGCACAAGAACCTGAATACACCGAAGAAGATTATGCACGCACAATGGCTATGCTTCGCTATATTGCTGAACAGTTTATCGCGCAAAGCCCGCAGCAAACATCCTTTTATAAAATAGAAGATACAGATGACCTGCTTGATGCGATGATTACGGCGATTGAAGGGTACGACCCCTCATATCTGTTCGAAGCCAACGAAGAAGATGCGGGTTTTATTTTAGAACTCACAACCGATTATCTTAATGCTACGCGCACAATTCCTGCTTATTTTCAAAACAGCGCAGCCGCCCCCGATAAGGTGACCGCTCTTTTACAGCACTCTGACGAGTCAGATTCCCTTACTGACTGCATGAACAACATCCCCTGCACGAACGCCTTTGAACAAGCCCTTCACGAGCGTGCAGCCGAACTTCATCGCCTTTTACTGGCCGAAAAAGGCATCGAAATCAAAGAAGATCTCGCAAGCGTCACATCCATCAAGGACGCATTAGCGCGTCGCAATGAGGCTCCCGCGCCGCTTCACGATCCCTCATAATTGTATATTCACGCCTTTACCTCTTGCGCTGTGGCGGCGTGCGGGTTATGAACATCTTCATGACTGACGATAAACTTATTTTTGCTATTCCCAAAGGGCGCATTTTAAAAGAGCTTCTCCCTCTGCTTGAGGCCTGTGACATCGTGCCCGAGGATGATTTTTTCGATGATAAATCCCGCAAATTGCGTTTCGAAACGAACCAGCCTGATTTGGACATCATCCGCGTGCGCGCCTTTGATGTTGCAACGATGGTGGCCTATGGCGGCGCGCAATTAGGCGTGGTTGGATCTGATGTTCTTGAAGAATTTAACTATGATAATCTTTATGCGCCGCTGGATTTAAATATCGGGCATTGCCGCCTGAGCATCGCCGCGCCAAACGAGATCGCCGATGAGGCGCTTGATAACCAAAGCCACATTCGCATTGCCACAAAATACCCGCACCTGACTGCGCGTTACTTCGCCGAGCGCGGCATTCAAGCCGAGTGCGTTAAATTAAACGGCGCAATGGAAATTGCTCCGGCGCTGGGCATGGTCAGTCACATTGTGGATTTGGTCTCCACTGGATCAACCCTGAAAGCCAACAATCTGCGCGAGGTCAGCACTTTGGTTGATATATCCTCTCGCCTTGTTGTGAACCGTCAGGCCATGAAAACACGTCAGGTGCGCATGCAGGGCTTTATTAACGCTCTACAGCAGAGTTTAGCCAATTCATAATCAAGCCTTGCTTTTTCAGGCGCTTTTGTATAATACCAACCAGTAATTTACGAAAACACTACTTTTATAAGGACAGATATTAAAACCATGGCAAAAGAAGATCTCATTGAATTCAAAGGCGTTATTACTGAAATTTTGCCCAATGCCATGTTCCGCGTGACACTGGAAAACGAGCACGTGATCCTTGCGCATATGTCTGGAAAAATGCGTAAAAACCGCATTCGTGTCCTTCAGGGCGACACTGTCATTGTTGAGATGACACCTTACGACCTGACTAAGGGCCGCATTATCTTCCGCGAGAAATAAAATGACTTTGATCCTTGCCTCTGCCTCGCCGCGGCGCATTGATCTGCTCAAGCAAATTAACATCACACCCGATGATGTCATTCCTGCTGACATTGATGAAACGCCGATAAAAGGCGAAACAGGTCGTGAACTGGCTGAGCGTCTTGCCATCGGCAAGGCCAGCGCCATTACCGCGCAGCGCCCTGACGCGTTTATCCTTGGCGCAGATACCGTTGTTGCCGTTGGACGGCGCATCTTGCCCAAAACAGAAACCCGCGACGATGCGGCGCAGTGCCTTGCCCTCCTCAGTGGCCGTTCGCACCGGCTTTATGGCGGCATCGCCCTTGCCTGCCCTGATGGCTCTATCGTTAGTCGCTGCGTTGAAACGCGTGTGACCTTCAAACGTCTGAGCACCGCAGAGATCACAGCCTACCTTGATAGCGGCGAGTGGAATGGCATTGCAGGCGGTTATGCTATCCAAGGGCGCGCGGCAGCCTTTGTAAAAAGCATCCACGGATCATATTCCAATATTGTCGGCCTATCCCTTTATGATACAATGAATTTATTGCAGGGTAAAAACGCCCTTTAAGGGACAACAAACAGGCACGCAAACGTGGATATTCTTATCGAAGAATCAGAGGGCGCTCTTTGGGCGGCCGCCGTAAAAAATAACACTATCCAATCACTTGAGATCGACACCGTGATGGAGCATGTCCGCTGGGGCGATATCTATCAAGGGCGCGTTAAGACGTTGGACACCGCGCGTGATGCAGCCTTTATAGACCTTGGTGAAGGGCTAACAGGTTTGCTCTATAACAAAAATATCCGCATTCAAAACGCTGATGGATCGGTCACTCGGGGCGGCAGCGATTCGATTGGCAAGCTCCTCTCGCCCGGGGATTTGATTATTGTGCAGGCCAAAACGGCGTATATCGAATCAGATAATGATCGCTATACGATGGAAAATAAAATGCCCGAGGTCAGCATGGATGTCTCCCTGCAAGGGCGGTATCTGATTTACTGCCCTATGATGCCGACCAACCGCATTTCGCAGCGCGTATATAACAAGAAACTGCGCGATCAAATGCGAGCGATGCTGGATCAGCTGGACGATATTCACGGATGCATTTTGCGCGCCTCAGCAGGTAATACGCAAACGGACTTGCTCCGCCGTGAGGCCGCGACGCTCAAAAAAGGGTGGGACAGTATTATCGGCACTATCCCAGATGATGAGCCACAAATCCTTGCCGCTGGCCTTGACGCCGTGCAGCGCATCCTCAGCGACATGGCAGGACAATCCATTAACAGCATCGAAGTCGTCACCATGGAGCATTACGAATATGCCGAGCAATGGTGCCATATCTTCGCGCCAGACCTTGCGCCAAAGATTCGCCCTGTCGAGCTTGAAAACGCGACAGATGATCTGGCCTTGTTTCACGAGCGCGACATCATGGATCAGATAGATGCGCTGACAAAGTCCTATTTCACCCTGCCCCATGGCGGGAACCTTATCATTCAAAGTACTGCGGCGCTGACCGCGATTGACGTGAACAAAGGGCAAGATAATCGTGGCCACCTTGATACCAATATCGAGGCGGCCATCCATGCGATGCGCCAGATGCGCCTGCGCAATATTGGCGGCGTTATTTTGCTCGATGCGCTGAAAATGAAAAATAAAAAAGAAGCCGACCAGTTTCTAAGCGTTGCCCGCAACGAAGCAGCCAAGGATTCCTGCACTGTTCAGATCCATGGTATGACAGGATCAGGACTGCTGGAAATCACGCGAAACCGCCGCACACCCGAGCTTGCGCAGCGACTGCAACAATAATATCCCAAACTATCGTGGAATTTTTTCAAATGCCACTAGACACGGCGCTTTGTTTTGCCTATAAGCTTTCCAATTACACCACTTTGAGACCGCCCGGGTAGCTCAGTGGTAGAGCAGGGGATTGAAAATCCCCGTGTCGGTGGTTCGATCCCGCCCCCGGGCACCATTTCAAAGCAAGAAAGTGCATGCTGCGTACATGCAGCCCTTTCGTTGACGAACGAAAAGATTTAACAGCAACTTAAGGCTCTATTATGGTTTCAGCTGCCGAGCAACTGGCGAAAAACGCAAATTGGGGTGCTTTTGCCAAAGCAACCGATCTCAAAAAACGTATCATGTTTGTACTAGGCGCCCTGCTCGTCTACCGATTGGGTACATATATTCCTGTTCCAGGTATTGATCTGGCCGTTTGGAATGAAATTTTCACACAAAAAGGTGGCGGTATCCTCGACATGTTTAACATGTTCTCTGGTGGTGCCTTGTCACGTATGACTATTTTCTCGCTGAACATCATGCCGTATATTTCGGCATCGATTGTGATGCAACTTGCAAGCGCAATGTCGCCTAAGCTGGAAGCGATGAAAAAAGAAGGCGAATATGGCCGCATGCAAATCAACCAATATACGCGTTATTTGACGGTATTGTTGGCGACTATTCAGGGTTACACATTGGCTGTCGGCCTTGAAAGCATGCAAGGCGCAAGCGGTTCTGCCGTGATTGACCCTGGTATGTTCTTCCGCATTTCAACTGTTATTACGATTGTTGGCGGTACAGTCTTCTTGATGTGGCTGGGTGAGCAGATCACATCACGCGGCATTGGTAACGGCATTTCATTGATTATCTTCGCAGGTATTGTTGCGGAATTGCCGCGCGCATTTGCTTCAACACTTGAACTTGGCCGTCAAGGCACGTTCAACCCAGTTGAGCTTTTGTTCCTAGCAGCCATGATCGTTGGCGTTATCGCATTTATCGTTTTCATGGAGCGCGCAAATCGCCGCATCATCGTTCAGTATCCAAAACGTCAAGTTGGCGCAAACCGCATGAGCGGCGGCGAAAGCAGCCACATTCCGCTTAAGCTGAACACATCTGGCGTTATTCCGCCGATCTTTGCGTCATCGCTTTTGCTATTGCCTTTGACAATTGTTGGCTTTACTGGCGCAAGCGGCAGTGATTTTTCTGCGACAGTTTCACAGTTCCTTCAGCACGGCCAGCCGCCGTACATGATCGCCTATGGCGCGCTGATTTTGTTCTTCTCATTTTTCTATACTGCGATTGTGTTCAACCCAGAGGAAAACGCAGAGATGCTGCGCAAGTATGGCGGCTTTGTTCCGGGCATTCGCCCAGGCAAGCAAACTGCCGAGCACCTTGATTACGTTCTGACACGCATCACAGCCATTGGCGCGCTCTATTTGGTGTTTATTTGTTTGCTCCCTGAATTTTTGATTTCAAAATATAATATGCCTTTCTATTTTGGCGGAACCAGTTTATTAATTGTAGTTTCAGTGACGATGGATACGATTGCTCAAGTCCATTCTCACATGATTGCCCATCAATATGAGGGGCTGATGAAGAAGTCTAAATTACGAGGTAAAGGTAAACGCAAATGAACCTGATCATTTTTGGCCCACCAGGCGCCGGTAAAGGAACCCAAGCAGTCAGACTGGAAGACAAATACGGTCTAAAGCAACTCGCAACTGGTGATATGCTCCGCGCAGAAGTTGCAAGCGGCAGCGAACTTGGTCAAAAATTAAAAGACATCATGGATTCAGGGCAGCTCGTTTCCGATGACATTATTGTTGAAATCATTGCAGAGCGCATTTCCAAGGCCGACTGCGAAAATGGTTTCATTCTTGACGGTTTTCCCCGCACAGTTCCACAGGCCGAAGCCTTGGACGATATGCTAAAAAACATGAAGCGTGACCTTGATCACGTTATCGTTTTGGATGTTGATCAAGATATCCTGATTGACCGCATCATTCAGCGCAATAAAGAAACAGGTGGATCTCGCGCAGATGATACGCCTGAGACTTTAAAAAAACGCCTTGATGTTTACAACGAACAAACAGCGCCTGTTCTCCCCTACTTCGAGAGCAAAGGCTTGCTTCGTAACATTGACGGCATGGCATCAATCGACGATGTAACCGCCGCAATCGAAGCCATTTTAGACATCAAATAAATATTCCTGCAGATTGCAGAAAAATATCCATAAAAACGTTGACAGCGCCTGCAATATGCTTATATTGCGCCTATCTCTGTAGAAGTCTGCCGAGATGGCGCTGCGCGTTGTCTAACAACATTATAACGCACAGCATCAATTTGTTTACAAACCGGAGTGATCCTTGTGATGTGCGTACGGTTTGGCTTAAAATGAAAGGAAACGAAAACTATGGCACGTATTGCTGCTGTTAACGTACCGGATAAGAAGCGCATTCCTATTGCGTTGACTTACATCCACGGTATTGGTCGTACGACCGCTTTTAAAATCTGTGAAGCTTTGGGCATTGATACGCAACAGCGTATGGGCGATGCTTCTGAAGAAACGCTTAATGCTATTCGCGCAGAAATCGAAAAACCTGAATACATGATCGAAGGTGACTTGCGCCGTCAGACATCAATGAACATCAAACGTTTGATGGACATGAAATGCTACCGCGGCTTGCGCCACCGTTCTGGTCTTCCAGTGCGCGGCCAAAATACGCGTGTGAATGCTCGCACACGTAAGGGCCCTGCTAAGCCAATTGCTGGTAAGAAGAAATAAGGGAGGACTTTGAAACATGGCTAAACCACGTACGAAAAGAAAAGAGAAAAAGAACATCCCTATGGGTGATGTGATTGTTAATTCTACTTTCAACAACACACTTATTACATTCACAGACAAACAAGGTAACGTAATTTCTTGGTCGTCTGCTGGTATGATGGGCTTTAAAGGCTCACGTAAATCTACGCCTTATGCGGCGCAGGTTGCAGCAGAAGATGCTGGTAAGAAAGCACAAGAACACGGCCTTAAAGAAGTTGACGCCCGCGTTAAGGGCCCAGGTTCAGGTCGTGAATCAGCGTTGCGCGCGATTTCAGCGCTTGGTTTTGTTGTTAAATCTATTCAGGATGTAACACCAATTCCTCATAACGGTTGCCGCCCACCAAAGCGTCGCCGCGTATAATCGAATTTAAAAACGCCCGTGTCGCAGTGATGCGGGCGCTTTTAATGTTAACCCAAACTAGCAAGAGACCGGTTAAGAGCCGGGTGAAGTGAAAAGGAAAAAACTATGATCCAGAAGAACTGGCAAGAGCTTATTAAGCCAACTAAAATTGAAATTAACCCAACAAAAGCGCCAAACACAGGCGTTGTTGTTGCAGAACCACTCGAGCGTGGTTTCGGTCTGACACTTGGGAACGCATTGCGCCGTATCCTATTGTCTTCATTGCAAGGTGCTGCGGTAACAGCGGTACAAATCGAAGGCGTATTGCACGAGTTTTCTTCGATCGAAGGCGTACGTGAAGACGTAACAAACATTATCTTGAACATCAAAGCTTTGGCTGTGCGCATGCACGCAGAAGGCCCAAAGAAAATGCGTTTGGTTGCTGAAGGCCCATGCGTTGTTACTGCGGCCATGATCGAAGCTGGCGCTGACATCGAGATCATGAACCCTGAACTTGAGATCTGCACACTTGATAAAGGTGCAAAGCTTAACATGGAAATGACAGTGAACACTGGTAACGGCTACCGCGCGGCTTCTCAGAACCGTCCGGAAGAATGCCCAGTTGGCTTGATCCCTGTTGACAGTGTATTCTCTCCGATCCGTAAGGTTACTTATGAAATCGAAGATACACGCGTAGGTCAGATCACAAACTACGACAAATTGACAATGACTGTTCAAACAAACGGTGTGATCACACCTGAAGATGCTGTTGCTTACGCAGCGCGCATCATGCAAGACCAGTTGCAAGTCTTCATTAACTTTGACGAACCAGAAACAGCAAGCGAAGCTGAAGCTGAAGAAGAGCTACCATTTAACCGCAACCTTCTTAAGAAAGTTGAAGAGCTTGAGCTTTCTGTACGTTCTGCAAACTGCTTGAAAAACGATAACATCGTTTACATCGGTGATTTGGTACAAAAGAGCGAAAGCGACATGCTTCGCACGCCTAACTTTGGCCGTAAATCATTGAACGAGATCAAAGAAGTTCTCAGCACAATGGGTCTATACCTAGGCATGCAAGTTGAAGGCTGGCCGCCAGAGAACATTGATGAGCTTGCTAAAAAGGTTGATGACCAGCAGTTCTAAGATTTTGCGTGAAGCGCTGCATAACGCGGTGCTTCTTGCTTAAACTGGGCAAGGTGCCCACCCCGCTTTGAAACGCGCTTATGTGGTGCATTGCGGAAAGACCATGGCTTTCATACGTGAGGGCCGCAGACTAGCCTAATAAGGGGCTGAAAGGAAAAAGCGATGAAACATCGTATTAAACAAAAGAAACTTAACCGTACTACCAGCCACCGTAAGGCTATGCTTGCGAACATGGCGGCATCATTGGTTAAGCACGAGCAAATCGTAACAACATTGCCTAAAGCAAAAACACTACGTCCATTCGTTGAGAAATTGGTTACTCTTGGTAAACAAGCTGCAGCGAAGCCAGAATCAGCGCTTGCAAAGCGTCGTCAGGCGATTTCAATCATGCGTGACAAAGAACAAGTATCTAAGTTGTTCGACGTCCTAGCAGAGCGTTATGAAGACCGTCCAGGCGGTTACTTGCGCATTATGAAGGCAGGCTTCCGTTATGGTGATGCTGCGCCTATGGCTGTGATTGAATTTGTTGACCGCGACGAAAGCGCGAAAGGCAAAGACAGTGGCCCAACAACATTCCTTGACGAAGAAGTTGAGAGCGAGCACGAGCTTAGCGTTCCAGCTGGTCAAGCGAACACAGCTGCTTAATAAAAGCGTATAGCTTTGATAAGAATTCAAAAGGCGCCCTCCCCGGCGCCTTTTTTTATGCGTAGATTCTACACTAATTTTTTCTATACTCGGATAGCCCCCGGCACTTCGGCTGCCCCCAGTCTCAAAAACAACAATAGAAGCGCATACAACCATCCACACCGTTAACACCTATAATCTGCAAGAGATACAGCTTAACCGCTCTCAGCGTACCTTTAAACGCAAAAAAGCCCCGCTGCGATAGCGAGGCTTTTAATTCTTAGAGCTAAGCGTTTTAATTACGCTTTTTTCGATGTCTTACCGTTTTTAATCGGAGCAACTTCTTTCACGATCAACTCAACAGAGCCACCCGCTTTTTCGATAGATGCTTGTGCGCCTTTAGTAACTTTAACCGCTTTCACAGTCAATTTTGCTTTGATTGCGTCGTTACCGATAACTTTAAGGCCATCTTTCACGCGGCTAATCACGCCAGCTTCTGCCAAGTATTCAGCAGTAATGTCTTTTTTAGCGTCGATCTTCTTGCTTTCAATCGCTTCTGCAAGCTTACCAAGAGTCACTTCAGCATAATTCTTAGTGAATTTTGTGTTGTTAAAACCAAACTTAGGCAAGCGTTGGTACAAAGGCATTTGACCACCTTCGAAACCTTTAATCGCAACGCCAGAGCGTGATTTTTGACCTTTTTGACCAACGCCACAAGTTTTACCCTTGCCCGAGCCAATACCACGGCCAACGATCAATTTCTTTTTCTTTGATCCAGGAACTGGTTTAAGTTCATTCAGTTTCATTGTCTTATCCTTTTCGAGAATGACGTGCCTTAGGCTGCGTCTTCTACTTTTACCAGGTGTTTAACTTTTTCGATCATACCGCGCACTGCAGCAGTATCTTCTAGCTCGCTCGTCTTGTGCATTTTGTTAAGGCCAAGACCAATCAAAGTTGCGCGCTGATACGCTTGGCGGCCGATTGGGCTGCCTGTTTGTGTGATGCGCACAGTTTTCGCAGCTGCTTTTTTCTTTGCAGGTGCTTTTTTAGCTTTTGTTGTTTTCTTTTCTTCAGCCATAACTCTTATCCTTCACTCACAGCAGCATCACCACGTGATGTTGTACGGTTTGATACGATGTCTTTCACATTCTTGCCACGGCGTGCAGCAACCTGACGTGGGTTTTGCATGCTTTTCAAAGCTTCGAATGTTGCGTTAATCATGCTGTATGGGTTGTTAGAGCCGATTGCTTTTGCAACGATATCTTGTACACCCAAAACTTCGAATACGGCACGCATTGGACCACCGGCGATGATACCAGTACCCTGAGGAGCCGAACGAAGAAGAACGCGACCTGCACCATCACGACCTTTAACATCGTGGTGGATTGTGCGGCCTTCGCGCAATGGAACGCGGATAACTTTGCGTTTTGCTTGCTCAGTCGCTTTGCGGATTGCATCAGGCACTTCCTTTGACTTCGCGTGGCCATAACCGAAACGACCTTTACCATCGCCAACAACGACCAATGCCGCGAAACCAAAACGACGACCACCTTTAACAACCTTGGCAACACGGTTAATACCGACAAGGCGTTCGATGAACTCAGGCTCTTCGCGCTCTTGGATTTGATCTGCTTGTGCCATATTTATAATCCTTTTTCTCTACCTAATTCTTTATATTAACCTTAGAACTGCAAGCCGCCTTCACGCGCGCCGTCAGCCAAGGCCTTGATACGTCCGTGGTACAAGAAACGACCACGATCAAAAACTACTTTTTCAACGCCAGCTTTTTTAGCGCGCTCTGCAAGTAATTGACCTACTGCTGTTGCGGCTTCGACGTTGTGACCATTTTTAAGCTTCTCTTTCATTTCAGCTTCGATTGTAGAGGCTGCTGCAAGAGTTTTACCCTGCAAATCACAGATGACTTGCGCATAAATTTGCTTACCTGTGCGGTGTACTGACAGGCGAGGACGTGTCTCACGGTTACCTACACGGTCAATGTTCACGCGACGTAGTTTGTTACGTGTACGATATGTGCGGCGTTGTGCTGATGTTAGTGCTTTAGCCATTGCTGTACTTCCTTATATTATTTCTTCTTACCTTCTTTGATCAGAACGTATTCATCAACGTAACGAATACCCTTACCTTTGTAAGGCTCTGGCTTCTTGAAGCCACGGATCTTAGCAGCAACCTGACCAACAAGTTGTTTGTCGATACCGCTGACTTCGATCTTAGTTTGACCATCCATTTTAACGTCTACGCCTTCAGGGATGTCATAACGAACGTCATGAGAAAAGCCCAAAGCCATAACCAATGTTTTACCTTGAAGTTGAGCACGGTAACCAACACCTTTGATCTCAAGCTTCTTAGAGTAACCTTCAGAAACGCCTATAACGATGTTGTTAACAAGCGTACGCATTGTTGGCCAGATTTGCTTGGCAAAGCGTGTTTCTGATTTAGGTGCCAAAACAATTGTTTTCGCTGTTTTACCGTCATCATTTGCAACTTCAGCGATCTCTACAGACACTTCTTCGTGAATGTCCAAAGATAGCTCACCTAGCTTACCTTTTGCTTTAACTTCCTGACCGTTAACTTGAACGTCAACACCTTCAGGCAATTCAACAGGTTTATTTCCAATACGAGACATTGCTCTAGTTCCTTACTTTATCTTTTCAATCTTCTTAGAAGATCTGACACAAAATTTCACCACCAACGTTTTCAGCGCGTGCTTTATGGTCAGGCAATACACCTTTAGGTGTCGACACAACCAAAACGCCCAAGCCATTGTAGAAACGTGGCATATCTTTAACGCTTGTATAAGTACGGCGACCAGGCTTTGATACGCGGCCGATTTCACGGATAGCGCCTTCGCCATCTGTGTACTTTAGCTCAACGCGCAAAGTCTTTTTGTTGCCTTCAAGATCCACAACTGAATAGTCACGGATAAAGCCTTCTTCTTTCAACACTTCGCAGACGCTGACGTGCAATTTTGAATACAGCGCATCGATCACAGGCTTACGCGCCATTTGACCATTGCGAATTCGTGCAATCATATCGCCGAGAGGATCATTCATAGACATCTTTTAATTCCTCTTCTTTCTCTTACCAACTTGACTTTGTAACACCTGGCAACTCACCACGAGACGCCAGATCACGCAATGCAATACGTGACAAACTTAATTTACGGTAGTAACCGCGAGGACGACCAGTCAAAGAACAACGGTTACGTTGACGGTTTTTCGCGCTGTTACGTGGAAGCTCAGCCAATTTCAAAACGGCTTGGAAGCGCTCCTCAGGGGCGATATCCAAGTTTTTGATAATCGCTTTTAGCTCTGCACGTTTTGCTGCGTATTGTTTAGCAAGCTTGGCGCGCTTCTTGTCTCTTTCGATCATAGCAACTTTTGCCATTGTCTTATCGCCCTTCTCTTAATTCTTGAATGGAAACTTGAAACCACGTAGAAGCTCTTTTGCTTCTTCGTTTGTTTCAGCAGTTGTACAAATAACAATATCCATACCGCGGATCTTGTCGACCTTATCAAACTCGATTTCTGGGAAGATGATATGCTCGGTAATACCAACAGCATAGTTCCCACGACCGTCAAAGCTTTTGCCGTTAATGCCGCGGAAGTCGCGAACACGTGGCAATGCAATTGTAATAAAGCGGTCTAGAAATTCGTACATACGCTCGCCGCGTAGTGTCACTTTACAACCAAGCGCCATATCTTCACGAATTTTGAAAGAAGCGTTTGATTTCTTAGCACGTGTAATTACAGGCTTTTGACCAGCAATCAAGCTCAGATCGTTTGCTGCATTTTCAACAGCTTTACGATCTTGCGTTGCTTCGGTAACGCCCATATTAATTACGACCTTATCCAGCTTAGGCATTTGATGCTTATTTTTATAAGCAAACTTTTCCTGCATCGCTGGAATGATCTCTTTTTCGTACAGTTCTTTATAACGCGGTTGTGTCATTGATCTTCTCGCTTATAACTTATTTTTTATCTTCTGTAGCTTCAGCGTCTTTTTTCGCTTTAGCTGTTTTCTTAGGAGCTGTTTTCTTAGCAGCTTCTTTCTTAGCTGGCTTACCGCCAAACTCTTCACCAGACTTCTTAGCAACGCGTACTTTGCTGCCGTCTTTTAAAGTCTTGTAACCAACGCGCGTCGCTGAACCTGATTTAGGGTCTACCAATGCAACGTTTGATGCGTGAATTGAAAGTTCTTTTTCAACAATGCCGCCTGCAGCAAATTGTGTAGGCTTCTGATGTTTCTTAACAACATTCACGCCCTGAACAACAACGCGGTTTTTCGTAGGCATTACGCTTACTACTTCACCTTTTGTGCCTTTATCGCGACCTGTCAAAACGATGACTTCGTCACCTTTTTTGATTTTCATTTTTGGCTGTGTCATTTTTCTATCCTTACCTATCTCTATTCACCTAAAGCACTTCGCCGGCCAAAGAGATAATCTTCATGAAGCCTTTACCACGCAATTCACGTGTTACTGGGCCAAAGATACGTGTGCCGACAGGCTCTTTCGCATTGTTAATCAAAACACATGCATTACCGTCGAAACGAATTTTTTCACCATGCTGGCGGTTCAAACCGAATTTGCTGCGTACGATTACAGCGCGGCGAACATCACCTTTTTTCACGCGACCGCGTGGAATAGCATCTTTTACAGAAACAACAACGATATCACCGATGTTGGCTGTACGGCGTTTTGAACCACCAAGAACTTTGATGCACTGTACTTCACGAGCACCAGAGTTATCAGCAACTTCCATTCTGCTTTGCATCTGAATCATGGTTTAGTCATCCTTCTTAGCTGATTTTGTTGCTTTTTTAGCAGCCGGCTTTTTCGCTGGCGCTTTTTTCTTTGCTGCTGGCTTTTTCTCTTCTGCTTTTGCAGGAGCAGCTTCAGCCGATGCATCAACAACTGTCCAACGCTTTGACTTAGAAATTGGACGGCATTCGATGATTGATACGCGGTCACCAACAGCGTGCTGGTTTTGCTCGTCATGAGCAGCGTATTTAGTCGTCATCTTAATGTATTTTTTGTAAACTGGGTGACGGAAGCGACGCTCAACCAAAACTGTAATCGTTTTGTCGTTCTTTGCGCTAACTACGTCTCCTTCTAATACTCGGCGAGGCATGAATTATCTCCTTATCCTACTTCTTAAGCAGCTTTTGCTTCGTTTGTCTTTTGCGTAATGATCGTTTTGATGCGAGCAACTGTACGGCGCGCTTCACGAATCTTGTGTGATTTGTCCAACTGACCATTCGCAAGCTCAAAGCGCAAGTTCATCTGATCTTTACGCACATCAAGCAAAATCTTGTTCAGCTCATCAATTGTTTTTGTTTTTAGCTCTTCTGCTTTCATCACTATCACCTTATGCACCAACGCGGGTTATAAATTTCGTTTTAACAGGCAACTTCATCGCAGCCAAATCCATTGCTTCACGAGCGATATCCAAAGGAACACCGTCCAATTCAAACAAGATACGACCAGGCTTCACACGGCATGCCCAGTAATCAACTGAACCTTTACCTTTACCTTGACGTACTTCCAATGGTTTAGATGTCACAGGAAGATCTGGGAATACACGGATGTATACTTTACCCTGACGTTTAATGTGACGTGTCATTGCACGACGTGCAGCCTCGATCTGACGAGCTGTTACACGTTCAGGCGATAAAGCCTTCAAACCACATGTACCGAAATTCAACGTTGTGCCACCTTTGGCATTACCGTGGATACGGCCTTTATGTTGTTTTCTAAATTTAAACTTCTTTGGCGCTAGCATTTTATAAAGCCTTCTTTAGTCGTTTCAAATTCTTATCAATCGGCCAGTTACTGACCTTGTTTTTACGCAATAAAAAAACGATCACATGGACTTTTCATTTCTTAAAATGAGAGTTCCCATACGTTCGCAATCTTTTGCAAATCTAAATTCTGGCGCTTTATAGCTGATCTATATTTAAAACGCCAGAACTTTTTTTATATTCCCTTATAAAAAAGAGAATTAGTTATTGCGGGGTGCGCCGCCTTGGTTCTGCTGCAAGCGTTTATCACGAGCCATTGGGTCATGCTCCATGATATCGCCTTTGTAGATCCATACTTTAACACCGATAATACCGTAAGTTGTTAGACCTTCGGCAGTACCATAATCGATATCTGCACGTAGTGTGTGCAAAGGCACGCGGCCTTCACGGTACCATTCAGTACGTGCGATATCCGCACCACCCAAACGACCAGATACGTTAATACGAATTCCAAGACCGCCAAAACGCAAAGCATTTTGTACAGCGCGCTTCATCGCACGACGGAAAGATACGCGGCGCTCAAGCTGCTGTGCTACGCCTTCGGCTGCAAGTTGCGCATCCAATTCAGGCTTGCGAACTTCAACGATGTTCAATGATACTTCACCAGAAGCACGCTTTGATAGGTCACGGCGCAATTTCTCGATGTCTGCACCTTTCTTACCAATGATTACACCTGGACGAGCAGTATAAACTGTTACTTTTGTGTTTTGCGCTGCGCGCTCAACGATAACTTTGCTGATACCGGCTGATTTCAAACGATCGCGAACATATTCGCGTAATTTTAAATCTTCTACCAGTTTATCGGCATAATCATTGCCTGCATACCAGCGAGAATCCCAAGTTCGGTTAATACCGACACGCAAACCAATTGGATTAATCTTCTGACCCATTTTATAAGTGCTCCTTAATTATTCTGCTGCTTCTTTAACAACGATTGTCATGTTGCTTACTTTTTTCTCAACGCGAGCACCACGGCCACGGCCACGTGCATGAAAACGCTTCAAGAACATTGTCTTACCAACTGTTGCCTCAGAAACAACAAGGCGGTCAACATCAAGACCGTGGTTGTTTTCTGCGTTCGCAATTGCAGATTGCAAAAGCTTTTGCACGTCTTGTGCAACGCGGCGCTTAGAGAATTGCAAATCAGTCAAAGCGCGTGATGCATTTTTGCCGCGGATTGTCTGTGCAACCAAGTTAAGCTTTTGTGGTGACGTATAGAAATACTTGCCGTATGCACGGGCTTCGTTTTCTGTTGTACGTTTTGGATTACTTGCCTGTCCCATTGTCTTACCCTTTAACTAGTCCTTATCTCTTCGCTTTTTTATCCGCGCCATGACCTGGGTATGTGCGCGTTGGAGCGAATTCACCCAATTTGTGACCAATCATCTGGTCAGTTACCAAAACAGGGATAAATTTATTACCGTTATGAACACCGAACGTCAGACCGATCATATTAGGTAGGATCGTTGAACGACGTGACCATGTTTTAATAACACCTTTGATTTCGCCCTTGCGTGCTTTTTCAATTTTGCCAAGCAAGCTTTTCTCGATAAAAGGGCCTTTCCAAACACTACGTGCCATTGTTATTTCTTCCTTCTCTTAATAATAAACTTATCAGTTGCTTTGTTCTTACGTGTCTTAGCACCTTTTGTAGGTTTACCCCAAGGTGTAACCGGATGGCGACCACCTGACGTACGACCTTCACCACCACCGTGTGGGTGATCGACTGGGTTTTTAACAACACCACGAACATGTGGACGACGGCCTTTCCAACGGTTACGACCGGCTTTACCCATGTTTGTGTTTAAGCGCTCTGAGTTTGATACAGCGCCAACAGTCGCCATACACTCACCACGTACCAAGCGAAGTTCGCCTGATGTCAATTTGATCTGAGCATAACCCTGATCACGACCAACCAACTGACCGTATGCACCAGCAGCGCGAATCATCTGAGCACCTTTACCAGGCTTAAGCTCTACGTTATGGATGATTGTACCAACTGGCATATTCTTAAGTGGCATTGCGTTACCTGGCTTAACGTCTGCTTTTTCGCTAGCGATAACTTTGTCGCCTGCTGCTAAACGTTGTGGCGCAATGATGTATGCCTTTTCACCGTCAGCATAGCTGATAAGCGCGATGAATGCGCTGCGGTTCGGGTCATATTCGATGCGCTCGACTGTGCCTTCAACATCAAACTTTGTGCGTTTCCAGTCGATGATACGGTAACGACGCTTGTGACCGCCACCGATGTTACGGTTTGTCTGACGACCATGGTTGTTACGACCACCAGTTTTGTTTAGACCTTCGGTCAAAGTCTTTTCAGGCTTGCCCTTGTAAAGGTCGCTACGGTCGATTTGCACCAATTGGCGCTGACCTGGCGATGTTGGGTTGAACTTTTTCAATGCCATCTTTTTTCTTCCTTTTCTTTCCGTTATCGGCGGATCACCTTAGTTGCATTAAATCTTACACACCAGCGGAAGCGTCAATAGTTTGACCTTCTTCCAAGGTTACGATTGCTTTTTTCGTATCAGGCTTTTTCACTGGAACACCTTTAAAGCGCTTGCGCTTACCGGCTTGGTTCAATGTGTTTACGCCTTTTACTTTAACGCCGAACAATGTCTCTACCGCAGCTTTAATCTGTGGCTTTGTTGCTGTTTTCGCAACAACGAAAGTCACTTGATTGTGCTCAGAGCCCAAAGTGGCTTTTTCAGTAATGTGTGGACGAGAAATAACTTCGTACATCCATTCCTGAACTTCTGTTTTCTTCTTGGCAGCCATTATTCTTACCCTTTCAACTTGCTTGTGAGGTCGTTAACGGCCTCTTTAGTCAACACTAGTGTGTCACGACGAATGATGTCATACACGTTTGCACCGCTTGTTGGCAAGACATCAATGCGTGGCAGGTTAGCAGTAGCGCGTGCAAAGTTTGCATCAACGTCAGCGCCTGCAACGATTACTGCTGAGTCGAAGCCCAGAGTTTTGATTGCGTCAGCCATTGGCTTTGTCTTGTGTGTGTCTGCTTTTGCTTCGTCGATAATGATCAACTTGCCTTGTGCCGCTTTTGCAGACAATGCACTGCGCATTGCAAGCTGACGGATTTTCTTAGGCACGCTAAAGCTGTGATCGCGAACAACTGGTCCGTGAACAACTGCACCACCGCGGTCGATGTTACGTTTTTTATCACCTGCACGTGCGCGGCCTGTACCTTTTTGCGCGTGAGGCTTTTTACCTGTACCAGAAACTTCGTGGCGTTGCTTTGTCTTGTGGTTACCACTGCGACGTTTAGCAAGCTGATAGTTTACAACGGTATGGATAACGTCCTGACGAACATCAATACCAAATACGGCTTTATCCAATGTGATATCGCCAGCTTCTTTACCTTCAAGCGTTTTAACTGCGATCTTCATGGCCTAGTCTTCCTTCTTCTCTTCAGTAGCTTCTGCGGCTGGCGCTTCTTCTACTTGTGTTTGCTCTGCGGCTGGCGCTGCGGCTTCGATGATTGCAGCAGGCAGTGGCGCATTTTCTGGCATTGGCTTTTTCACAGCATCGCTGATCAGAACCCAACCGCTTTTCGCGCCTGGGACTGCGCCTTTAACCAAAATCAGGTTATCTTCTTCGTCGATAGCAACAACTTGAAGATTTTGCGTTGTTACGCGCTCGTTACCCATTTGGCCGGCCATTTTCTTGCCTTTGAAAACCTTACCAGGTTCTTGACACTGACCAGTCGAACCGTGTGAACGGTGAGAAACAGATACACCGTGAGATGCACGCAAACCACCGAAGTTGTGACGTTTCATCGCACCGGCAAAACCTTTACCGATTGATGTGCCAACAACATCAACAAACTGACCTGCAACAAAGTGTGCTGCGCTAAGCGCTGCGCCAATTGGTGGCAAGTTTTCGTTTGAAGACACACGAAACTCAGCAAGTTTACGTTTCGCTTCTACTTTTGCTTTTGCAAAGTGGCCGCGGTTTGCCTTGCTTGTACGTTTAATTTTTGCATTGCCCGCACCCAACTGAACAGCTGTGTAGCCGTCTGTTTCTTCTGTGCGGTGCGCGACAACTTGGCAGTTTTCTACGCGCAAAACTGTTACAGGTATATTACGACCATCTTCTGCGAAGATGCGTGTCATACCTTCTTTTCTTGCAATCAGTCCGGTTCTCATTTTCATTTTTTCCTTTCCAGAGGTTGCCGGTTCCTTTTCACGGGCCGGCAACGTGACCCAAACTTGTTAACCTAAATACCTATTCTTATGCAGCCTTCATCTGACCGATTTTGATTTCTACATCAACACCAGCAGCCAAATCCAACTTCATCAAAGCATCAATCGTTTGTGGAGTAGGATCCACGATATCCAAAAGACGTTTGTGAGTGCGCATTTCGAATTGTTCTTGTGAGCTCTTGTAAACGTGAGGAGAGCGGATCACAGAAAATTTCTTGATGCGGTTTGGCAATGGAACTGGGCCGCGTACGCCAGCGCCTGTTCTTTTTGCTGTATTCAAGATCTCAGCTGTTGCCGTATCCAAGATACGGTGATCAAAAGCTTTGAGCGTAATACGAATGCTTTGTGCGTCCATTTTTTGTAATCCTTTAATCCTTAACTATTACTCAAACTTACTCGACGATTTTAGAAACAACGCCGGCGCCAACTGTGCGGCCACCTTCACGGATCGCGAAACGAAGACCTTCGTTCATCGCTACCGGTGCGATCAATTCTACAACCAT
>Ga0256829_1000651_pt1 | contig 33366 bp, 40 predicted proteins | sample 131447metaG_FD_185979 | JGI IMG/M metagenome (GOLD analysis project Ga0256829, IMG submission 185979) | Hydrothermal vent microbial communities from Lau Basin, Pacific Ocean - 131-447 | ecosystem: Environmental > Aquatic > Marine > Hydrothermal vents | place: Pacific Ocean: Lau Basin | collected... | reverse complement strand
TGGAGGTCGTAGTGGACGTATATAACCCCTATGCTTCCGACCTGCGCCAATGGGTCGGCAACTATCTTATCCGCCGCAACCGCTATGTAATACCCTCCCGAAGCGGCCATACCACCGGTGTAAGCAACGACCGGCTTTATCATATCAAGCTTTCTCACGGTTGAGTATATCTCCCTGACCGCACCCACGTAGCCGCCGGGACTCTCTATCCAGAGGACGACGCCGCCTATGGAATCATTCTCCGCAATGCTCCTAAGGAGGGGGATAACGTGGAGTGCCGTGGAATCGTCTATGAGTCCAAAAATCGGAACTATCGCTATAGTCGTGTTGCCCTTTGGGGCGTTCTTTGTCCTTAACTGTGCTTGGAGGAAGCGTATTTGGCTTTGGAGTTCCTCTATCTGGAGCCTGTAAGCCGTGTCGTTGCAGGTTGAGTTGAGGGATGTCTCAACAACGACGGGGGATATGTTGGTTGAGTTCGTGGGGGAGTAGGATTTGAGCTCGGAGTTCTGCTCATAGAGCAAAACCACGGCCGCACTAGATACCGCCAACAGGAGTATCAGAACCGCGGATACGTACTTCCATATGTCCGCTTTCATTCACTCACCCGGAGGGATTTACGCTCCCGGCTTTTAAGGGTTCCCTTGCTAAGCTTTTTATATTCGGCCGCCAATTCCCTCCAAGGTGATGGTAATGGAGATAGGGGTTACGGTTTACCCACACTTCATCGCTAAGGACAAAACGCTGGCCTCTGTACTGGCGGACATAAAGATAAAGAACTACGACTTCGTCTCTATATTCCCCCACACCCTCGGCCTGATAAAGAACGGCATCGTTGTTGAGAAGAAGCTGAGGAACGTTGAGACAACCCTCAAGGGAGTTGGAATCGACTACATCGTTAGGATGCCTACCTCCGTCAACCTGCGCGATAACATCTACTACACGAGGCACTTCCGCGTTGCGAAGGCAGTTGCGGACGTTGCCATAAAGCTCGGTGCCAGAGTGATAGTCATGCAGAGCGGTAGAACCGGCAGGCTGGACCTTGAGATAGAGGCCATCCAGCAGCTCGCCGACATGGTTGGCCCATTCGGAATGAAGATAGCCCTTGAGAACACCTTCAGCGTCAAGGATACGCTTTACGTCGTCGACAACGTTGACAGGGGCAACGTTGGCTTCGCCCTTGATGTGGCCCATGCCTTTCTCAGCGCCCAGGGCAACGACGAAAAGCTTCTTGAAGATGTGAAGCTCGGAACCGACAAGACGATAATACTGATGATACACGACAACTTCGGAAAGCTCTTCCCGCAGGTTGAGCCTGAGGATGCCCTAGCCTACGGCGTTGGCGACCTCCACCTCCTTCCGGGGGAGGGTAGGATACCCTTTGGAAAGGTCCTCAGACTCTTCGGGGACGTGCCGATACTGCTCAAGGTCAAGAATCCCGAGAAGTTCGCCAAGATACCGACAAAGACCGGCCTGATAGAACTGCTGACGAGCCTATAGCTCCAGTCTCTCTTTTATCACACGGTAGACTTCCGTGAAGGCCTTTCCAACGGCCTCTTTTTTCCTTGAGAAGTGAGTGACATCCTCCGTGAAGTTATTCCTTAGGATTTCAGCGGCTTCCTCAACGGTTATCCTTCCCTCAAGCCACGAGTATGCGAAGAGGGCCTCCGCTACGTCCCCCTTTCCATGCTTGTCCGTCCTTGGAGGGATAATGGATCTGAGTCCCGCCAGCTCAAGGGCGATGGCTAGGGACGCGTTGGGAACCCTCTCTCCGGTTGGTTTTCCCAGATACTCACTTAAAGCGAGGGAAAATGTGAAGTTGACGAGGGAATCGCCGAGCTTGGCAAGCCCCCTGTCGGTGAAGTCCCTGCTGTACTGCAAGGTCACCACATCCCCGAGAATCCGAAAATAGGAAAAATCACTCGCTCAGCGCAGCCTTCCACGCTTCGAGAACGGCCCTGGACCTGTCGAATACCTTCTGGGCCGCCTCCTCCAGAGCCTTCTCCGGTGTTATCTTGCCATCGGTGACGACGCGGAACTTCGGCTTTCTGGCCATAAGAACCGGGTGTTCAATGGTGTAGCCCGCAAAGGTAATGTGCTCGTTCTCGTGGAGCACCTCGTTGAGCAGGTTGGCGAAGGTGTGGTCCTCACCCTCAAGGTAGAACTCAAGGACGTTTTCCTCACGCTTGATGACCTCGATCTTCATTTTCCTCACCCTTTAAGTGATTAAGCAGGATTTCCATGGCCTGCTCTTTGTTCTTCACCAGTTCGTATTTAAACTTATCCTCTTTCCATTCGGCCGCGCCAAGGTCAATGAGAATATTTGTTACCTCCTCCGGGTCGAGATTGAAAGCAACAGCAACCGGGAGAACGACCTCCCTTATCTGCCTCGTGGTGTTGAGCGAGATTTTGGAGAGTGCTTCCCCAAGTTTTCCTGCTACTTCTACAAGCTCTTCCCATGGAAGGGACGTTACAAGCTCTCCCTCGCTGGTTTCCACTGTTTCCCCTAGCAGTTTGAGGGTTTTGACCAGTATCGGCGTCGAAACGCTCGCGCTAGCCTCTCTCAGGAGGTCGTCCACCGTGTAGCGATAGAGCCCCCGCCTGTCCGGATAGAGCTTTGCACTCACCTTGTTGTGTATCTCCCTTACTCTTCGTATCGTCTCGCGTATCTCGTCCTTCGTTCCCTGGACGTTTATCTTGAGGTCGTTGAGCTTGCCGTGAACGTAGATGAAGGCGGATAAATTCAGCCTTTGGAGTTCCCGCATGAACTCCTCCTTCTCCCTGTCGTCACGGACGTGGATCGTTATGACCCTCTTAGCCCTCGCCATTAGGGATTCACCCTCCGGTACATGGATGAGAGCTTCCTCGTCTCAACGTGGCCGCAGCGCGGACAGACAAGTTTGTCACCGCGCCTCACCAATGGGGTTCTGCATCTAGTACAGAGAGCATAGATGACGCCAAGGTCAGGGCCCTTTGTGGAGAGCTGTATCGGACTTTTCTCCGCGGCGATGACGCGCGCCCTCACCATGTCACCTATCCTGAACTCGTTGAGCATGCCCTCAACGTAGCTCTCATCGACCTGTGATATGTGGATACCTGCCAGTTTGGAGGTCGCTACTTCCCTGTCGTTTTCCCTGCCCTCTATACGGATTATCTGGACTATCGCCGTCTGCGGCTTTACCTCTATAACCTGCCCTATAACGACGTCTCCAACCTTTGGAAGGGGTGGTGTGTCCGTGAGGGGTTCGACGCTTATCTCCATCCTCTCCCCGTCGATTACAACCGTACCTGCTCTGATTGCATACAACTCTCCGTTCTCCTCTTTGACACCATCACCTGGGAAGTACTCCTCGATTACACCTAGATAATCACCGGGAAGAACTATGTCCCCTGGCTTTACCTTCCTCTCATTCATCCTCCCACCTCCGCTAAAGTTCCGGTTCGGATTTTTTAAGCCTTTGGCCTCGGGAGGATTTATAAGGGAAGGGAAAAAGTTTTAGTAATTCGTGCACAGCCCAAGGTGGTGATTGAGATGAGAATGCTTCTGATACACTCCGACTACCTCGAGTATGAGGTCAAAGACAAGGCCCTGAAAAACCCGGAGCCGATAAGCGACGAGCAGAAGAAAGGCAGGCTTGACGAGGTTCTTGTTGTTTTTATGAGCGTTGAGAAGGTCGATGAGTCAAACCCTGATGAGGTTATCTGGAAAGCCGTCGCGGAAATCAAGGGTGTCGCTTCACAAGTCAAGGTAGAGAGGGTCTTCGTCTACCCCTTCGCCCATTTGAGCAGCGAGCTGGCGAAGCCGGACGTTGCACTCAAAGTTCTCCAGAGGGTTGAGGAGAAGCTTAAGGCGGAGGGCTTTGAGGTAAAACGCGCCCCCTTTGGTTACTACAAGGCGTTCAAGCTGAGTTGCAAAGGCCACCCGCTAGCTGAACTCAGCAGGACGGTAGTCCCGAGCGGAGAGGCGGTGAGCGAGGAGGAACGCAACATAGCCCTTGAAAAAGAGGAGGAACTAAAGAGCTACTGGTACGTTCTCACCCCGGAGGGCGAGCTTATAGAGGTTGATAAGTTCGACTTCACCGGGCACGAGAACCTCAGGAAGTTTGCTAACTACGAAATAAGTAAGAACAGGGTCGCTGACAGGGAGCCGCCTCACGTTAAGCTCATGCTTGAACACGAGCTTGTGGACTACGAACCTGGAAGCGACGGTGGAAACCTCAGATATTATCCCAAGGGCAGATTGATAAAGGGCCTCCTCGAGCAGTACGTCACCGAGAAGGTCATTGAGTACGGTGCCATGGAGGTTGAGACCCCCATTATGTATGACTTTGAGCACCCTGCGCTCGAGAAGTACCTGAACAGGTTCCCTGCCAGACAGTACGTCGTCAAGAGCGGCGACAAGAAGTTCTTCCTTAGGTTCGCGGCCTGCTTCGGCCAGTTCTTAATAAAGAAGGACGCGACCATAAGTTACCGCAACCTTCCTTTAAGGATGTACGAGCTTACTAGGTATTCCTTCAGGCGCGAGAAGAGTGGTGAGCTGAGCGGCCTTAGGAGGCTCAGGGCCTTTACGATGCCCGATATGCACACCGTCGCTCGCGACCTCAAGCAGGCCATGGACGAGTTCAAGAAGCAGTACAAGCTCAGCATGGAGGTTCTCAGGGGCGTTGAACTTACACCTGAGGATTATGAAGTGGCAATAAGGTTCACCCGCGACTTCTGGGAAGAGAACAGGGACTTCATCGTTGAGCTGGTGAATATAATCGGCAAGCCAGTCCTCATCGAGATGTGGGACCAGAGATTCTTCTACTTTATCCTCAAGTTCGAGTTCAACTTCGTCGACAACCTCGACAAGGCGGCGGCTCTAAGCACCGTTCAGATCGACGTCGAGAATGCGGAGCGCTTTGACATAACCTACTATGATGAGGAAGGCAAGGAGCAGTACCCGCTCATACTCCACTGCTCGCCGAGCGGTGCCATCGAGCGCGTCATGTACGCCATCCTTGAGAAGCAGGCCAAGCTCCAGGCCAAGGGGGTAAAACCGGCCTTCCCGCTCTGGCTCAGCCCGATACAGGTCAGGGTTATCCCGGTCAGCGAAGAAGTTATGGATTACGCGCTCTACGTGGCAGGGAAGCTCGAGGGGGCCAAAATACGAGCAGACGTCGATGATACCGGTGACAGGCTCAACAAGAAGATAAGGAAGGCAGAGAAGGAGTGGGTACCGTACATCGTCGTCGTCGGAAGGAGCGAGAAGGAGCAGAACACCATCACGATAAGGAGAAGGAGCGACGGAAAGCAGGTCGAGATGCAGCTCGGGGATCTAATCAAGGAGGTAAAAGGCCATACCGAGGGCTTCCCCTACAGGCCGAGGCCCCTACCGCTCCTCCTCAGCAGGAGGCCTAAGTTCAGGGGTTAATCCGACCCTTTCGAGCGTTACCCTCTTTCTTCCCCTTTCCACCGTCATAGAATAGACCGCTGGTTCGAAGTCTGCATGGGGAGCCTTTAGCAGATAGAGAAACTCCTTTATGTGGTCTTCGTGAATCCACGACTTCGCGAGCAGAACGTAGTCACTGAGGTTTGAGACCCACGCCACAAAGCGTCGCGACACCATGTCGGCGTTGACAGGTAGTATGAGGTTAGAATTCTGGGATCTAACGCTCTTTGTCGCAACCGTCTGGTTGAGAAGTCTCAAGGTGTTATCCTCCCCGAGCATTACGGCCGCTCCATCGAGTGTGTGTATCATGCGGAGGGATTTTTCTGAGCGAAGTTTCTCTTCAAGGATCTCGTAGTATATTTTATCCACCCTGGGGTTTATGGTCTCAGGTTCTACCCTATCGAGGTAGAACACACCGGGCAGATTATATCCAAGCTTTGCGTAGCGGGAGCCGAAGACGTCTATGATAGATATCTTTTCTTCTCTTAAGGCTTTTTCAAGGTCGAGGCCAACGCTTCTACCCCTTCTCATGAAACTCATCAGTGGAACGCTGTAGTTCGAGACCACAGTGAAGTAGTCGTTTTCAACAGCTTTCCTGAGGAATAAGAAGAGGATCTGCCAAGCGGAGGAGTAAGCGTCGTAGATAGCCGCTATGTTGGTGCCTTGAGCAGGCTCTCCTCCCTTGAATATCTCAAAGAGATCCATCTTTGCCATATCACCCACCGGACCCGGAGGTTATCTCCTCCAGGAAGTCCTTGGCCTCTTCGCTCAGTTCCTCTCTCTTAACCTCTTTTCCATATTTGTCGTGGAGCTTTCCGTCGTGGAAGTTTATCTCGAAAACTTCGTAGCGCTCCTCGCTCTTCTCGTGGTGCTTGATCCCATGCCCCCTGAGGTGTCTCTCGAGGCTCTCGACATCGACATATTTTCCGCAGATTTCACACCTGTAGAACTGCCAGAAGGCGTAGTCTTGGCCGGCGAGCATGTTGCTCTTGATGTGGTCGATGAGCGCCCCTCCGAGGTACTCATAGAAGTCTTCTTGGATGAGCCTTCCATCCTCTTCTATTACCCTGAAACCGCTCCAGACTATGTGATCGTTTATGTCGGCGAGGGTGGCCTTTATGTAGCGGTATGTAAGTATAAAGGCTCCATTGTGGATAAAGAAGACGCTCTTATCGGGGATGGCGATTATCCTTATCCCATCGGCTTTTTCTTTCTCCGCAAGCTCTTGGGCGTGCTCTTTATCATTGGCAACGTCTATGATGACCTTCACGTTGCTCTTCTTGTGTGTTCCGGTTATCCTGTCATCCCGTATCTCCCAGTGGTAATCATCGAGATACCTGACCTGCGCGTAGACTCTCTTAATCTTTGGACTCAGCTCGCCGTATCCCATTTTCAACCACCGCTGAGAAGTCGGACTCAACGTTAATAAGCTTTAGCGGAAAACTTTAAAAAGGGTCGTTCTGGCAGGCCAAGGTCCCAATCCAGAAAAGCTACCTCCCAAAGCGCCTTTGCCTCTTCTGGTATTCGCGGATGATTCGGAGAAAGTCAATCTTCCTGAACTCCGGGAAATAGACGTCGACGAAGAAAAGCTCGCTGTAGGCTATCTGGTAGAGGAGGAAGTTGCTTATCCTCTCCTCACCCCCGGTTCTAATGACGATATCCGGGTCGGGCATTTCAGGATAGTAGAGGTAGCGTTTTACCAGCTCCTCGTCGATATCCTCAGCGCGTATCTTACCAGCTTCGATGTCCCTCACTATGTCCTTCACCGCATCGACTATTTCGCTCCTCCCGCCATAGGCTATGGCAATGTTAAGTATGTAGTTCATATATTTTCTAGTTGCCCTCTCAACCTCTTCAGCGGCCTTCCTAACGTTCTCAGGTAAGAGCTCCTTCCTCCCGAGGATGTTCACTCTCATACCATATTTATGAACCCTCTCATCCACCATCAGCTCTTTGAATTTCTGTTCGAAGAGGTTCATGAGGGCGTTTATCTCCTCAGGTGTTCTCCTGAAGTTCTCTGTGGAGAAGGCGTAAACCGTGAGCGTCTTTATCCCGAGTTCACGGCACCACTCGAGGATCTCCTCCAGTTTCTGGGAACCGAAGAAATGCCCGTACCAGGGCGGCTTCTCAAGCTTCCTCGCCCACCGCCTGTTCCCGTCCATTATTATGGCCACGTGGTTCGGTAATTTACCCGATTTTACCTTCTCAAAAAGGTAGTTCTCGTAGAGGTCATAGACTGGTTTAAAAAGTATATGGGGAACGTGCGAGAGCAGACGGTGAAGCATTGATCATCACTCGATCTTCTTCCTTGATTTAAGGTGCTTCTCGGCAAGTTCCATGTAGATCTCAGCGTTCTTCTTCGTCCACTTGATTTCTTCCTCGCTGAGCTGTCTGACGACCTTTCCTGGAACGCCGACAACGAGGCTGTAATCGGGTATCTCCTTGCCCGGCGGAACCAAGGCTCCCGCTCCTATGATGACGTGTTTCCCCACCTTTGCCCCATCGAGGATTATCGCGCCCATGCCAATGATGGTGTAATCGTCGATAGTTGCGCCGTGTACGACGGCGTTGTGGCCGATGGTAACGTACTTCCCGACTTTGGTGGGAAGGCCGTGGGATGTGTGTATGCTGACGTTGTCCTGGACGTTAGAGCAGCAGTCGATGTAAATCTGCTCTATATCACCGCGGAGAACCGCTGAAGGCCAGACACTGATTTTCTCCTCCAAAACGACATCCCCTATAATGGAAGCAGTCTCATCAATGAAGGCCATCTCGTGGATCTTTGGCTTTTTTTCTCCGAGTTCATAAACCGCCATGAGCACCACCAAAGTGGCCTCTCCGACAGGACTTATAAACCTAACCGGACAATTGATGAGGAGGGTGAGCAATGAGGTACAGAACCGGTGCAAGCGCGGAAAGAGAACTGATAAAGATGCTTGAGAATACCGGCTTTGCCGTCGTCCGCTCGGCTGGGAGCAAGAAGGTTGACATAATCGCAGGAAACGGGAAGGTCTTCCTCTGTATAGAGGTTAAGAGCACCCACGATGAGAGGCTGTACTTCAGCGAGGAGGACTACGAGAAGCTTGTCTCCTTCTCCAAACGCTTTGGAGGGAAGGCTGTAATAGCGGTCAAGTTCATAAACCGAGGCTGGCGCTTCTTCTACCCTGAGAGCCTCCAGAAGAGGGGCAAAAACTATAAGCTCGATGTTCAAACAAAGGATTATCTGACCTTTGATGAAATCACGGAAAAGCAGAGTTCCCTCATAGGGGTGATAAAGCGTGAAACGTAGGGTTTATCTAATACTCCTTATTACAGCGATATCCTTGCTTGCTTCAGCCGTCAGCGCTTCGGAGAATGCAGTCTTCTCCATAGAGCCCCTAAACAACAACTTCACGGCCCTCCCAGGGGATACCATAGTTGTTCCATTCAGGCTGGTTAACCTTGGGAATGAAACCCTTGAGAACATTACTGTTTACCTAACAGGTCCCGCTGGGGCTTTCCTCTATCAGAGCACCCTCGTTTCAGACCCGATTCCTCCAGGGGGTGACTACAACGGCACCCTAACCCTCAAGGTTCTGAACACTGCCCTCGGTGAGTATAAGCTCCTCCTCGTGGCCCGCCACAACAGCACTTACAGCCAGGCCCCCGTTTTTGTGAAGGTGAAGATGATAACGGACTATTCCTTATCCATAGACTGCGAGGAGCGTTACCTGATTGGGAAGCCCATCACGGTGAAGCTCGGGATAGCTTCCGAGTCGAATGGAATTCTAAGTGGTAGTGTTGGCTACTACGTTCTCGGGCCGTCTGGGACAGTTTTCAACAGAACCACGGTAACCTTTGTAAAGCCCAACCAAATCTGGACACAGCGGATCCTCTTGCGCAATCTCCCTGTTGGAGATTATGAGGTGTACCTCTGGGCCAACTTCAGCGGGGCCTATAAAGAAGCCTGGAAGACGTTTGAGGTCTACAGGCGGCACCTTGGATACAGGGTGGGCTTCAAGGACGGTGAGATAAGCGTCTTCGTATATAACAAAACCGGCTCGGGGGTGGGTGGCATCCCCGTCACCATCGGCAACACCACGCTGACAACGGGCGACGATGGGAGGCTGAACGTTCCCGTTTCGGAGCCCGGGACATACGTAGTAACCCTTGACCTCGATGGGAAGATAGTCCGCATTCCTGTTGAAGTGAGGGGGCTGAGGCTTTCCTACGAGCAGAACGGGAGCAGACTCATCATTGAAGTTCTTGATTCAGCCGGTTTTCCTGTTCCTAACGTCACAGTAGAGGCGGTTGGGGCACTCGGCAGGGACTACTCAGTTACTAACTCCTCCGGAATGGCGTTGATAAACTTGAAGAAAACCGGCTACGGTATAGTCATCCTAAACGCAGAGAACAGCAATTACCTCGGTGTATCCGCTACTGCCAAGACGATCCAACCGCCAAGCCTCTCACCGACCGAAACGAGCACTACCCCCCCAACAACCCCGTCCCCAACAATAACCCCACCCATCAACACCACGACCGTTCCGGAGGAGCCGCCAGGGGGCCATGGGACACTTGCCGTTATACTCCTCATCTCGGGGATCCTCTTCGCGGGTACATCCTACCTCGCGTTCTTCAGGCCGCTGGTTCAGGAGGAGACCATAGATCGCCACTACTTCGTCAAGGTTAAGGCACCGAGGCTTAAGGGCCTCGAGAACTTCCGCTTTGAGAGGCAGATGAGCGCCCTTGAGGTGAGGGCGACTAAAGGAGAGGCGAAGGTTGAAGACGGTGCGGTGATCTGGGAGGTGGAGCACCTCGAACCCGGTGAGGAGGCTTACCTTCAGGTTCTCCTTGGGTGATCCCCGAGCTTCCGTTTCGTTTCCATTTTCGCAAACCTTATTAAGTCAGCCAAATACATTCAGATGGAAATCTAAAGGAGGCGAAAGCCATGGTTGACATGGAGCTTTTGAGGAAGGTTGTCGAAGCGCCGGGAGTTTCCGGCTACGAGTTCTTGGGAATAAGGGACGTCGTTAAGGAGGAGCTTGAGAAGGTTGTCGATGAGGTCTACGTCGACAGGCTCGGCAACGTCATAGCCCACAAGAAGGGTTCTGGACCGAAGATCATGATAGCGGCCCACATGGACAAGATAGGCGTCATGGTGAACCACATAGACAAGGAGGGCTACCTCCATCTCGTTCCCATCGGCGGCGTTGACCCCAGAACCCTGGTTGCGCAGAAAATCCGCTTCTTCACCGAGAAGGGCGAGCGCTTTGGAGTTGTCGGCCACATACCGCCGCACCTCCAGAAGCCCGAGGACAGGAGCAAGGCCGCGAACTGGGACACCATCGTCGTTGACGTTGGTGCCGACAGCAGGGAAGAAGCTGAGGAGCTCGGCTTCCGCGTTGGAACGGTCGGCGAGTTCGCCCCTGCCTTCGTCCAGCTCAACGAGAACAGGATTGCCACCCCGTACCTCGACGACAGGGTCTGCCTCTACGCCATGATTGAGGCTGCCAAGAGGCTAGAGAACCAAGAGGCCGACATCTACTTTGTTGGTTCAGCCCAGGAGGAGGTTGGACTCCGCGGTGCTCACGTTGCCTCCTACGCAATCAACCCGGAGATAGGCATAGCGATGGACGTCACCTTCGCCAAGCAGGTCGGCGACAAGGGCAAAATCGTTCCGAGGCTCGGTGGCGGGCCGGTCATGGACGCAGTCGGGCCGAACATCAATCCGAAGGTTCGCGCCTTCGCCGATGAGGTTGCCAAGAAGTACGGCATAGAGCTTCAGGTCGAGGCCAGCCCGAGGCCGACCGGAACCGACGCAAACATCATACAGATGGCGAGGGAAGGTGTTGCAACCGCCGTTCTCAGCATACCGATACGCTACATGCACAGTCAGGTCGAGACCGCAGACCTCAGGGACATCGATAAGACAATCGAGTTCGCCAAGCACTTCCTCGAGGAGCTTGGGCCGATGAACCTTACCCCGTGAGGCCTTCTCTTTTCTCCCACCTTTTCGTTCTGCTCCATTAACTTGGAAATCCCCCAAGATCCCTCAAGGAAAAGTTTATTTTACCCCAAAAACTATTATCCCCAGTTAATACCAGCGCATTAAGACGAGGGATCAACCATGATAGAGGTGGAACTCAAAGGCTACGCTGACGAGGATGTCTTCGAAAGGGTCAGGGAGAGATTTGAACTTATAAGGCGGGAGTATCAGGAGGACAAGTACTTTGCCCATCCCTGTAGAGATTTCTCCGAGACGGATGAGGCACTGAGGATACGAAGGAGGAAGTTCGATGGCCATTTTGAGGTTTTTTTGACCTACAAAGGCCCCAAGATTGACCCCACTTCCAAGACACGCCAGGAGGTAGAAGTTCAGATTGAGAACCCCAAGGGCCACGAACGCATACTAACTTCCCTAGGTTTCAGGCCGGTTTTCACGGTCTCAAAGGTCCGCGAGAAGTACTACTACGACAGGGGGATTATCATAGCCCTCGATGAGGTGGAGAACCTCGGCAAGTTCGTTGAGATGGAAAAGTTAGTGGAGGACGGAGAGGAGGTTGAATCCACTGTTGAGGAACTTAGGGAGGTCCTAAAGTCTCTTGGAGTAGAGCGGTTTGAGAGACGCTCTTACCTAGAGCTTCTGCTCGGAGGGAAGGACTGAGATGGGCAAACTCGATGAGTTCTTCAAGCTCAAGGGCGGAGAAGAGAAAAGTAAGTCCGACCTCGAGATACTGGATGAGATAGAAGCGACCCTGCGTGAGGGCAACCTTGAATACTCTATACTCCAACTTAAGAGCATCAAGAAGGAGCACAACCTCTTCCTTGCCCTTAGAATGATAATACGCGAGCTTACCGCCGGGGTCGAAGATCCCGAGCAGTCCAAGCTCTCTCCGTCGGAGGTCATGCTTGAGGTGAAGGAGATAACGGTCGTGGTGAACACCCTTGTGAACCCGGCCTACCGTTCTATCCTCCTTGCGGATCTGGCGGTTCTCTTTTACCTTCTTGGCGATGATATGAGTGGTGATATGACGCTGAAAGTCGCGGTTAACTTATCACTCAACAACTTCAGTGCGCTGAAGGAGATAGTACGTAACCTCCTGAGCAGGGAGCTTCTGGAGAAGGCCGGCTACGCCCTCAAGCTCATTAAGAACCCCGAGAAGCTCGACATGGTCTTCGGTCAGCTCGCCGTGGTGTTCTACCGGGAGGGTGATGTAGGCAGGGCCATGAGCGTCCTCGAGTACATAAAAAACCCCTTCCACAAGGTAATGGCCCTCTGTGATATAGCCTCCTTCGAGGCCGAGAGGGACAGGGAGGAGGCGGGGAGAATCCTCAATGTGGCCTTCAACCTGGCCGAGAAGATTGATGATCCCAACGCTCGTTTCGAGATCAATATGAAACTCTACGACCTGAAGCATTCAATCAAGGGAGACTCCCTAAGTCTGAGTGATGTTCTTTCAAAGGGGGAAACTCCTCGGGAGTGAGGGAGAGCCCTTTGACCAGGCCGCGTTTTCTAAGCTCGTGCGATACTTCTATGGACGGCGGAATCTTAACCCCGATTCTTCTCAGGGTCTCGACCTCTTCCGCGATTTCCTCAGGCTTCCCCTCGAGGGCAATCGTTCCATCTGCAACGACAAGTATCCTGTCCGCGTTCCGGAAGAGGTATCCAGTGTGGTGCTCCACGAGGATGACGGTTATCCCGTGCTCCCTGTTGAGGAGTGAAATCAATCCCAAGACTTCCCTTTTGCCCCTAGGATCGAGCTGGCTCGTGGGTTCATCCAGGACCAGTATCGACGGCCTCATCGCGAGAACTGCCGCGATTGCGAGCCTCTGCTGCTGACCCCCGCTCAGGTTCGGTGGAAACTCCTTTTCAAGCCCTCTCAACCCCGTCACCTTAAGTGCCCAGCGGACGCGCCTCAGCACCTCATTCCGCTCAATGCCAAGGCTCTCAGGTCCAAATGCAACCTCTTCCTCAACCGTCATGTTGAAGAGTTGGCTCTCGGGGTTCTGGAGGACGAGGCCGACGATGGTTGAAAGCTTTGAGACGGGCGTTTCAAGTGTGTTGAATTCCTCTCCCGTCCAAGGGTCCCTTATGAGAATCGTTCCGTTGAAGTCTCCCTTTATTGAGTTGGGGATTATACCGTTTAAAGTGAGGCAGAGGGTTGATTTTCCCCCTCCGCTTGGGCCTATCACGCCGATCATCTCCCCCTTTCTCACGGAGAAGCTAACGTCGTGGAGGGAGGGCTTCTCCGCCCGGCGGTATGTGAAGCCCAGATTTTCCACCTCGACTACGTTCATTTCCTCTTCACCGCCTTGGGTATAAGGAAGAAGGTGCTTATGATGAAGACCAGCGTTGAGAATATCTCGAGCCTTCCAATCCACATTAGGAGAATGAAAAGTATCTTGAGGTCTGGGGCCATGTGGGCGGAGGTTATACCCACGCTCAGCCCCACGTTGCCCTGTGCGGAAGCAACCTCAAAGAACGAATCCACGAGGCTTCTTCCAGTGCGGAGCATCACGTAAACGGTTCCAAAGAGTAGCAACGCCAGATAGGTCATCGTGAAGCTCATGACCTCTTGAATGTCCCCCTCGCTGAAGATGTAGTCTCCGACCTTACGTTTTATCACCGCACCCCTAGGCAGTATCGCCTGTTGTATCGTCCACTTGAGACTCTCGTACATCAACGTGACGCGGATAAGTTTTATGCCCCCTGCGGTGCTTCCGGCGCCGCCGCCTATGACCATGAGAATCCCGAGGATAAACTTTCCAAGCGCTGGATATTTGTTCAGGTTCGTTATGTCGAAGCCGGTACAGGTTATGGCAGAAACCGAGTGGAAAATAGCCTGCTTGAGGGCATCGCCGAGTCCGTCCCCCGCCTGGTAGAGGCTGTATGCAACGAGGGAAACCGCAGGAACGAGAAAGAAGAACATGTACCTAACCTGAATGTCATCGAAGAAAGGCTTGAGGTGCTTGCTTACGAAGACCCGGTAGTGGACGGTGAAATTAATCGCACCGAGTGTCATTAAGAGTATGGTCACTGCATCGATGGCCGTGCTGTGGTAGTAGCCGATGCTCGCGTCGTGGTCGCTCATACCGCCGGTTCCGAGGCCTGTCATGGCGTTTACAACCGCGTCAAAAAGGGGCATCCCGTTTATGTAGTATAGGTATATCCCAACAAGGGTTAGAACGAAGTATATCTCAAATATCACCTTGGAGGTGTTCACAAGGTTAGGGAGGATCCTCTCGCTCCTCGCCTCAGCCCGGTAGAGCCTAGCCGCGGCGACACCGGGCCTTATAAGGACGGTTAAAGCCACGAGGACTATACCGATTCCACCCAGCCACTGCATCCACGCACGCCAGAACAGGAGCATGTGGGGGTAGCTCGATAGGTGGGTCATGACGGTAAGCCCGGTTCCGGTCCAGGCGCTCATGCTCTCGAAATAGGAGTTGAGAAAGCTCATGTGTGCTATTCCCATGAATGGGACCACGCTCACGAAGGATGCCATCAGCCAGATGAAGGCCGCGGATATCATTGCCTGTCTCAGGTTGACGTCCTCAAGCTTTTCCTGATGCCTCCCGAGCCATGCCCCAAGGAGTATGCTGATGGCTCCTGGGACTGCAAAGTAGGTCACGTATTTTATCTCCTCTGGGTAAACCCATGCAAGTAGAACGGGGATGAAGTAGGCGAGTCCAACTCCTTGGAGGATTGGGCCTATTAGGTTCTTAACGACGAACAGGTCGTCCGAGACGTTTATGTGCTTTCCCAGTTCAAACATGGACCCACCGTAGGCTTAGGGACTGCCGGAAATAAAAGGTTTTCCCGTGGAAAGGTTTAAGGGTTCCCGAAACTTTCACAGAGCGGTGGTATAAGTGGACGAAAGGGAAGCCCTGATAAAGGCGGGAGAGATAGCAAGGCAGATTAAGAGGGAAGTAGTTGACATCATTAAGCCTGGTGCAAAGCTCTACGACATAGCGGAGTTCGTTGAGGGGCGAACTGTGGAACTGGGTGGAAAGCCAGCTTTTCCCTGCAACCTCTCGATAAACGAGCAGGCGGCCCATTATACACCCTACAAGGGCGATGAGAGCGTTCTCCATGAGGGGGACTACCTCAAGCTCGACCTTGGAGTTCATGTTAATGGATACATCGCCGATACGGCCCTAACTTTCCACGTTGGGATGGAGGAAGACGAGCTTATGGAAGCGGCTAGAGAAGCCCTCGAGAACGCGATAGCTACCGTTAAAGCGGGAGTCAAAATCCGTGAGATTGGAAAAGCCATTGAGGAAACCATCCGCGGGAAGGGTTTCAATCCCATAGTGAACCTCAGTGGGCACAAGATAGAGCGCTACAAGCTCCATGCCGGCGTGAGCATACCCAACATCTATCGCCAAGCCGACACCTATGAGCTTAAGGAGGGGGACGTCATAGCGATAGAGCCTTTTGCCACCACGGGGGCTGGACAGGTCATCGAGGTCCCACCAGCATTGATCTTCATGTACGTGCGCGACAGGCCCGTCAGGATGGCTCAGGCGAGAAGGTTACTCATGCACATCAAGAGGGAGTATAAAACACTCCCCTTCGCCTACCGCTGGCTCCAGGACTTCATGTCCGAGGGGCAGTTGAAGCTTGCGCTGGCTCAGCTTGACAGGGTTGGGGTGATATACAGCTATCCAATCCTGAGGGAAGTCCGTGGTGGAATGGTGGCCCAGTTTGAGCACACGATGATAGTTGAGAAGGACGGGGCGTTCGTCACGACCTGAGCTTTTCTTTTTTCGGTTTAATTCCAAAATCTACCAACGCCACTTAGATTTTTGGAAACTGAGAAGATGGGCTGTGGGGTGAAAACCCCAAAGGCTCGGCAGATGGCGCCGGGGCAGGGATTTGAACCCTGGTGCGCAGAGCGCACTGGATCTCGAGTCCAGCGCCTTCCCGAGCTAGGCTACCCCGGCGTGGTTTTGAGTTCCCGCTCCGGTTTTATAAATCTTGCGAAGGGAAAAATTTATTAAGTTTTAGTTATTAAAATCTGCCCGGTTGAAAAGGTTTAAATTATCAGGCACCCTAGTAGGTTGTGAAGGAGGTGACAGCATGGTCGGTATTCTTGTGCAGGAAGTTATGACAGACAGGTTCCAGAAAATCAACGTCGACGCCCCCCTTTCTGAGGCGATTGGAATCTTTGAGAAGGAAGACCCCGACCTGATTCTGGTCTTCGATGGAAAGCTGTACAAGGGGGTTCTGACCCAGGACCTCATCATACGCTCCCACCTCAAGTGGGACCCGACCAAGGCCAAAGTTCGGGATGTTTACAAGCCAGCCCCGGTCGTTAAAGCGACCGAGGACCTGAGCAAGGCCGCCAAGCTCATGATGGAGGTTGACCTTCGCTCAATCCCCGTTGGGGAGAGCAAGGCTGAAATCATCGGTGTCATAAGTGATATAGAACTCCTCAAGAGGGTCGCGGAGGACGACTTTGGTAAGAGGAAAGTCGATGAGTTCATGACGAAGGACGTCATAACCCTTGGACTGGACGATACCGTCGCCAAGGCATTCGCGACCATGCGTGACAACGCTATATCGAGGATTCCGATAGTTGATGGGACCAAGAAGCTTGAGGGTCTGATAACCCTCCATGACCTCATCATAAGGTTCATAAAGCCGCGCTTCAAGGCACAGACCGGCGAAGTGGCCGGAGAGAAGATACCACCCTTCAGCATGCCCCTCCGTGATGTCATGATAAGGGAGGTCATAACCATCCACCCGGGGGAGAGGGTCAAGGAAGCGGTTGCTACCCTCAGGGAGAACGATATAGATGGTCTCATAGTGATTAATGAAGACAACAAGGTTGTCGGCGTTCTTACGGTCAAGGACTTGCTCCTACCAATATCAAGGATGGTCGAGAAGGAGGCCCGCTTCTACCTCCAGCTTGGAGGAGACGCCGAGATACTTAGTGACTTCAGCAGGGAGAGGATAATCGAAGATGTAAAGCGTTTCGTTGACGGTTACGATGACTTGCTTGGCCAGGAGGGCATAATCTACCTCTACATAAGGCGCTTTAACGAGAAATTCCGTGGTGTGCACCTCTACCAGGCCAGGATGCGTGTTGTAACAGACAGGGGGACCCTCGTGGCCACCGGAGAAACATGGGGTGCAATACAGGCTGTCCACGACGCGATAAGGGCCATTGAGAGGCAGCTTCTCCAGAAAGCCGAGCTTGAGAAGGACACCCACTACTACAAGAGGTTTATGGAGAGGATGGGCTTCATCTGAAGCCCCCCTCAAACTCCCTTTCGAGTATCTTCCTCTGCTTCTCGTCCAGGGCTTCCGGGTTCACGACTAGTATCACGCTCCCCCCGGCGCTCGTTATTCTGTCCTTGACATTCAAGAGGAACTTGACCGCGTTCTCGAAGCCGTTCTCCAGCATCAGATACTCGAAGGTGTCGATGTAAACCACATGGTAGCCTTGGCTCACGGCCCTGGCTATGAGGTCCGTCAGGATGTCTATCCTAGTGGGGCTTGTGGCGTACACCGTCGGCGAATCGCTGAGCTTGCCCTCCTTGGCGCGGGTTATCCAGAACACCAAGCTCTCGGGATTGACTCTCTGGGAAAGCTCCATGATGTCCTCCCTAGTGACTATGACCGTTCCGGGCTTGGTGTAAAACTCCCCGAACTTCGAGAGCACATCTGCCTTTGAGCAAAACATGAATGCCCCCGGCTTTACATCAGGCTCTGTCTTGGAGGTGACAGGACTTACGGGGTAAAACACGAACTTGACCGCCCCTGTTGCCGCCGTGAGCCTGAAGAGCGCCCCCAAAAGAAATCCTATCGGCACAAACCAGCCTATGAACCTCGTAACCGGGTAGGTCAAGTTGAGCGCCCCGAGGAGTATTAGGCCCCATGGGAACAGTCTTTCAATCCAGTGCGACGAGACCACATAGTTCAGGAGCACCACACCGAAGTAAATTAAAGACAGCCCCAAGAAGAGCGACGGGATGGAGGAGCGGACAGAGGGGCTCTCAATCAGGTCCGTTGCAAGCAGAAAGAGCCAGACGTAGGCTGTAATAGTTATGGTGGAAATGGAAATCACATGCTTCAGCTTGCTCTCGCCGTATTTGAGGTGAACTGCACCCCAGATGAGGAGTATCGCTATGAAGAAGTTTGGAATTTTGGAGGCCACGGTGTAGGCACAGGGTTTGATTGCTATCCCAAGTGGGCCAAGGATATAGTCCTCGATGTCCATCGCGTCTATGAGAAAAGCTGTCGTGAGCAGTGCCCACCCCTTGTCTCTCGTCTGGTAGGCCTTGTAGAGCACCGCCGTGAGGAGCACCCACCTTGAGGTGAAGTTGAGGTAAGCGATTGCGGTCTCCCACGTCATCTCGGGTGGACCTCCTTCTCCTGCCGGACAACCACGAGACTACCCGGTGGAACATTTCTATCAACTACAACTCCAGGCCCGATGAAGGAGCCGCTTCCTATTTTCCTACCGGGGTAAATGCTCACGTTTATACCCGTTTTTACGTTGTGCCCTATTATGGCCCCAAGCTTGTGCCTGCCGCTGTCCTCAAGCTTTCCTTTGATTTCGACCCTGACGTTGCCCCTGTCATGTCTCAGGTTGGCGGTTATCGTTCCGGCCCCGAGGTTGGAGTTCTCACCGATTATGGAATCACCAACGTAGTTCAGATGCGGCGCGTTTGAGCTGTCCATTATGATGGAGTTCTTCACTTCGACGGCGTTGCCCACGTGGCAGTTATCGCCTATGCTCGTGTACGGCCTTATAAAACAGTTAGGGCCTATCCTCGAGTTCCGTCCTATTTTTACCGGGCCGATTATGTAGGCCCCGCTCCTTATCTCCGTCCCCTCGCCGACTTCAACCGGCGGGATGAGAATGGCACCAGGCTCCACCTCACCCTTGACGTTATGTTTGAGCTTCGTCTTTAGGAGATACTCGTTGAGTTCGAGCATGTTCCAGGGCCTTCCAATGTCGTTCCAGTAGCCATCGTAGGTCGCATAGGTTATCCTCCTTCCAGCCTCTATCATGAGGTTCAGCGTGTCGGTGATCTCATACTCCCCACGCTTGCTCACTGGAGTTCTCTCAATGAACTCAAACACCTCTGATTTGAAGGCGTAGATTCCGAGGTTCGCGTAGCCTGGAACATTACCGGGTTTCTCCAGAACGGCCCTGATGGTGTTCCCTTCCACTTCTATCTTTCCAAGATGGCTTAAATCTCCAAAGTTTTTGACAACGAGCGCTGCATCCGCATTTTCCTTCCTGAAGGCCGATATCAGGGCTTTAACTGCCTCCGCCTCGAAGTATATGTCACCGTTAACCGCTATGAACTCATCGTCAACGTGCTCCTCGGCGGAGCCTATGGCCCTAGCCGTTCCATCACCCGGCTTCTGCTCGACGTAGGTTATGGGCTTTCCATTGAATTCATCGCCCAGGGTTCCTATGAGCCTTTCCATCATGTATCTTGTCACGATTATGAATTCGTCCACAAAGGAGTCGAGGTTTTCCATAACGTACTCGATTATCGGCCTATTCGCGACTTTCAGGACGACCTTGGGTCTGTCATCGGTTAGGGGGCGCAATCTCTCACCCTTACCTGCGGCGAGTATTACTGCCTTCACGCTACCACCTCCAGCAGGTAAACGACTATCGGGACGAGACCCATCAGAGTCAGGAAAGTCCTCCTCCTGAGCTTCTCCCCAGCAAAAAGCAGGGCTTTCATGAACAGAATCGCGGTCACAAATGAGGACAGAAACGCCGTAAACGGAAGGTAAACGGGCATGACGGGCGTCCATTCCCTGAGGAGCAGGAGGCGGAGTATGAGGTATACAGGGGATATCATGAACAGGAGTTCCAGCGCCTTCCTCGGTTTTATGCCTCCCGCTGAGAGAACCAGCAGTACAAGTCCTGTGGCAGAAAGTTCGCCGAACATGGCCAGACCCTGGGCAACACCGGACGAGATTCCATCAAGCAGCGTCGGCTCGTCCTCATCACCCAGTTTCCGGTCCATACCTTCAAGCGGTGCACTCTTACCCCTCCAACACAGGATTCCAACGAGCAGAATGGCGGCACCGATGATGGCACTTACCGCATCCGAGGCCCTAGGGTTGAGGACGTTCCATCCACCCGCGGCTATGGGATAACCAATTGCAAGTGTGAAGAGCGAGGCGTATGCGAAGTACCTCGCCTCCGCACTGAAGTTCTTCCGCAGGGCTTTCTGAGTCCCAACTGCTATAAGGTCGCGGAAGTAGAAAAGAACTGCAAAGATGACCCCTAGGTACGACGGGACAACATAGTCTGTGTAATTCACTATAGCCGTCCCTATGAAGTGCGAGACGGCTGCCCCCTCCGGTCCTATGGGAAGCCATGAAGCCAAGGCTATTATGAAACCCGTAATAGCTGATGAAACGTAATCCGCGGGAACTACCATATTATCACAACAACGGTTTTAACGGCCGGAAACATAAACCTTTCGAGTGATGGCGATGAAGGTAACGGTGGTGTATGAAAACCACGCGGGCTTTAAAAAGGGACTGCTTGGAGGACATGGCTTTTCTGCGCTCGTTGAACACGGCGGGACGAGAGTTCTCGTCGATACCGGAACTGACGGGGAGGTTCTCATGAAGAACATGCGGTTTCTTGGCATTGATCTGGATTCGATAGACTACATTTTCCTGACCCATGGCCACTACGACCACACCGGGGGCCTCAAAACCTTCCTTCAGACCAGGAGCAAACCTGTTCCGGTCGTTGGACACCCCGAGATTTTCAGGCGGAGGATAGCTTTGAAGCCCTATCATCGGAACATTGGGATACCCTTCGGTAGGGACGAGCTTGAAGCACTTGGGGCTGAATTCATTCTCGATGAAAAACCATTCCAGTTTGCCCCGGGTTTCTGGAGTTCGGGCGAGATAAACAGGATAACCTGGGATAGGGCCGTTGGTTACGTCGAGGAGAATGGAGGGTTCGTGAAGGACACTGTCCCTGACGATATCTCCCTCATAGTTGACCTCGGTGACGAGGTTGCCGTAATTACAGGTTGCGGGCACTCCGGCGTTTTAAACATCGCCTGGCACGCTGAGGACCTCCTTGGAAAGCCCGTTAAAGCCCTTATCGGCGGCCTTCACCTCATCGGAGCCAATGAGAGACTGCTCGAAGACGTGGTTGATAATACCTCCGCCGCGACCCTTTACGCGGGCCACTGCACGGGCATAGAATCCTTCGCATACCTGCACGCGGTGCTCGGCGAACGAATGAGACCGCTTCACGTAGGGAAATCATTCGAAGTATAGCGATACTTTTTTATATCTCCGCACCAGTTTAGTTTAAGAAAAGAAGGAGGTGGGAGGATGAACTTCAACAAGGTTCTGAATAGATATGAGGGGCTCTTTGGCAAGCTGGGGATACTGCTCGTGGTGCTCTTCCTGTTGACGGTGGCGGCTGGATTCACGGATTCCTCTGGCTCCGGCAGGATAATGGCAGCAATACTATTCTTCTTGGTTCTACTGGCTTCCCTGATAGGTTACGAGGTGAGCAGGTCCCTCGACTGAATAGGTTTTTAAACTCCCTCTTTCTCCTTTTCTATGCGAGATTAAACGAGTTAGACTGAGGTGAGATCATGAAGAATCCATTCGAAAAGATGCCGACGGTTCTTACCGCTGATGAGCTCATCGATAAGGCATTTAGGAGGTCTGAAAAGGCCGCTTCAGCCCTCACCCCAAAGGGAGGCCCGAGGGCGAAGGCCAGGCAACGAGAGGAGCTTAGAATAAGGACCGTCTCAAATGTGGTGAGGGACAACCTGAGGAAACTCTTGGACAGAACACCGGGCGTTTCGGAGCTTCCGGAGTTCTACCGTGAGCTTGTGGACACTCTTGTTGACAGGGATCAGTTTCACCGCTCCCTCGGGAGGGTTAACTGGGCGATAAAGACGATAAGGAACCTAGAGCAGCGCTACGCTGAAAAGGTGCGCTATTCCAGAGACCCGGACGAGATTGCAAAGCTTAGGAGGGGCTTCTACGGCCGTGTCGCTGACATTATAAAGAGTATTGCCGACGATCTTGAGTACCTCAATCAGGCGAGGAACGTTCTGAAGGATTTGCCCGTGGTCGACCTTGATCTCCCAACGGTCGTCATAGCGGGCCATCCAAACGTGGGCAAGAGCACGCTTTTGAGGGCTTTAACCAACGCCAAGCCGGAGGTGGCTAGCTACCCCTTTACCACTAGGGGCATCAACGTGGGCCAGTTCGAGGAGCACCACCTAAAATACCAGGTCATAGACACCCCCGGCCTGCTCGACAGACCCTTGAGCGAGAGGAACGAGGTTGAGAGGCAGGCTATCCTGGCTTTAAAGCACCTTGGAAAGGTCATCATTTACATCTTCGACCCGAGCGAGTACTGTGGCTACCCGATAGATGAACAGATACACCTCTTTGAGGATATTCACCGTGAGTTCGGAGAGTTCCCGTTCATCGTGGTGCTCAACAAGGCGGACATAGCAGACAGGGAGAAGATAAAGGAGATTGAGGATTTCGTTCGCTCAGAGGGCCTTGAATCGCTGAGGATTTCGGTGCTCAACGGAGAGGGACTGGAGGAACTCAAGGAGCGCGTCATCGATCTGGTCAAGCCCATGGTCGAAGAGCAGGCGAGGATGATAATGGAAAAAGAACTCAGGAAGTACCGCGAGGAGCTTGAGCTTTGACCGGTTCTTTTTCTTCCGTTAACCTTCCCGTTAAGTTTATCGTTAACACCGTAAACCTCCAAAACTTTATGGTACCATTAACTTTCCTCTTAATTACTATATTAACGGTGGATAAGACACGGTGTTTTCCGCAGGAATGCAATGCACTGTTAACGCCCAAAAAAGGATTTCAAGGATTTCAAAACGGGGTAGCTAAAAGTTAGAGAAAATCAGGCGTTCTCTTCCTTGATGAGAACTGCGTTGACGACACCATCCTGGCCGGGCCTGCTGGTGACGATGGCCTTTCCGGCCTCGGTCTCGATGATGGCACCCTTAGTAACGATGTTTCTCCTGACGTACTGCCTGTTTGCCGGGTTCTCAACGACGTTGAGGACCTTGACCTTCCTGCCCTTGCCATTCTCGAAGACGTTGGCGTAGAGGGCCTCGACGAGGCGAACCTTTCTGTTGCCGCCGTAGGTCCTGATCATCTTCTTCTTTTCCCTGTCCTCACCAACCTTGGTGAAGGCCGGCTCCCTTCCAAGCTCATACTTCCTCTTTTTCCTCGCGAGGATAATCCTTCCGCCTGAGGACTTTTTGAGTGATCTTCCCTGCCATATGGCCATTCTTCTCACCCCATGAGATTGACATCAGTTTTACAACCTATCGCCACTTTCGGAGGTCCGTTTATAAGCTTTTCTGGGGAGCAAAAAGATTTTAAACTTGCCCCCTTACTCCCCTTGGTGGTGTTATGGGGGCCGTTGAAGCTTTCACGAAGGCATTCTCGATAATCCGTGAAAACAAAAAACTCTACCTTCTTGCGCTAACCCTTGCGCTCATACTCGCACCCATTGGAGCGTACACCCTGCCGGGGAAGGCTCTCCCGAAGGGCAATGTAACGACAACTCACAGTGGGAACGTGATAGTTGAGGAATACGGAAGTTCAATGGGAAACGGCAATGGACTCCTCACCGGTCTCCTTGAGAAGTTTGCCCTCTACAGTGCGATAACCCTCCTACTCGGCTCGATATTTGAGTACGGCGTTGTTAAGGGGGCACTTCTCCACATCGAGGGGCAACAGGTGAGGTTCTCTGAACTGCTTGGAAAAGGCCTCAAAAAGTCTCCTGCGGTCATTACCATAAACATCCTCTACATATTCATAGGGCTTGCAATACTCTCAGTTGGCCTCATACCCATGGGTGTCGGTATTGTAACCCTACCCAGCGGCGCGATTCTTGTGTTCGTTGGACTCGGGTTGACTCTCCTAGCCGGAACGTTCGCGGTGGCTTTATCCCTTCTCCCGGTTCCAATGTATGCCGATGAAGAAAACTTCGGCGCAGCGCTTAAGGCCATGAGTATGAGTCTGAGAAACGTTCTAACAACGGTCGGCTTTGGATTCCTCGTAATGGTGGCGGTGTTGGGAATAGCGGCCATCTCCGGACCGATAGCGTTCCTAACCACCACCTTCTTACAGGGGAAAACGGGGGAGTATGTTTCAGTACTCCTGCAGGCCCCGTTCACTGCCCTTCTCTACGAGTTTCTGTGGGTTGCCGGGGTTGCGTTCTACAGGGAACTCAAGAAAAAGAAGGAGCTTAAAAAGGTGGATGAGGAGTTGGCCGAGCTTGGGATAGACTTTTAACACCTCAGCTCCCATACTTCTTTTCCTTTGCCGCCTTTACCAAGCCCCTGAAGACCGGTGCGGGGTTCATCGGCCTGGACTTGAACTCGGGATGGAATTGGGTTGCTATGAAGTAACTGTTCTCTGGAAGCTCGAGTATCTCCATCCTCCTTTCATCGTCTCCAGCTATGCCGCTGAAAACCAGTCCTGCCTTCTCAAACCGTTCGATGTATTCGGGGTTGACCTCCCAGCGGTGTCTATGCCTCTCGTAGACTATCTCCCTGCCGTAGAGTCCCCTCGCGAGGGTGTTGGGTTTTATGCGGACGGGGTAAGCTCCGAGACGCATTGTCCCTCCGAGTCTGTCCAGATCCCTCTGCTCCGGCATCAGGTCGACAACAGGATAGGACGTGTGGGGATCTATCTCCGTTGAGTGTGCACCCTCCATACCAAGGACGTTGCGGGCAAACTCGACGACGGTGAGCTGGAATCCGAAGCAGATCCCGAGGAACGGGATGTCGTTCTCGCGGGCGTATCTAACAGCCATCATCTTGCCCTCTGTACCACGCGCGCCGAAGCCGCCCGGGACGATGACACCATCTACTCCCTCGAGAAGTTTGATACCGTGCCTTTCAAGCTCCTCCGCCTCGATCCAGCGGATCTTCACCTTAACGCCGTTGGCGACGCTGGAGTGTTTGAGGGCCTCCTTTATGCTCAGGTATGAGTCGGAGAGCTTGACGTACTTGCCGACGATTGCAATCTCAACTGTGTCCTTGAGGTTTTTGTACGCCTCGACCATCTCACTCCAAGCATTCAGTTCGGGCTTCTTCTCTGGAAGGCCGAGCCTCTTCGTAAGGTATCTCGCCAGCCCCTCCTTCTCCAGCATCAGCGGGACCTCGTATGTATCTTCGACGTCATAGGCGCTGATGACTGCTTCGTCAGGAACGTTCGTGAAAAGGCTTATCTTGAGCCTCGCCGATTCCTCAAGCGGTTCCTCCGAGCGCGCGACTATCGCGTCCGGCTGGATTCCGAGGGAGCGCAGCTCCTTAACGCTGTGCTGAGTCGGCTTGGTCTTCTGCTCGCCGACGACGCGGAGTTTTGGTACATATGTAACGTGGACGAAGGCGACGTTTTCCCTCCCCTCTTCGAGCTGCATCTGCCTCGCTGCTTCAAGGAAGGGCATGCTTTCAATGTCACCGACGGTTCCACCTATCTCGATTATGACAACGTCGTAGTCCCTCGCGATGCGCCTTATGCGCTCCTTTATCTCATTGGTGACGTGGGGAATGACTTGGACGGTGGCGCCGAGGTATTCCCCCTTTCTCTCCTTCTCAATCACTACGGAGTAAACCTTGCCCGTGGTTATGTTATGATCGAAGCTCAAGCTGGTGTCTAGGAAGCGCTCGTAGTTGCCAAGGTCGAGGTCAACCTCGCCGCCGTCGTCGAGAACGAAAACTTCTCCATGCTGATAGGGGTTCATCGTTCCAGCGTCGTAGTTGAGGTAGGGGTCGATTTTGATGTTCGTTGTTCTGAATCCGCGCACCTTCATGAGCATCCCCAGGGAAGCACTTGTTATTCCCTTCCCGAGGCCGCTGACAACACCACCCGTAACGAAGATGAACTTTGCCATGGCAAAACCCCCAAAGGTTATGTCGTCCATTGATGGGGGGGATGTTTAAAAGCTTTGTTAGGGGATTTGAGGATAGAAAAGCAAAGACCTCTACTCGTCCAGTTCGACACCCTCACCGTCTTCTTCTTCGGTTAGCTCACGGATCTCGTAGACCTTGAGGGGAACCTTCTTCAGGGCCTTTCCTATGACAGCTTTGGCGATTCTCTCGGCGTGCTCTATCGTCTGGGCGTTGTAAACTTTTATGGTCAAATACATGCCCACTAGCCCGACCGAACCTATTACAAAGGCGCTCTCAAAGTGAGCGCCGCAGACAGGGCACTGGGAGTAGCCTATTTCAACCCTCACAAAGTCAAGTTTCTCCTTGTTGAGCGCCTTTGCGACCTTGGAAACGGCGACGTTTATGGCGTCCTCGCTCGTTTCGACGTCCCTAACGATTATCGGTGCTTCCAAAACGACGACGTAATCCCCCATCTTTCTCACCTCAACCGAAGGCGAATAGCCTGTCATTCTCTCCCCTGAATACTCCGAGCCTTACACCCGCATCTATGAAGCCATGGGCGTAGTTCAGCGCCGCGAAGGCTGTGACGTAGTCCCCCTTCTCGTAGTAGTACTGTGCATCTTCAAAATAGCTCTTTGCCATCGTTAAAAAATCGCGGGCAACAACGTGCAAAAGACTTTTCTCGTGAACGGCGATTTCGAGGGTTTTAAGGGCTTCTCCGGTGATTCTAAAGTATCTCTGGAGCTTTTCCTTGGTTATCTCTCGCTCCACCGGTCTCGCCTCGGCCTTCGTTGGGATGCCCTCTTATAAACCTTATCCCACTCGGCATTCCTCATGAGGTTCAGACTTCACCCTGTTCCAGTTGGTAAATTTATAAGTGACCGCTCCATGGGGATCAGAGGTACATGCCTCCGGCTCTGCACATTCCCGGGCAAAGGTTTATAAAACGTCCCCGGGAACACTCACCAGTCGTGAAAATCGCTGATAATTAGGGGTGATGCTCATGGGAAGAACCACAAAGGTCGGTTCCGCTGGGAGATTCGGTCCCAGGTACGGTCTCAAGATAAGGAGAAGGGTCGCGGCCGTTGAGGCCAAGATGAAGCAGAAGCACGTCTGCCCGGTCTGTGGAAGGAGGGCCGTCAGGAGGATAAGCACCGGCATATGGCAGTGCCAGAAGTGCGGGGCAACCTTTGCCGGCGGTGCCTACCTGCCGACCACTCCCGCTGGAAAAGTCGCCAAGCGCGTTACGGCCTCCAAGGCCTGATCCCCTCATTCTTATGGGTGGTAACCATGGTTCTGGCCGTTTATCGCTGTGCAAAGTGTGGAAGGGAGGTCGAACTCGACCTTGAGAATACAAGGGAAGTTCGCTGCCCCTACTGCGGCAGCAAGATACTCTACAAGCCCAGGCCAAGGGTGGCCAGGCGCGTTAAGGCCATCTGATTCTTTCATTTCGAAAGCTTTTTAGCAATCAATGCGGGTTTTGAGTGAGGGCTATGATGCTGATAACGACATCCCATCGACCTACGCGGAGGACGCGGAGCTTCGGCCACGACCTGGAGAAGGTCTTTCCTGGCTCCCTTTATCTTACAAGGGGAAAGAAAACACTCCAGGATTTGCTCGTAGAAGCCTACGACAGGAACTACGAGAGGCTTTTGATAGTCAACGTCTGGAAGGGAAACCCACTCAAGATGACCTTCATAAAAGTTGACCCAGATGACTGGGGATACCTCGGCCACCTTTACCTCCACGGCATAAAGCTTCAGCGCGAGATGGGGTATCGTGACATTCGTCCCATCCGCGAAGAAATGCCCTTCGTTGTCACCACTGCCAAGCGTGTCGGACCCGACCACGTTGCCTTCGCTCAGGCCTTTGCCGAACTCACGGGTGGGATCTTCGTTCCGAGACGGGAGCGCTCCCTCTTCGGAATAGCCGAGAGGTACAACACCAATGTTCTCGGCGTTATCGAGAGACACCCGCGCGGGATGGCGGTCAACTTCTACCGCTTCGACGTTGATAGGGAGAACCAGATCGGCCCACTCATCAGCATCAAGATATGGATAATGGAGGACGGCCGGAGATGGGACTACAAGGAAACGACCGCAAAGGCTGGCCGATCAAGGGAGTGATTGAGCTTTCTTTTCCCGACGAGAGGACGGCTAGAATCGTCTACGAGAGCGTTCTCTACGAACATGAGAGTGTGCCCTACAGGAGGAGCAGAATCGAATTCCTCAGAGACGGAAGGAAGGTAATAATTCGCTTTCTCGCTCATGACAACTCCGCTTTAAGGGGAACCCTAAACTCGTACCTCCGGTGGATCAAGGTGGCCATGGATTCTCTCGAAGTCTAAGCCAGCCGAAACTATTTAAAGTCCGCCCCTTAGTCTAACCCGGCATTACGATTACGGAGGTGTTGAGATGCAAAACATTCCGCCACAGGTTCAGGCCATGCTCGGTCAGCTTGAGAGCTACCAGCAGCAGCTCCAGCTCGTTGTTCAACAGAAGCAGAAAGTTCAGCTCGAGCTTACTGAGGCAAAGAAAGCTTTGGAGGAGATTGAGAAGGTTGAGTATGGGACGACCATCTACAAGACCGTGGGGACGCTCATCGTCAAGACCGACAAGGCTAAAGCGGTCGAGGAGCTTAAAGAGAAGGTTGAAACGCTGGAGGTCCGCCTTGGTGCCCTTGAGAGGCAGGAAAAGAAGCTCAACGACAAGCTCAAGGAACTCACCGCCCAGATCCAGGGCGTCTTAAGGCCGCCCACGGCGGGCTGATTCTCTTTTCTTTAATAACACCTCGCGGAGGATGCAGCGATGAACGGGGGAAGGGGCGGGAATAGGGTTGTCCACATAGGACTGCCCGAACTGAGCGAGGATCAGCTTGTAGAACTCGGTGGGCTTGCACAGGAGACGGTCTTGAAGGAGGTCTTTGACGCCCTCAACAGGAGCGATGTTAAAGACATTGAGGTGACGACGAGGATAAACAGGGAGGACATCCTTGACCTTGAGGTTGAGGTCTATCTCGAGGTTCCGGTCTTCGTCAAGGTCGACGTTGATGAGCTCATCGAGAAGGCCGTTGAGAAGGCTTATGAGACCGTTGAGAGGAAGCTGAGGGAGATCGCAGATGCGGGGTAAAATCAAGCTCAAGCGTTTTCTCAAGGATGCGGAGGATAAGTCCTTCCTTCTCCTCTGCCACCACAACGCCGATCCCGATTCCCTCGGCTCGGCAATAGCCTTCGCCATCTACCTCAAGTCCATCGGTGTTGAGAACGTCAGGATAGGCGTTGCCCAGAGCGTCTCCTCCTACGCGAAGAGGCTTTTGACGCTCTCTCCAGTTCCAATTGAGAAGGATCCAGAGGTCAAAGAGGACGTCGTGGTGATTTTTGACACCTCTTCCATGGAACAGCTTGAACCGATTGAGATTCCTAGGGAAAAGACCCTCATATTCATTGACCACCACGTAGAGAAGGAGAACCCAATAAGGGCGGAGGTGGCGGTGGTTGACTCCTCAAGGACTTCAACGGCAGAAATCGTCTGGGAGCTTTTCAAGTACTTTGGTTTCTATGATGAGAAGGCTACTAAAGCTCTCTTAGCTGGAATCGTCACCGATACGGCCAGCTTTCGCTTCGCCAACGCGAAGACCTTTAAAGCGCTCTTTGAGATGCTTGAGCGCTTCCCGCTCCCGATGGGGGAGATTTACCAGCTGGTTGCACCGGTAAGCGATGAGAACATCGATCAGGCGAAGAGGATTGCCCTAATGAAGGCCTGCCAGAGGCTTGAAATCCAGAAGTTTAGGGGTTATGTCATAGCCGTCTCGCGGGTTTCTGCCTATGAATCCCTCGCCTGCAAGACCTTCCTCCAGCTCGGTGCCGATGTAGCGGTCGTCGGGAGCGAGAAGAAGGGTGTCAGGATTTCGGCGAGGGCCAAGGAGGGGCTGGTTAAGAAAGGCCTCCACCTCGGCAGGATCATGGAGAAGGTTGGGCCAATTATTGATGGCTCTGGTGGCGGTCACGCCGGTGCTGCCGGGGCGAACGGCAAGAAGAACCTGGATGAGGCTGTCAAGCTCATCCTGAAGGAGATTGAGATGGTTTTACGGGAGGTAGGTTAAAGTGGCAAGGTGCCCGCTCTGCGGAAAGCCCCTGGACTGGGGCGAGCTTATAGACCAGATGATAGATGCAAAAGGCCCGGAGATGCGTGAGTTGCTCTCTAATAGGGAGCACTTCATGAATGCCCTCAAAGGGTTCACCTTTAAATGCCCACACTGTGGTGAGGAGTTTTACGGCAGGAACCTTCCTGAGAAAGAGGTTGAGAAGGTGTTCGAGCTTCTCAACGAGTTCAAAGGCTCGATAAACTGGGAGAACAGAAAAGTCCGCCTCAGGCTCAACAGCCTTCTGGCACTCGACACCATGCTTGAGAAGTGGGACGAGAAGGTGAAGGGGAAGCGGTAGCCTTTTCTACTTTCGTTCCCATCCTCTTCAAGCGGTGGTTCCCGTGGAGCGGGTTGAATCCTACCTGTCAAGGGGTGACTATAAACGAGCGCTGAAGGCGGCGGATGATATAAGTGAACCCCTCCAAAGGCTCGTTGCCCTAGCAGGGGTAGTAGTGGCGTTCCCGAGGGATGAGGTTCTTTCCCGAATGTTTGAAACCTTAAACTCAATCAGAGGGAGACCGGAAAAAGCCGTAGCTTACTCTGTTATCGGCCGGGCGCTCTACTCCCTCGACCATGACAGGGAAGCGGAGGGGTACTTTGAGAGAGCGCTTGAAACGGCTCAGTCACTGGGGTCTCCGAGGGTTAAGGGAGAGGTCTTGGCGGCGATAGCAAGGAACCTTGTCCTCTCCGATAGGTATAGTGATGCCTTCGAGCTCTTCAACCGCTCGATTGAACTCCTTCAAACCTCGAGGGGGCTTTCCTCCTATGCAATGGAGGCCCTGATCAAGGTGGCGAGGCTCGTCGAGAGGAGCGCGGACGAGATACCGAACGAGCTGGCACTGGAGCTCTACAGGCTCGCACGTGACATTTACTCCTCCATCTTCTTAAACCTTCAAGCAAAGCATCTCGAAAACAAGATAAATCTCGTCGAGAATGTTCTGAAGCGCGGGAAGCCGATCGTTGAGGGGTTGATATGGACGGGAGGGGTGGGGCTCGCTATTGAAATGGCCCGTTTCCTCCCTCTGCAAGAGAGGGCGGTCGTCATGCTCGATCTTTCCTACTGGTTCCACCTCCACAAGCAACCCAATTTAGGAAGGAGGGTTTTCGACGACGCCCTTGAGATAATCTTGGTCGGGAAGTTCAAACCTAGGGACGGTGAGATAGCGGGAATAGCGAGGCGCTTCCTCCGCATTGGGGTTCTTGAGGAGCCGCTGACTTTAGCCGGTATAATAGAGGATGGACACCTCGCCTCTAAGCTTCTCGGTGATGTGGCACTTGCCTACGCCTGCAGGGGAGAAACCGGAAGGGCCCGCTCGATAGCCGAAGGAATAATGGACGAAAGCGTTAAGAACCGCGTTTTAGAGATGCTGGAGGGTGAGAGTCATGTGGGACACGAGCAAGGATTACCGCTTACTGGTGGCGGAGAAGAGCGTGGAGCTGTTCCTGAAGACGGTGGAGCACGCGAAGTTCAAAGGGAAGTGGGACAAGAAGGGGGCGCAGAGACTGGCGAAGGAGATGATTCCTGAGATACAGGCGGTGAGGTACACCTACGTTGACCCGAAGGAGCTGATTGATACTCCTCAGATGAAAGCTTTGAAGGAGAAGGCCAGAGGCATAATCGAGGCACTCGGCGGAGAAGATTGGAATCACACGTTCCTCAGCCTGGCAGACAAGAACGAGCGCGAGAAGGTCGAGGAGGCAATTGCCAAGGTTCACTTTTTCCTCAACACGATACTCGGTCTCGAGGGGCGCTTAGCCTTAGGCAAGATAAACGACCCGGTCATAGCGGTAGACATCAAGGTCGGCGAGGTTATGAGCGTCGCTAAGCACCCGAACGCCGACAGACTTCTGGTTACTAACGTTAACATCGGTGATAGAGCTATAACTGTGGTAACCAACGACCTGACGATGAAGGAGGGCAACCGCGTTGCCGTTGCACTTCTCCCGCCCGCGAACTTCCGCGGGATAGTAAGCGAGGGCATGTTCCTTGGTGCCGGCGAAGGAGTCCTCAAGGACGTCAAGGGAGAAATCGGCGGCCTGCCGAAGGGGGTTCCGCTTGAGGCCTTCAACGAGACAAGGAACTTTGTGGAGGCGTTTCTGAAGGGGTGATTTTTTTGCCTTTTTGTATAAATGTAGCTCTTGGTGCATTAAATTACTTTCCCTTCTTTTGACTCGTTCTCAGTGGAAAATCGGACTCCGAATAAAATTATACCTGAAAAAAAAGGAAAGAAATTTTACTAATAGTACAAGGAAATACTTATATAGGATAACGTGCATTGAATTATGAAAACTCCTCGGAGGTGGAGCACCTGAAGTGGAGGTCTCTCTTGGCAGTTCTCATCGGGCTGCTGATGGTTGGAGTGACTGCTGGAAGTGCCTATGCTATGGTACAAAAGCCCATCCATCCAATTCTGCCATCCCAACCTCTAACAAAAGCTTTCACAGGTCCCAACGCACAAATTCAAGCCCGTGCTTTTCTTAAGAGACTACCGGTAACACTTACTTTAAACTTCAACACCATGAATGACATAACTTTCATCGGGGTAGCCCTGAGACCGGTAAGTAATGGAGTGTACATTCCGGCGTATTACATAGTTCAAGGGGCAAAGCCTGGGGAATATTCTCTCCTTCAGAGAAAGTTTACAGAATTTGCAGAGAGCCATTTTAGGGCCCAAGTTTCGAACATCAAGATTGCTTCGAGTATCCAACCCAACGTAAACTGGAACTACGCGGGGAGTATTGACTGGGTAACCTCTACCGCTTCCCATCTCGGACAGGAGGGGTATCTTGAATTTAAGGGATTTTATTATTACTACATAATTGACGAAAACATCATTGAGTACTATGCCAAGAATTATGTCATGGGGGATATGTCATCTTCAGTAGTTGCAGTTAAGGCT
>Ga0256829_1000650_pt1 | contig 33412 bp, 29 predicted proteins | sample 131447metaG_FD_185979 | JGI IMG/M metagenome (GOLD analysis project Ga0256829, IMG submission 185979) | Hydrothermal vent microbial communities from Lau Basin, Pacific Ocean - 131-447 | ecosystem: Environmental > Aquatic > Marine > Hydrothermal vents | place: Pacific Ocean: Lau Basin | collected... | reverse complement strand
ATTATAAGATTATCGTATATTTGCTGACAGGGAAATTAGACTTTTCTATGGTTAATAGTAAATTTAGGGAGATTTAGATGGTGGTTTACCCACACTTTTTTAGAAGGAACCATATTACTCATAAATGCTATATTTACTTCACCAGACGTTTGATAATACGCCTATCTTTTTTTATTTTAACAATGATAAGTAGTTGAGTGAGAAACAGGTACCAAGTGTTCCTATATTGAATTACTCAACGGGAAGCCAAAGAAAACTTCCTTCACTTTGGGAGTGAAACACTTGGTACCCCGTTGAATAATTTCTTACGGGGCAATGATATAGTGAAAATTGATAGATGTCCATAAAGAGCAAAATAGATAAAAAACTATTGCAGTAATTATCAAATCATTGCATAAGTTTGTAAAAGATTTCATATTTTTTAGTCAAAATTTTTGTAATTGAAATTTTAGAATTAGTTGTAAAAAGAATTTAAAATTAAGTTTGAGTAGTTGTAGTTAAAATGTAGTAAAAAGTTGATTTTGAAGTTTTCTTAAAGTGAGAGTTAAATCTCTTGAAGTTCCGCAATTAAGGGATGGTGCGGATGAAAGGACTTGAACCTTCACACCTTGCGGCACCAGATCCTAAGTCTGGCGTGTCTACCAATTTCACCACATCCGCGTGGATAAGTTTTTAACGTCACTTCTGACAAAATAACATAAGAAATGTAGTGGTACGCCCTAAAGGATTCGAACCTTTGGCCTATGCCTTAGAAGGGCATTGCTCTATCCAGCTGAGCTAAGAGCGCGTCAGAAAAATATGGTACGCCCGATAGGATTCGAACCTATAACCCTCGGAGCCGAAATCCGAAACTCTATCCAGTTGAGCCACGGACGCTACTATATTTGTTATATTATTGGTTGTTTTATATATTTTAAATGGGGTGGGATACGGGATTCGAACCCGCGACCCCCGGCACCACAAACCAGTGCTCTAACCAGCTGAGCTAATCCCACCATGTTTTAGTAAAAATATAAAATTAAAATTTTAAAAGTGGTCGGGGTGAAAGGACTCGAACCTTCGGCCCCCTGGTCCCAAACCAGGTACTCTAACCATACTGAGCTACACCCCGACCTACACATTAAACAAGCTATTACGCTGATTAATGAGGCGAAATTATAGTCAATAACTTGCAAAATGTCAATAGTATTTCTCAATTTCTTTAAAAAAGAGTGGTTTTTAAGTATAATTACTCCAATAAAAAGGGAAAGTGGCATATGAAGATAGCAAGATTTAGTCGGATAGGTTTTATTTTAGCAGCAGCAGGCTCCGCAGTAGGGCTTGGAAATATTTGGAAATTTCCATATATAACAGGAGAATATGGAGGCGGCGCTTTTGTGCTTATCTATCTCATAACTGTACTGCTAATCGGCTTTTCTATTATGATTGCAGAGATGCTTATAGGGTATCTTGGTCGTCGTGACACGGTTACCTCTTTTGAAGAGTTGGCACCAAAACATAAAAGCCTGTGGAAATTTGGTGGTTTTCAAGCTTTAGCCGGTCTTTTTATTATGATTTTTTATTCGGTCGTCATCGGCTGGATATTTAACTACATTATCACCTCTTTAACGTATCTTCCTTCGAGTGTCAAAGAGGCTGAGACCACGTTTACTACGATGCTACATGCTGATTTTTGGACACAGTTTTTTTATCATACACTCTCCTTTGCTGTTATTATTTATGTTATACACAAAGGGATTAAAGGCGGTATAGAAAAGCTTAACTTTTACCTCATGCCGGCACTTATGGTAATCTTGGGTGGAATGTTTATTTATGCAACGACACTTGGAGCTTTTTCTAAAGCGGTAGAATTTATGTTTTTGCCAGACTGGTCAAAAGTGACTTCTGAAGCTTTTGTCGTGGCAGTTGGGCATGCGTTTTTCACCCTTTCACTTGGTATGGGGGCTATTATGACCTATGCAGCTTCATTAGAAAAAGGGGCAAATCTTGTTAAGAGTGCCTTTTGGGTTGTCTTTTTAGATACGACCATCGCAATTGTCGCAGGTTTGATGCTCTTTACCTTTTTGTATCAGTATGGTTCAGGTCCTGCAAAAGGTCCAGGACTTGTTTTTATCTCTCTGCCCGCAGCATTTTATGAGATGGGAATAATGGGAAATGTTTTTGCAGTACTCTTTTTTATTGCATTAGCATTTGCAGGGCTTACCTCTTCGGTCTCACTTGTTGAACCGATGGTACAGTACTTCATCGACAGATTTGGCTGGAGTCGTTTAAAATCTTCTCTTTCAATGGGCTTTTTCTTCTGGTTTTTTGGTATCTTCGCGATTCTTTCAAATATTGACGGAGCAAAAGAATTTTTGACTTGGGGTGGTAAAAATTTCTTTGATTGGGTGGATTATGTAACGGCTGCTATTATGCTGCCTTTAGGCGGGCTTATCATGGCAGTTTTTGTCGGATTTATTATTCCTGAGTCAGAGATAAAAAAAGTGATGAAACCACAGCTTAAATGGGCTTATGGACCGTGGTACTTTTCACTTCGTTACATTACGCCACTTGCTATGTTTGTTGTTATGCTCTCACTAATGGGAATTATCTAGATGAATATCGCAAAAGAGTGTAGAGATATTCTCACGCAAGAGGGAATTAATTCACAATCAAGTATAGATTTTGAGGTGAACGGTGAAGTAATGAGCTTGACGATTGATTATATCATCGACACCTATATGCAGGCTTCCAATGAGTCACAGTTGGTTTTTTACGCTGCTTTACAAAAGTCACTTGATGCTAAAGAGATGGGGATAGAGAAGTTTTTTGAGGGGATGGGTCAGCTTCTGCTGATGACCCACCTCTCTAAGAAGTTTGATCTTGACTAGAACTGAATAAGTCCGTCAACAGGGCTTGATGCAGTTGCATACGGCTTTTTAGGAATACGTCCTGCAAGGTAACTCATGCGTCCTGCAATGACCGCATGTTTCATAGCCTCTGCCATTGCAATAGGGTTAGATGACTGTGCGATAGCAGTATTTGTAAGAACACCCTCAGCACCTAGTTCCATTGCATAAGCGGCATCACTTGCACAGCCGATTCCCGCATCTACAATAACAGGAACATTTACCGCTTCACGAACGAATACAACATTGTAAGGGTTTTGTATGCCAAGACCACTTCCAATAGGCGCAGCAAGTGGCATAACTGCGTGAGCTCCGGCATCTTCAAGGCGTTTTGCCATGATTGGGTCATCTGAAGTGTATGCCATAATGGTAAAGCCATCTTTATGCAGTACTTCACATGCTTTAATCGTTTCAAGCACATCAGGGTAAAGTGTTTTTTGCGTATCACCGATAACTTCTAGCTTGATCAGGTCAATTCCCGTAGCCTCACGTGTCAAACGAAATGTTGTGATGGCCTCTTCCGCGGTGACACAGCCTGCTGAGTTTGGTAAGAAGTTTACATTTGTTCCTGCAAAAGTATCACGCAGATTCTCTTTATCCGGGTCGGTAATGTTTAGACGGCGAACTGCAACAGTAATGAGCTCACTTCCAGATGCTAAAGTTGCCTCTTTTGTCATATCAAAAGAGTCATATTTTCCGCTCCCAACGATAAGGCGTGAGCCGAGTTCATATTTTCCGATTTTTAGTTTGTTATCCATTATAGTTTTCCTATATTATATTAATTATTGATTTATAGCATAAGATATCTTATAGTTTTGTGATACCTTCTATTAAATCCATTGGCGTAAGAGAAAAATCAGCACCTGTGTAATTTTTTGCCACTTTGGTGTGGGCAAGAGAAGCATGGATGGCTGCGTGAAGCGCAGTGTGCCCTTGTGCTAAGAGTGCTCCAATCAATCCACTGAGAACATCACCGCTGCCGCCTTTTGCCAGCTTCGCACTCCCATGGGGGTTGATGTAAAATGTTTCACCTTGCCCTATAATGACATTGGCACCTTTAAGCAGAAGTGTTACGTGAGGATATTTTTCACAAAATAATTCTACATATTTGAAGCGTTCATTTTGCAGCTCAGTAACGGTTATGTCAGCAATATTTGTCAATTTTAAAAGAGAAACAAACTCTTTAGGGTGTGGCGTGAGAAGAATGTTTTTTTTCTCTAAAATCTTTACAATTATTTTCATGTAAAAGAGGTCAGCATCTATGATGAGCGGCAGATTATTTGCTAGAAACTGTAAAATCTCCTTTTCACTCAACTCTGAACCGAGCCCCATACCAAGTGCAACAGCCGATGTCGTCTTTGGAAGTGCATGTGCATACATCAACTCTGCAGGAATGTTTAAAAGCTGCTCTTTTTCATAGCCTACAAGTGTCACAAGTCCTGAACCAAAACGAAGTGCTGCCGAAGCTGCCATAACACTTGCCCCTAGCTTCTCACCGCTGAGTAGCGCCAAATGCCCATATGTGCCTTTGTGCGAGTTTGTTTTTGTTCTGTGGGGCAGTTGTAAGTCTGTTTCATCTAACAGATGCCAATTTGATTCACGTTCATAGAGTGCGCGTGAGATACCTAAATCAAGGACTTTGATGTTGCCGACATACTCCTTTTGTGCATCTAAAAAGAGGGCTTTTTTAAGTGCTCCCATTGTGAGTGTGGTGTCAGCATAAAATCTCGGGCTCGGCATATCACAGGCTATTTTATAGCTATTGGAGTTGTTCATATCTTGTATGAGTTGAGAGATTTTTGCATCAAAGCTGCCATTAAATCCGGTACCGACAATCGCCTCTACTAAAACATCACAGCTTTGAAGCTGCGTGAGAGTAGGAACACCTAAAGCATCTGCACGTTTTTTTTGCAACTGCGCCATAGGTGATTTGGCTGCTTTAGCGTGAAGAAGAGAGACGGTATAATCCCCATAGAGTAAGCGTGCAAGTGCAATACCATCAGCACCGTTGTTTCCACTGCCTGTAACAATGATGACAGTAGATTTTTTTTGAAACTTTTCTCTTATGAATGAAGCCATGCCATTGGCAGCGTGTTCCATCAGAGTATCTTCACTCAGGAAGAATTCCTCATAACATCTCGCATCTAAGCTACCGACTTCATCAAAGAGTTTTTGCATCTTAAAGCTCTGGTATGTACTCGTCTATTTTTATCATAGAACTGACAATCTCATTAAACAGAAGTGTAGGGTAAGCCGTTCTGCATTGATAAAGAAATTTATTTTTCTTGAGTGTTCTTAAAAGTGCCGTGTTGTAGTAGTTTGCATTGGAACATTTCCCTAAAAATAAAAAAGAGAAGAGGAGCTTGAGGTGTGGATTTTCAAATGTTTCATGCGGCTGTGTAAGAAAAGTAAATCCATACTTTTGTATGTTTGCAAAAGAGAGCATATAGAGCAGAAAATCTTCAAACTGCGTATAAAAACCATTGAGGTTTTCAATGTCGTGAAAGAAGAAGTAATAGTTATCTAAAAGCTCTTTTTGAGAGATAATTTTTGAAAGTTTACTGCGTTCATCTCTTTTTTTGGCAAAAAAGTGGGGGTCAACTGCCATATAGATGTGTTTTTTCTCTGTAACAAGTTTGGCAAATGCCACATCAAAAGCTTCACTCTCTTCAAATCTGATGTAGTTGAAGTGTTCATCTTTGTAACGTAGTTCTACGTCATCTTCATGTGAGTTGGCAAAGTCCATGTAGAGTGTCGGAACATTGTTGTCAATGACATAATTTCTAATTTTACATGCAAGGTTTGTTTTCCCTGATCCCTGCTCTCCTAAGATGAGGGTGTTGTGACAGAGCATTCTCTCTTCAAGTTTTAGTGCATCAATGGTGTCAAGGTATTTTCCAATAGTATCTCTCATATTTTTTCCTCTTTTATAGAACTTATATTTTGCTTATTATATCTTATCAAGTTAAAAAAGATATAATTGCACTATGAATTATAAAATAATTGCACAAGAAACTTTAAATATCGAAGCAGATACTTTGTTAAAAGCTTCAAAAAAAATCGGGAATGAATTTGACAAAGCAGTCGAGATGATTTTGGGCTGCAAAGGCAAACTTGTTATAAGCGGTGTTGGTAAAAGTGGACTCATTGGTGCAAAAATGGCAGCAACCTTTGCTTCCACAGGGACACCAAGCTTTTTCCTGCATCCAACAGAAGCACTGCATGGCGATTTGGGAATGATAGGCAAAGATGATGTTGTTTTGGCAATCAGTTATAGCGGAGAGAGTGAAGAGCTCAGCTCGATTTTGCCGCACATCAAGCGTTTTACAACGCCGTTAATCGGCATGACACGTGATGAAAACTCCACACTCGGCAAGTATAGTGATTTGCTCATAAAAGTTGAAGTTGAGAAAGAGGCATGTCCGCTCAATATTGCACCGACAAGCTCAACAACACTGACCTTGGCGCTTGGAGATGCGCTGGCAGTCTGTTTGATGAAAGCACGTGACTTTAAAAAGTCTGATTTTGCCTCTTTTCATCCCGGCGGAGCACTTGGAAAACAGCTTTTTGTAAAAGTAAAAAATCTGATGCGAAGTGATTCTCTGCCAATTATTACGCAGGATGCACAAGTCAAAGATGCTATTCTTACCATCAGTGAGGGGCGTCTTGGTACAGCACTCATTACAGATGATGCCGGAAAATTGATTGCACTCATGAGTGATGGTGATGTCCGCCGTGCACTGCTGAGTGATAACTTTTCACTTAATGACAATGTTTTAAAATATGCGACAAAAGAGCCGCTGAGCATTGATGATGAGGAGATGCTGGCTTCTGATGCACTTGTTTTGATAGAAGCCAACAAAATTCAGCTTTTGGTCGTAACCGACAAAAATAAAAAGATAAAAGGCGTACTACACATACATACGCTGATAGAAAAAGGAATATCATAAAATAATGATGCGATTAAATAAATATATAGCACACTACTCAACATACTCACGCAGAGAGGCAGACCGTGCCATTCAAGATGGCTATGTACGTGTAAATGGTGAAATAGAAGAGAATCCTGCAACACAGGTTGAAGAGGGCAGAGACATTGTCTACATTAGTGGAAAACAGGTCAGTCCGCAAGAAAAATACACAGTTATTGTCTACAACAAGCCAAAAGGTGAACTTGTAACAAAAAATGACCCAAAAGGACGCCGGACTATCTATGACGGGCTCTCTAAAGAGTTCCGTCACTTTATTCCGGTCGGTCGTTTGGATTTTGCTTCAGAAGGCTTGCTGCTCTTAACAGATGCTTCGCATGTTGCAACAGTACTGATGGAGTCGGATTTGGAGAGAATCTATAAGATAAAAATCAAGGGTGTAGTAACTCCGGATATGGAGGATGCCATGTTAAATGGTATCTATCTTGACGATGCAAGAGCCGGTGCGCACTCTCACTCCAAGATTACTTCGATGGAGATTAAGCCTTTTATAGGTTTTAAAGTGCAGAAAAATCAGTCTAATTACTCCATTCTCAAAGTAGCGCTTAAAGAGGGACAAAACAGAGAACTTCGCCGTTTTTTTGCCCACTTTGGTGCAGAAGTGGCAGATTTAAAACGCTTGAGTTTTGCTGAAGTTGAGCTCAACAATCTGCCGACCGGAAAAACAAGGTATTTAACACGGAGCGAATATTCTGCTCTGTATAAATTTTTAAAAGAAGAGAAAAAAAGAGCCAGAGAGGCACAAAGAAACAAAGATAAAGAGTAGATTTTGGACTTTACATATCTTCTTCGTCCCTCAGACTTTGATGCAATACTCGGGCAGGAACATCTCACGCAAGCAGGCGTTGCGCTAAGAACTCTGTGTGAAAAAAATGCTTTGGGGCACAGCTTTTTTTATGGCCCTGCCGGTGTTGGAAAAACCACACTCGCCCGCATTATCGCGGCTACTATGGATCTGCCTTTTTATGAGTTTAATGCCACTTCACTCAAAGTTGAAGAGCTTCGAAAAGTTTTTGCGCAGTATAAAAATGCCCTGCAAAAACCTTTGATATTTATAGATGAGGTGCACCGACTCTCCAAAAATCAGCAGGAGGTACTGCTGCCGGTTATGGAAAATAACTCGGTACTCATCATAGGCGCTTCAACAGAAAACCCATTCTTTTCTCTTACCTCTGCGATGCGTTCACGCTCAATGCTTTTTGAACTCCAGCCAATTTCCTCTGCAGCCCTGAAAGCGCTTCTTGAAAAAGCTGTGAGCAAAGCAGAGCTGCAGATAGATGACAAAGCCAGAGAGTATTTGGTGGCTTCCAGCGGCGGTGATGCCCGGGCAATGTTGAAACTTTTGGAGTTTGCCTCCAATGTCAATGAGACTATCACCCTGGAACTGCTGAAGTCTTTACGCCCAAATGCCTTGCAAGCGGGAAGCAGTGAATCTGGTGTGCATTATGATTTAGCCTCTGCTCTCATTAAGTCCATTCGAGGGAGTGATGCAGATGCTGCGATTTACTATCTTGCACGGCTCATTAAAGGAGGGGAGAGTGCTGATTTTATCGCGCGCCGCTTGGTGATACTTGCGAGTGAAGATATTGGTAATGCCAATCCACAGGCGCTTACGCTGACTACATCGACACTTACAAGTGTGAAGCAGATAGGTTACCCTGAAGCGAGAATTATTTTGGCACAGGCTGTTATCTACCTCTGTGCCTCTCCAAAGTCAAATTCTGCATACCTTGCCATAAACAGAGCACTCAAAGCTGTGAGAGAGGGTGAAATTTCAGAAATTCCAAAAAATATCACACAGCAAAATGAAGATTATCTTTATCCACACGATTTTGGGGGTTATGTAAAACAGGAATACCTTTCAAAAGAGTTGAAATTTGTTGACCTTAAAGAGATTGGGTATGAAAAAAAGATGAAAGAGTGGCTGGAGTTATTATTTAAATAAGTATAAATTAGATATCATAGTGTCTTAATAAATATAAAAGGGCAAAAATGAACATTTCTAAAGCATCAAACATCGTTACAATTACTGGAAATATTAAATCTGTGCATGATTATCAAAAAATTAAAGAGAGTATTGATTCTCTCATTGCTTCAAATAAAACTATCATTATTAACATTCAAGATTCTATCTCTATTACCTCTTCTGTTATTGGGTATTTTACGAAGTTAGTTCAAAAAGAGGGTATTGACGTGAGCCTCAAAGTGGGTGATGCGAGTTTAATGGAACTTTTTGATGATCTCAATCTTGTAACACTCTTTAAAGTGAGAAAGAGATAAATTATGACTATCAAAAATAAGCTTAAACTTATAACGGTCATTGTTGTCTCTTTTGCTTTGGTTATCATCGCTTTAACTATCTCTGGAGCTTTGGAAAAACGTACAGTTATTACAGAGGCAAAAGATCTAAATGTTCTTTCTCAAAAACTTTCGCTGCTCATTCATGAGACACAAAAAGAGAGAGGGGCAAGTGCTGGTTTCTTAGGCTCTAAAGGAAAAAAATTCGGCACGATTCTTACAAAGCAAAGAGTACAGACAGATCATCGTTATAAAGAACTGCAGTCGTATGTGAAAAGTTTGGATTTGGCAAATTATCAAACGAGTTTACGTAAGAATATTCAGGCAGTTATGAATGGAATGGGCAATATAGAGAGCATACGTTCGCGTGTTGATAGTTTTGCGATTTCTGTTAAAGAAGAGGTGAAATACTACTCTAGTGTCAACAGAGACATCTTGAATGTGGTTTCACTTACTGCAAAACTTGCAGATACCCCGGAACTTGTAAAAGCTTTAAGTGCATATACTAACTTTTTAAAATCAAAAGAGCGGGCAGGAATAGAACGGGCTGTTATGAGTGCGACATTCTCAGCTGATAAATTTGGCAAGGGTATGTTTGCAAAATTTATTACACTTATGGCACAACAAAATGCCTACATGGATGCATTTTTAAGTATTGCACCAAAAGATTCGGTCACAATGTATAAAAATACAATGGACTCTCCGGTTGTTACAGAAGTAAATAAAATGAGAGCTATTGCTCTTAAAAAAGCCAATGTCGGTGATTTTGGAGTTGATGGTGTTGTCTGGTTCAAAACAATTACGAAAAAGATCAACCTGCTTAAAAAAGTTGATGATAATTTAGCAAAAAACAATGACAAACTTCTTAATAAAATTGAAGAGGCATACAAAAGAGATATTATTATTACACTTCTTGGATACAGTATATTTGCAATTGCGGTGTTTATTATTATTTTAATAATTTCCAGAGGGGTCAACAGAAGTGTTGAGAGCTCGCTTAATAAAATAAGTTGTGTATCGAGTGATTTGGACTTGACATGTAATGTAGTTGTTGAAGGAAATGATGAAATATCACAAATTTCAAAAGCACTTCACGTAATGGTTATTGCATTTAAAGAGAGTGTTTACAGTGCACAGGATGTTGCAACGGCTACGACAAGAGAGAGTAGCCGCCTGAATGAGGTTGTAGATACTTTGGCAGAAAATAGTCAAAAACAGGAGAGTAAAATTACAGAAGTCAATGGTCTCATCTTTGAAATCGGTGAAAAACTTGACCTTGTTGAAGAGTCTACGATTGCAGTGACGGAAGATTTGGATTCTACATTTAATGTTCTTGATAGTTTCATTGATAAGCTTGAATCTGTAGTTATTTCTATTGAAAATGGTAATGAGCAGCAGCAAGAGCTCGTTAATAAAGTGGCGTCTTTGACAGAACAGGCAAAAAACATTAAAGATGTGCTTGCTATTATCTCTGATATCGCAGACCAGACAAACCTGCTCGCATTGAATGCTGCCATCGAAGCAGCTCGTGCAGGCGAGCATGGACGTGGTTTTGCCGTTGTTGCTGATGAGGTGAGAAAACTGGCAGAACGCACACAAAAATCACTTTCAGAAATTTCTGCGAACGTCAATCTCATCACACAAAATGTTGTTGAGATTTCAGAAGAGACAGACAGAACATCACAAAGTATGCATATCATAGCAGGGTCAGCACAAGAACTCATTACATCATCAAATGAGACAAAAGATACACTGATGATGACAAAAAATAAATCAACTGATGTGATGCATCAAAGTGTTTTCATCGCGACAAAAACAAAAACACTCATGTCTACCATGGATGAGATAGTCGAAGTGGCTTCTCAAAACAGTGAATTAAGAACTACGGTGGAAACAGCAGTAGGAACATTGACACATGATGCAAAAAAATTACAGTCAGAGCTGAGCAAGTTTAAAATTTAATGTCAAAAGAACGCTTAGCCCAGTTAGAAAAAAGTGAGGCATATGCCTCTTATCAAACCGATTTGGCATTTGAAAAAGAGTTGCATATTTTGCGCAATGACTTTTACTACCAAATGATAGATTCGAAAACTATCTCTTTAATTGATTTTTTATATCGACCGCTTGATGTACTCAGCGGTGATGCCTACAGTGTTCGAAGAATTAATGAAAATCAAACTTTTTATCTTCTTGTAGATGGTATGGGGAAGGGTATTTCCGCCTCTTTTACTACAGTCATCATCACTACTTTTATTAACCATATTATTGACAAGATGATTGAGTATGATAGTTTTAGTCTTGACATTCTTATACATGAATCAATGGAATTTATTCAACCGATACTGTTAGATGATGAAGTACTTGCGATTGACTACATCTGTTTTGACAGTTATTTTGAAGTTTTAGAGTATGCAAAGTTTGCAATGCCGCCTTTTTTACTGCATGATAAACAAGATAATATTATAAAAATAAAATCAAATAATTCTCCGCTAAGCAAGTGGCAAACAGAGTATAAACTTGACAGATATAACATAAGTAATATAGAAAAGTTTCTTTTTTACAGTGATGGTGTTGTTGAAAATGCCACAGATGCAGAAGGAGTTCCTTACGCGGCCTTTATTGAAGAGGATTTTCGAGACTCTTTTACGAAAGAGGAGTTTAAAAAGAAATTTTTTAATGCCATAGAAGAACAAGAAGATGATTTAACACTCATCTTTATAAATAGCTTAGATATGAGAGAAGAGACCTTGATAAGCAAGCAGCTTTTTAAAACATCACTAGAGGATGTTGACAAAGCGACAGAGTGGTATGATGCACTCTGGGGAGAGCTTAATGTAGATGCAAAAGTGGCTTATAAAGCTGGACTGGTTCTTGCAGAGTTGTTTATGAATGCCTATGAGCATGGAAATCTTGGTTTGAATTCAAAAGAGAAACACCAGTACCTTGAAAAAGACATTTACTTTGAGAAACTCAATGAGCTCGAAGAAAATTGTAAAAAGAAAATTTTTGTTGAGGTCTACAGACAAAAAGCAGCAAACTCTGAATACATCATTACAAAGATATGTGATGAAGGAGATGGTTTTGATACGCAGATATTGAGTCAGATATTTCGTAATTCACAAAAGTTCAATGGACGGGGAGTTTTTGTCTCACGGAAGAATTCAATGGGTATATATTACAACTCTCAAGGGAATTGTGTTTTATTTCTCAATAAAGTATAAATATTTATTTTTTTTGTTATATAATTTTATGATAAAATAATAAGGATTCATAATGTCAAAAAATTTATCATTTGAAGAGGCTTCTCTTGATTATCATAGAGCAAAAGGTGAGTTTGATACAAACGGAAAAACAGGCACACTTTTAACAAAACCGTGTAATACGGAAGATGAACTGTCTATGGCGTACAGTCCAGGTGTTGCGTACCCTTGTTTAGAGATACAAAAAGATGAAAATCTAGCGTACGAATACACAAACAAAGGGAATCTTGTTGCAGTAGTAAGTGATGGAACAGCCGTTCTTGGACTTGGTGACATTGGGCATTTGGCTGGAAAACCGGTTATGGAAGGAAAAGGTGTTCTTTTTAAATCATTTGCAAATGTAGATGCAGTAGATATTGAACTCAATACAAAAGATACTGAGGAGATTATTAAGATTGTTGCTGCAATGGCAGACAGTTTTGGTGGTATCAATCTTGAAGATATCTCTGCACCTCGCTGTTTTGAGATTGAAGAGCGTTTAAAAGAGATTTGTAACGTTCCTGTATTTCATGATGACCAGCATGGAACAGCGGTAATTACAACAGCAGGGCTTATTAATGTTCTTGATATGACAGGAAAAAAAGCTGAAGATTTAAAAGTTGTAGTTATTGGTGCGGGTGCATCGGGAATTGCCTGCGCAAGCATGTATAAAGAGCTTGGTGTAAAAAACATTACGATGCTTGACTCTAAGGGTGTAATTCATAGTGGTAGAGATGATTTGAATGCACAAAAACAAAAATTTGCCTTTGATACACCAGATAGAACACTTGAAGAAGCGATGAAGGGCGCAGATATGGTTCTTGGCCTTTCTCAACCTGATTTAATTAAACCTGAATGGGTCACAACTATGAGTGATAAAAACCCTATTATTTTTGCTTGTGCAAATCCAAATCCGGAAATTAAACCACCGCTCGCAAAAGAGGCCCGTCCAGATATTATTATTGGAACAGGTCGTAGTGATTATGCAAATCAAGTAAACAATGTTCTTGGTTTTCCTCAAATTTTCCGTGGCGCTTTAGATGTGCGTGCGACAAAAATTACAGAAAACATGAAAATGGCTGCATCTCGTGCACTTGCTTCTTTAGCAAAAGAACCGGTACCTGAGAATGTAAAAAAAGCACACAATCGTACAGATATGGAGTTTGGAACTGAGTATATCATCCCTTCACCATTTGACAGACGCGTTCTTGTTTATGTGGCTTCTGCAGTTGCGCAGGCTGCCATTGAAGATGGTGTTGCACGTGTGAAAGATTTTGATTTAGATGCGTATAAAGCAAAACTACAAAGATTAGCTGATCACTTAGACGGTAAAATCTAAATTTAACAAAGGAGCCTTAGCGCTTCTTTGCTTCCATATAAAACTTTTTTAACCCTTGTTTGGCTCTGTTGTCAAGTCTGTAAGAGATAAGAGTAAGATACTCTAAAATATCTTTTGGGCTTACTCCTGTTCTTTTGGATGCAATCTGTAGCATATAGTGAGGAATCTTCTGCTCTTTTTTTAAAAATGTTTTTTCTATCTTTTTATAGAGTTTTTTATCTTTATGGTAGCAAAGAAGCGCAAAGACAAAAGGGAGTTGATGCTTCTCATGCCAGAGCTGTGCCAGATCAATATAGTCATCATTTTTAAGAGCATATTTCAGGGCTTTGTCACCTATGAGAACTTCTCCATTTTGCTGCAGAATTTGTGCCAAAACATTGGAAGAAGCTGACTCTTTATCTCTTTTGTTCTTGCGTGAGGGAATGACTAAAACACTCTGTACCTCTTTTTTTGCGATGATTCCAAGATTGACATGCTTGTACTTTTTTGCTGCGATACTTGAAATGAAAGCGGCATCTACTCTTCTGTTTGTGAATTCATAATTAATTTTTGCAGGAACATTTTTTTTATAATTCATACTAGCATGCTCTTGAGAACTTCTGCTAAAACGCTTCATAAAAAGATGAAATGGGAGAAGGTTGAGGTATTCTATTTTTCCAAAAATCATTCTGCAATTATACATGACTTAACTTAAGTAACAGGCAATAAATAGTTTCATAGTCAATGATAATATAAGCTATGAGATACGAGGCGAAAGCACGCAGGAACTACTAGTAGCTTCAAGTGTTTTCAACGAAGCAGATTGTAGCTTAAATTATCACCCGTAGGGCAACATTTAAAAGGCTCATTTGACTGCGTTAAACTTTGCTTCACGATACCAGTATCGCAAAGTAAAGTTTGCCTTGCATCTAAACCTTTTAAATGTTGTTGCCTATGAAACTATTTGTTGCCTGTTACTTATCTTAGATATAATTCAAATAAGAAAATTATGAGGTATTATAAAAATGGTAAGAGTAGAATTTTTAGGACCGATACAAAAAGATGCTTTGGAGTTAGAGATTACAAACTTAAATGAGTTGGCAGTAATACTCCAAGAGGACAAAGAGCTTTCAGAGTGGCTAGAGAACTCTGCAGTGGCAGTGAATGATACGCTTGTATCTTCACTTGAAGCAGCGCTCAAAGATGGAGATAAAATCTCACTGCTTCCACCAGTTTGTGGAGGGTGAGCCTTGCTAAGCTTATATGACGGCGCTTTGGATGTGCCAAAAATACTCAAAGATTGGTATGAAGAAGAAGCGACAAGTAACTATGGAGCATACATTCCTTTTGTTGGAACTGTACGCAGTGAAGATGGCATAGAGGGGCTCAGTTTTGACATCTATGAGCCTATTTTAGAGTCTTGGTATGCAGCGTGGCAGGAGAAAGCAAAAGAAAAAGGTGCCATTATAAAAATGGCACACTCACGGGGTAATGTCATGCTGCATGAATCCTCTTACATTGCAGCAGTTTTCTCTCCAAAACGCAGAGTGGCACTAGAATTTATAGATGAATTTGTAGAAGATTTTAAAGCAAGCGCACCTATCTGGAAATATGATTTAAAGAATAAAGAACGCATTTATGCGAAAGACCGTTCGACTGCAATTGAAGGCAGCGGTATTTTAGGAGCAAAAAAATGAGTATAACAGGAATTGATTTTATCTCTTTTGAGACAAGTCAAAATATGTTGGATCTCCTGCAGGTAAATGATCACCGCTACGAGAGAGTCCCTTTGAGCGATGCCTTGGGCAGAGTTTTGGCACAAGATATAGCGGCTGAATTTAATGACCCGCAGTTCCCGACAGCTTCGATGGATGGCTATGCTATCCGTCATGAAGATTTGCAAAAAGGCGAATTGATTGTTCTTGGAGACAACCCTGCCGGGCATGATGAGACACGTGTTTTAGCAGAAGGGGAGTCCATCAAAACTTTTACAGGTTCGATGATGCCCTCCGGGAGTGATACTTTAATTCAGATAGAGAATGTTACTTTTAAAGAGGGTAAGATTATTATTAACGAAGAGGTTGCAGTTGGCAATGCCGTTCGACCGGTTGGAGAGGGATATGCAGCAGAGGATGTCCTCATCAAAAAAGGCACCAAGATAGGTTTTGCTGAGATTGGTGTGATGGCAGGGCTGAATCAGGTCATGGTAAAAGTAGCACTGCGCCCTCGTGTAGCCGTCATTGCAACGGGAAGTGAAATTTTGGATTTGGGTGAAAACTCTGATAATCCTGCACAAATTAGAAGTTCAAACAACTACACTTTGGCAGCTCTTTTTGAACAGGCCGGTGCAGAAGTCATTCAGCTTGGAACGGCTCCTGATGACAAAGATGCCATCATGAAAACATTTGAGAATGCTTTAGAGTCTGCAGATATTTTAGTGAGCACGGGTGGCGTGAGTGTTGGCGATTATGACTTTGTAAAAGACATTATTCCCCGTCTTGGTGCAGAAGTCGTCTATAGAGGTGTGGGCATAAAACCGGGTCGTCATATTCTTGTGGCACAGCGCGGTCACAAATTTACTTTAGCATTGCCTGGATTTGCCTACTCCTCTACGGTAACGGCTATTTTATATGCTCTGCCGCTGATTGCGAAAATGTTGGGTAAAAGCGCACCTTATAAGAGAGTTGCTGCAAAACTACAAGAAGACTTTAAAAAACGAAGCAGGTTTACAGAGTTTACTGCATGTAATGTCATTGTAGAGGATGGCGAGTACTTTGTCAACTTTGAGGGTAAAAAAGTGGGAAGTTCTGCGATACTTACAAATATGCTTGATAACTCTGCATTGATGATAGCCGGAGAAGATGACAAGTTTTTAGAAGCAGGTACTTATGTCTCTGTCATCCTTTTGGGAGAGTTTTAATGAAAGCACTCTCTGTTAATCCCCTCACGCAAGAAGTCGTAGAGCTCGACATTGAGATGAAAGCCAACAGTGTCTACACATTTTTTAGCTCTATCCTCATTGATGAACTGGAATCTGTTAATGAACATGTCATTTACGCTGATGCTAATGCTTTGAGTGCAAAAAAGCCGGCATATTTCCTTGGCGAACAGCTCATTCTTGGGGATGCCTTAATTCTTGGAAGATTTGATTTTGACGATAATGATGCCAAAATTTCAAAAGAGGAGCTCTCCTCACTGCTCAATTATGAGCTCAATACTTTTTATACAACAGTTTTAGAGCTTTTGGCTGCGACGGATATCAATCTTTACAGAAAATTTGAGGTTGAAAAAAACGGTGAAAGGATTGCACTCAATGCTGAGTGGGTATTTTATACTTTTAACATAGCAGATGAGCGAACAAAAGAGTACTTCATCAATGAACTGAAAAAAGTTTTAGATGCAGGTGAGAGTGTCGATGCGTATATGCAGAAGATGGCACAACTCGCGATGAATGCAGCCGGATAATATGGTTTTAATTACAGGTGGAGCGGGCTATATAGGAACACATACCTGTGTTGAGCTCTTTGAGGTAGGCTATGATTTTGTTGTCTATGACAATCTTTCAAATGCTTCAATAGCAGCACTCTCCCGCGTAGAGAAGATTACAGGCAAAGCTGTAAAATTTGTTGAGGGTGATATTCGTGACAAAGCAGCCTTACAAAAAGTTTTTGATGCATATGCAATAGATTCTGTCATTCACTTTGCAGGGCTAAAAGCTGTCGGTGAGTCTGTTGCAATGCCCTTGGAGTATTACGACAACAATGTCTACGGGACAGTTGCTCTGTGTGAAGTGATGCAAAAAAATAACTGCAAAAAGATAGTCTTTAGCTCCTCCGCCACCGTTTACGGCGATCCTCACGCAACACCAATAAAAGAAGATTTTCCTCTTAGTGCCACAAACCCATATGGACGCAGTAAGCTTTTCATAGAAGAGATACTTAGAGATGTTTTTGTCTCAGACGCAACTTGGAAAATCATACTTTTGCGCTATTTCAATCCTGTTGGAGCACACCCTTCAGGACTCATCGGAGAAGATCCAAACGGTATACCGAACAATCTTATGCCTTACATCGCACAGGTAGCAGTCGGTAAAAGAGAAGCCCTGCAAATTTTCGGAAATGATTATGATACTCCCGATGGTACCGGCGTGAGAGATTACATCCATGTAGTTGATTTAGCGCAGGGGCACGTAAAGGCACTAGAGAAGATTAATGCTTTAAATAAAGTTCTTACAGTAAATCTTGGAACGGGAAAAGGCTACTCTGTTTTAGATATGCTGCATGCTTTTGAGAAGGCTTCGGGCAAAAAAATAGCTTACAATTTTGCTCCAAGACGTGCCGGTGACATTGCAAAATGTTATGCAGACCCGTCGTATGCACAAGAAGTTCTTGGCTGGTATGCAAAAAAAGATGTCAATGACATGTGTGAGGATGCATGGCGCTGGCAGTCAATGAACCCGAATGGTTACAAGTAAATCTTAGCGATGCGTGTATAAAAATTCATAACGTAAAAATATTTCCAATATATTGCCACCGACGCCACTGACGGAGTTTGTATACTCCGTACCAATGACAAGGTGATCTTGAGAGTAGACTTTGCCACCATAGCCGGCACTAAATCCATACGTAAAATCACCCAGTTCACTGTTATAATAGCTTGAACCCTCAAAGTATGGTCTCCAGACTCTTGTGTAGATTTCACTATTTTGCATACCATAGGAGAAGTTGACACCAAGATTGTAAAAATCTTTTGGAAGCACTTTGAAGTTTTCATCCTGTAGTCTGTCCATAACACCTTTTGAACCTGCATTTTCCTGATAAACTCCGGCATCGCTAAAGATACCGATATGTAAATCCGGATACCCATTTCTGATTTGATAACCGAGATTTGCACTAAAGTAATTTCCACGTCCAATTTTTATATTATCTTGAGAAGTGTAGCTATTTCTGTCATATCTCATCTCAAGTGATGTAGAGTTGAGGATGTTGTAGAGAATACCCAGGGAGAGCATATCTTTTTTACCACCGAGAAGAAGTTGCGTAGACTCATCAGCTGTGATGTTCTTGGCTGCTTTGGCTTTGAGTGTAAAATAGCTGTTCAAAATATACTCTCCGTAGAGGGAAAAACGATAGTAAGAGTCCATACTGTCCGCATAACCGCCTTTGAGTTCTACTTTTGCTTTGTTAAAAAGTTTTCTCACTCCAAAATCTACTCCAAGAGAGCTCTTTGGCGTATAGAGTAGAAGTGTGTCATCAAGCGTAGAATTTTTGTAGTATTCAAGATGACTCAAGAGGAAAATACCATCATTAATGTAAGTATCATTTTTTATTTTTACATATTTTCGAAGAAGCGGATTACGATTATAGTATGAGAGTTTCGAATCAAACAGATCAGAACGTTTTTTTGTCAAGTTAAGCCAAGAGATATAAGCATTTTGATCTCTTTGGTTTGTATTGAGTGAACTGTATGTGAGTGATTGGGAAAGGGCAGTTTGCCCGTCATTTTGTGCGCCATAGGCAGCATCATTCAGTGGCAGCGTTCTTAAATAGGCAAAAAGAAGGTCTTCAATTTTACTGTGCTCTTGTTGCATAAGAGCATTGGAAAACTCAAGCCAAACCTCTCTTGTACTGGTCTGCAGGTAGATTGCATGTGCTTTTTCATCAGCATTGTTTTGAACAGCCCAGGCGTATTGCATGTCATTATAGTGCGCTGTTGAGAGATATTTTTTAGCATCTGCAAGCTCTTTTTCAAACTTATCTGCTCCCAAAGTGTAGAGAGAAAGACGTAAATAATCATAAAGATATTTATCACTTTTTATGCTCTTGGGATTGTTTTTTCTTTCTCTTTGCAATAAGCCCTCAAGCTCTCTTATCTCATGTGCCACAGCCGGATGATTCAACTGCGCTCTGTAAATATTTAAACGCAAAAAATGAAATGCAAGTGTTTGCGTGAGGGGTGATTGCATCTGCTGGAGTTTGTCTGCATAAAAAGCAGCCAAATTGATGTCATGCAAACTGTAATAGAGTGAAGCAACAGGAAAATAGAGTGATACAGGAACTGTTTTCTCCTCAACAATATCTTGCAGTGTTACTTTGGCATCTGCATAAAAACCATATTGCAAAAAGAGGTCTATGGCAGTAAATTGAATCTGCAGGTTATGTTTATCTAATCGTAAAGCTTGCAACAGAGCATAATGTGCTTTTTTTCGCTCTTTAAAATGTGCAGCTAGCTGTGCTTTAATGAGCCAGTAATTTGCCTCTTGCGTGAGAGCAGTTTTTTCCTTGTCGATTGTAAGGATTGTAGTAGAGAGGAGTTGGAATTTTTTTGTTTTAAGCGCATTGTTGGCAAAGGTATAAAAAAGATAGCTGTGATGATACTTCTCATATGCTTTTAAAGCAGTTTCCATAGCCAGAGAGGGGTTAGCATCTCTGTTGGCATAAATGACTCTCTCATAATCAACCAGACGGCCATCTTTGTGTTGCAAGATTGTCTGAGAAATGCTTGATGCTTTTGTGTAATGCTGCAAATACCATCCCAAATCACTCATTGTCTGGTAGAGTTTTTCATTATATTTTTTTGAAATATTGACCTTATTTAAGATACTGTATGCTTTTTGTATATTGCGTGAGAGATAGTAATAGTAGGAGAGCAGCTGGATGTTGTCATAGTTGTAAAGGTTATTTTTTTCTATGTGTGTGACGATTCTTTTTGCTGCCTCAATGTCGCCCATATTCATATATATCTGTAACTCTTTTGTTAAAAAATTACTTTTATGCGTGCGAAGATAAAGTTTATGCAAGATTTTTGCTGCCTTTTGAGGCTCTCCTGTCTGCGTATAAATATAGACCATTCTTTGGATATTTTTTTCAGTCGGTTTTTGTAGTGCTTCTTGCGTGACTAAATCTTTAATCGCTTCATATTGATAGGCACTGAGCCCGTAATCGATGATATCTTTGGCAAGTTTGGAACTGTGCTTTTTGTCATATAAAAAACGCAGATACTTCATCGCCTCTGCTCCTCGGCCGCTCCATCTGCAAATCTCCGCCATTTTTTGGTTCCAGTAGTAGGAGTTTGGATCTCTATTGTAGGCGATTTTTGCAGTTTTATAAGCATTTTCTAAATCATTTGAGTAGACAAAAGATTGAAACATCAGCTTTATTTCTGTATCACTGAGAGAAACCTTTGCGTTGGCTTCAAATGAGAAGAAGAGGAGTAGTGATACTAAAAAAATAATACGTATCATTTGAAAACCTTTAATATTTTTGCCGAGAGTTCTTTTGCTTTTTGCACATCATTTGCAGAGAGATAGAGTTTTAAAAGCGTCACTCTGGCTTCTTTGCTTTTGATGAAGTACTCTTCATACTTACTTCCTAATTGTACTGCATCTTTGAGTAAATTTCCAGATTGCAGTGTTATAAGTGCTTTGAGCCACAAATCTCTTCTTTTATGATAATCTTTTGTTTGATAAAAAAGATGCATATAATACGCAGCTGCTTTTTTATACTTTTTATGTGCGAGATAAAACTCTATAACTTTATCTTGCCAATATTTGGAATTTTTTGCAACTGTAAGAAGATGATTTTCGAGCTCTTTATAGTTGTAGACCTGCGTGAGAAGATAAAAGTAGGTATTATTGTATTTTAGCATATGTTTTTTGTCTAGTTTTGCAAGTTTATCAAGATAGTGAAATGCTTCATTGTACTTTTTTAGTTTCGAAGCAAGGTAAAGGGCATCTTTGAGTTGTTTAATATTGTCCGGATTTTTTTGAATCATCTTTGTAAGCAATAAATACTGCACTTCTTCACTTTTTAAAAACATCGCTTCTTTATAGAGCATTTTGAGATCTTCATCATTGTAAAAATGTCTGTTCAAAATAGTAAGAAAAACTGTTGCAAGCTCTTTTCGCAGCTTTTGCATTCCAGCTTTGTCTTTTTTGTTTTGCAAGAAAAAATAGTTCTGTTTTAAAAGTTTATAACTCAGAAGGTAGGCTTTCTTTTGTACTTCTTTGTGTGAAGATTTTTTTAGTAGTTCTAAAAGACGGAGTGCTAAATCTCGATTTTGACTTTTGATGCTTTTTTGCGCAAGTGTCAAAATGAGTTTTTCATTTTTAGGATCATTTCGAAGCATATTTTTGAGATAGAGCACACTTAAGTCATAGTTTGATTTTTCCTTTAAAATCTGTTGGAGTATGAGGTCTTTTGGATAAAGCACAAAGAGAATCAAAGCAAAGGTGATAAAACCGATAATGACCTCTTTGTAGCTTGCTACATAAACTTTCTCTTTATTTGCAAATCGCATCGACAACAACTTCTGTTCTGCTTTTATAGCTAAAGGAGATTATATTCTCTTGTTCTAACTCTTTTTTATAGCCCGGGGAAAGTTTATAGCGGCACTCTTTTGGCATAAAAAGCTCTAATTTAAGAGGTACATGTGCACTAAGTTTGATATGAAAATGTTTCGCGTCTTGCGTTAATTCTGTGATCTTTCCATTGGCACTGACTAGATAAGGCTGTTTGACTTCTGTTGGATGCGTATCAATGAGGGCCTTGGTATCTGTACCAATATGGAGATACGTATGGTTTTGAAAATGTTTGTAACCGGCAATATTGAGTGATTTTTTTAAATTTATAGTTGCATCTTTTTTCTCTATACGAACAGTTTTAAGATCATGCAGACCGGCAAATAAAAATCTATCTCCCTCTTGTGCCATGGAGAGTGTATAGTAATCCATGGCTTTAGGAATATATTCTGAGGTAAACATTGGGTTTGTGTCTCGTTTCATTACCCAGTCATAGACATATTTTAAGGCGTTGAAAGAGGCTCTTTTGGAACCTGAATAGTAATGATAATAGATGTCAATCGGTTTAAAACGTCTTGGAGAATCTGTGAGCTTAAATGTTTGTATGACATTTCTAAATCCCCAATAGGGCCCTTTCCAGTCATTTGTATAGACATTTTCATCCTGTTGCCCTGTATATATTTGATAATACTCTCCACGTTCAATACCATAGGGGGCTATATATGAGAGCCATGGGTGTAGATTGGTGGCATAGGTGTCCCCTCCATTGATGTTTAAAATTTTGTGTTTATAGACGAAACTAAGTGCGTTGAGCTGTGGCATACAATCACCACTCCAAAATAGGGTATGTGCTTTTGGCATTTTATCTTTTGGATAATATTGTTCATTGATTTGCTGCAACATGCCTTCTATCTCATAAGGAAGAGAAAATGTATACCCTTTTGGATCAAGTCTGTATTGTGGAGCAAGGTTTCCATTTTTGATTTTTTCCCAGAAAAACGGATGCGAAAAGGTATGTGTTGCTCCCTCCACATTTGGGAGTTTATAAATATTTTTGACTAATTGTTGTAGTTGTGGTGAGAGCTTTGGATAGAGACCGTTACTATCGACTTCTGCACCGACTATAGAGGCAGAAATAGGAGTGTGATATTTTTTAAGGATATCATTTAAAATAATCTCTCCACAAAAGAGTTTTGGATTCCACTCAACTCTATTCATAATTGCATCACCATCTATATGGCTAAAAAAGATGCGTTTTCCATTCTCTGTTGTTGTATCAGGGACAGGAATGCTCTTGAGTTGGAGTGCTTCTTTAAAAAACTCAAAAGGATTAATGGTCCAGATATTGTCATCATTAATCGTGGTCATAAAAGCATTGCCAATGGCAAAGCCTCCCCATGGCATTACAGCGGCAAGCACTGCTGTGTGATGATTAGAATCTGTGATCTTATAGAGTGGATCTCCTTTGGAAATATCTATATAGTAGCCGTTATAAGCAAGTGGGGGCTTCATTTCAAATCCCATAATACTGCTTGATATGAGTACCTTATTTGTATTGTTGGCCGCTTGAGGATACTCTTTCGTACTTATGCGAAAATCATGCAGCAGTTTGATATTATCTATGCCAAAATTTCCTGCAAAAACGATTTTGATACCGGAATTTTTGACCTGCGTGAGCCAAGCAACAAGTTTTTCAGCATTTGGATAACTCCGTGGAAGCCAGACAACAACACCGGCATATTGCTGCATCTGCTCTATTCTTGGTAATGTCTGATGAATATCGTAAAGTTTTTGAATGTAACCCAAATACTCAAGTGGTAATGCTCCGTAAAGGTGGGCGCCGGTTTCCATCTTATCGTGCTGGCTGGTATCAGCAAGAGTAAGAATCTCACGCTTAATAGGATTTTTGGAAGATTTTCCATAAATCGTCAAATCCTGTGTGCTGACATAAGGAATAAAACCTTTAGCTTGTAAAGAGTCTACAAGCTGATTGGCTTTTTTTGTATTTATCTCTTGAAATGGCAGATAATCAACTGCAATGATATCAAGATTATATTTTCGAATTTTTTGCAGTTTTGCATCCAACCATACTCTGTCTTTATTCTCTACAGCATAGTAACTCGTTTTTTTGCCATGTACACCTTTATAGTACGATTCAAATAAAACTGCTGTTACTGCGTTGTGAACAGCGTCTATTATTTCAAAGCCTCTGTTGATGATAAGTTTGGCATTGGGGTAGCGTGTGTGAAAGGTGTTAATGATATGAATCAGTGCTTTTTGGCTCTTTTGTCTTTGCGCCGGTGTTTTTGCGACAAGTTCATACGAGTCGAGGGTGTCAAAGAAAAAGTTTTTAAAACCGCGTTTTATTTGTGGTTCTATTATTTTACGAAAAAGAAACTGCTGATACTCCGGATTTGTAAGATCTAAAACATCACTCTTCCATGTTTTGTTCTCACCCACTATCCAACTTTTGTTGATATCATTGTAAAGCTCACTGTCTCTGTCCATCTCGCCAATGCTTACATAGGCATACATCTTCTTTTTGTAAATTTTAAAACCATGGGTATAAACATTTGTATTGGAAGGCTGGACGATGATATAGTCATGGATGCCGGCCATAGGGTAAGAGATTTTATCACCATAGTAAAGCAGAGCACTTTTATCTGTTACTCCTGCAAAAAGAGTTGTAGCCATGAGAAGCAAAAGTGTAAAAAGTTTACTGGAGCATAAATGTTTCATAATTCAACCTGTTCATTTCATTTCTAAGTACCAAGATACTTGCTGTAAAGACGATAAGCAGTGATACGGCATAGCCATAACCAAACATTGCCGGCCCCATATCTATGGAGAGTAGCGTCAGCACGGCATTTAAAATAAAAAATGCGAGACTCAGCCACATAGCAACCATTTTTCTGTCAAGATAATAAAGTATTGCAAGAACGGACATAAAGGCAAGCTGCAGCATCGCACCGATTGTCAGAACATAAAAGAGTCCAAGGTAGAGTTGTGGAATCTTGAGTGCTGCAAAAATCTGTGGAGCGGAGAGAAAAAGCATAATATCTACAATTCCCTGTATAATAATAATCTCATGCATAGCATGGCGGATAATATTTACCATCTCATCTCTGTAGGTACGAATCATCTTGAGTGTTCCACCATTTCTGACTGCATCATAGTAGAGCTCATACTTCTCGGCAAAATCGGCTTCAAGACGAAAGAAAAATATTGCCATACCGGGTAAAATCGAGAGATACGCTAAAAATATTGGCATATCATAGACAATGGATGCATGTAGTCTTCCCAGCACAGCGTAGCCAGTTGCAGGATTATACCAAAAGATAAACTTGTCTACCCAGGCGCCAAGATTATAAAAAAGTCCGGCAAAGGCTAAAGACCAGTAGAAGTTTTTTGCCAGAAAAAAATCGATTTTAAGAAATATTGTAGCATTGTAGCTTTTAATGATAAGGGTCATTAAAGCAACAAGCAGCAGGGCATTTCCGATAAAAAAGATATAGATGAGTTTTTCAATACTGTCACCTAAAAAAATTGAAGCGATGACGATTAAAGTATAGGAGAGAAAGTAGGACCAGACAACACCTTTGTAGTACTTCAAACTTGCTGCCAAAATACTTGCAATCCACACAGCACATAAGACAAGAAATGTGGCAACTGTTCCGACAATAAAAACGAGGCTTTGCCCTTCAAACATCCAGAGGTAAAAAGGTATGATGAAAGGAAGTCCAAGTATCCATGAGAGAAAAATTGCGCCAAAAAATGAGGGGAGAATTTCATCTTCACGGTGATTGAAAATCAAATCTGCGATGTAACGGGTAAAAGGAAGCTGTACCAGACCGGTGATGATTAAACTTGAAGCAAGGGCAATGGCATAGGTAATGACAACTTGAAAACGGTATACATCACTGTTGGCTCCATAACTCGCAAGACTGACAAAACCTACAAGTAAAATGGCAATAATAGAGATAACCCACGGGCCGGAGCTGAGTATTGCAGAGTAGCCGTATACTTTGGCCAAAGAGAGAAGACGGTCCTCTTTGAGTATTTTTCGAAGCTCAAACCCTATGCCTGCCATTACGCCTTACCTGCTTTTGGAGTTTTTGTATACTTGCGTATTGTAAATCTTTTTATCTTTAGTTCTGGATAAGGAATTCTGTTTACTGCATAATACGCAAAAACTTTTTTTTGGAGTTCTGCCCAGTTGAGATGCAGGGCTTCATTGTAAATATCTCTATACTCCTGTAAAAACATATCTTCTTTGTAATATTTCTGTACTCTTGTGAGTGCATTTTTTTGAGCCTGTTCCCAAACTCCATTTTCAAAAGTTAAAAATTTTATATACTCTTGTGCCAAAGCCTCAGGATTTGCGATGCCTGTTACAGCACCTGCAAGACCAATTTTTTTATCTTCTTCATTGAGTCCGCCTTCGATGAGATCGCGACAACTTCCGACATCCGTTGCAACGCAGGGAACACCTGCTGCAAACCCTTCCAAAATAACTAAAGGCATGCCTTCACTGATGGAGGTGAGTGTCTGTAGTGCTGAGATTGGGAGCACTTGTGTAATGTCGCTGTGTCCAAAAAATTTGATTTTGTCAGGATTTTCTTGGAGCTGTTCAAAGGATTGTGTCGCTTTGTTATTTGCAAAGGTTTGTAGATTAAATTTTAAATCAAGTGAAATAGCCATCTGTTGGCATTCACGTACATACTCTATATCTTCATCAACAGAACCGACTATCCAGCCTTCAATGTTTGGAATCTTTTGGCTTACAATCTTAATGGCACGAATAAAGGTTTTAATATCTTTGATGGGCACAACTCTTCCTATGAGCGTGATAATGGGTTTTGGAGGATCTTTCCGCAGCTGTATAGTCTGCATCAACTTATCTACATCAACACCGTTTGGAATAATGTCAGAGCGTGATTCGGGTGCACCAAGTGCTATTTGAATCTGCTGGGCCCCTTTATAAAGGGAGAGAATGTGATTGGCACGGTAGTAACAAAAAAGCCCTATTTTATCAAAAAAATCAACCCACATTTTTTTAATGTAATTATACTCTTCAGGCTGCTGTAAAAGTGCAGGTTTTTTGTACTCAATCCAATCAGCTGAGAGCATATCTATTTTTCTCTCTCTTGTATAGATGCCGTGTTCTGTCAAAACAAAGGGGCGTTGTGTTGTGTAGGATGCGAGCGTACCGAGAAAACCGGCATAACCTGTTGAGGGAGCATGGTAAATATTTGTCTGCGGTAGATTTTTAACGATCTGTGCCAAGATCCAGATGGGTTTATGAATATTTCTGACGGTCCAAAAATAGTCGATAAAAGGAATATCGGGAGCATTTTTCATATAGAGCTCATTGATGAATTCCCAAGCTTCTTCTGAGTATAAAAAATCTTCAAAGCTAACATCTTTGAAATAAAAATCAATATTTTGCAGCATTTCAGGTAGATTTCCCCTTTGCATTGTTAGCGATTTGTATAGTTTTCTAATGGCTTGGAACCCTGTTTTATTCCCTTTAAGTTTTTTAGGAATTTTGCTCTCTTGGGATTTTTCAAAAAGATAATGGACCTCAAGATGTTTAAGATTAGGAGGAAATTCATAACAAACTTCCATTTTCTTACCATTTAAGTAGGGTGTTGCTCCGATGAAACAGACTCCAAAAGTAAACTCTGGAAGTCCCTGCATCAGTTGTAAAATCCAGCTTGAAACTCCACCTTTTATATAAGGGTATGTTCCTTCAGAAAAAAGCATGATGTCCACATGGCTGCTTTTAGGAAAATGTTTACTCATGGCTGATTTCCCACTGTTTGATGATTGGGTAGAGTTTTGGATTGTATGCTAGATCTTGAGAATGATTTAAAATAGACTTGACTATGGAGTATCTCTGCGTGATAAAATAGACTTCAGCAAGATAGGGAAGGATGCTCGTTGATTTTTCACTCAGCAACTCTTCTGCAAGTGTAAAATACTCTTGCGCATTTTCATATTTTTCTTTAACGGTAAATATTCTTCCTTTGAGCGTAAAAATACTAGAACAGGTCAAATAGGTATCTTCAAGGAGTGCGTTTAATGATTTGGATCTTTGGGTTTTTTCTTTGAGAGTATTGAACTGTTTTAGGAGATGACTGAGTTTTTCCATGTAAAATTCTTGTGAGAGCTCAAGATACAAAAGTGCAGAGTTTAAAAAGTTTTTTTTCAGACTCTCATGTGAGAGTTCTGTATAGACCATTTCCCAATATAAAAATGCCAACTCTTTAGAAGCAAAGGCTACTTTTTGTTCATCTGTAGCATCTCCTTTTGTAGACTCTTTGCGAATTATTTCAAGATATCTATTTATTCTGTCATTGAGGGTTTTTTCTGTTTTGTTGAGTATGGCATATCCAAAAAGGCGTATCTCATCATCTTCACTAGTCAATGTCTGTTTGATGATACTGAGACTGATTGGCGAAGGGTCCTCTGCCAAAATGGAGAGCGCTTTAATTTTTTTTGATTTTGGAACATAGATGTTTTCGATGAGATTAATCATGGAACCTTCACCGAAGGTTCGTTCAATTTTTAAAAAAGAAGTCTCAAATTCATCGAGATTGAGCATATCGGTATTAACGACCTTCTGAGCATACTCGATGTGTGTCATATACCAAAAAAGCCACAGTGTGAAAAAATATCCAACATAAGGGATAGCCAGATTAAAGGCAAGGACAAAGAAAAATATTGTAGTAGGATTATTTTTATGCAAAGAGGCACTGAAAAGAAATTTATAGAAGAGGCTTCTATCCTGTACGGCTTGGAGTCGATACTTATCTTCTTTGCAAACTGTTGTAAATCTTTTCAGTGCATATTTTGAGATACCAAATGCCAACAAGAGTATGATACAGATATGCAGAGCGAGTAAAGGATAGAAATGGGTTGAATAAAAAGCAAAAATATTATCCATGATAATCATCTGTTATGTATTGAAATATCAGATCTTCTTGTTTGATGCCAAAAGTCATATACTCAAAAGCTTTGTCTTTTTTATTTTGTAGATTATAAAGAAGTCTGTTTAAAAACCCTAAGGCAACAGCCTGGTCATTGAGTGGAAAAAGTACAACAAGATAAAATGTCTCTTTATATTTTGTCTGTGTAACAATATCGAGTGAACGCAGGAGTCGTTGTGTCTTTTCTAACACTCTGCGTGTCTGTAACTCATTATCAATCTTGATTATCAGCAGTGTGGAATCGATTTTGTATTTATCATGCAGGTATTTCAATCTGCAACACTCATATTTAAAGCTCTTTTCTGCAAAAAGAGTTTGCATTTTTTCTGATTGCTTCCAGGTCTCTTTTTGGTAAATTTGTATAGAGAGATACTCCAATAAAATAGCTATAGAGATGAGGTTTTCTTTGTTAAAAGACATAAAGGGCATTTTTTCTATGGCCAGAAGAGTGACGACTTCATCATTATAAACGGTAGGGATAACGGCTAAAAATTTTGCAGTTTCTGTCTGTTGTAAAGTTGGATTTTTTGCTGCATCACTGACAAAAATAGGTTTTTTTCGCTCAAGGGCATGCTGTATCATGTAATCACTGTATAGAGCCGCTTCATCTCTTTTTTCATAGGCATGACTGTAGGTTATGGAAGCATTTTGGGGTGTCAATGTTTTGTTTACGCGATGTGTAACTTTATGAATAATTAGACCGCTTTGAAGATTAAAAGATTTTTCCAAAAGCAGTAAGAACTCTTGGTACTGTTCACTGCTTTGTGCTACTTCATCCTGCTTGTTTTGTTGTTTTTTCTTGAGAAGAATCTCTTCAATGGCACTGCGGATACTCATAGGTTTGAGAACATAATTTTTTTCCAGCTGATCATGAGAGATTTTTAAAGTATAGAATGCTTTTGAGAGTTCATCCAGTTTGGAGGCTTTGTAATCATCATCAATTTTAAGTTCCCGTATTTTTTTTGTCCAGTAGTAATGAAACTCACTAAAAATAAGCACCATCATTAAGTCAACCAAAAAATTAACGTAGGGGAATTCATCATAAAACTTCCACATGCTCAGAGAGATTAAACTCATCGCGACAAAACCACTTTCAAAGCCGTGAAAAAGAGTAAGAATCGCTAAGATGATTAGAAGATAGGGAACTTTCTCCTGCGTGAGACACATGTCGTGTGGGCTGACCAGATAACCGATGAGCAAAAAGGCGCTAACGAGAGTAAATGTCTCTGCATAAGAGTATTTTTGAATCTTTTGAACTATATATTCTAGTCGTGAGAGTTTTTTAATTCTTTTTGTGATTGGTTTCATTAAAAAGTATTTCTCTTATTAATGATTGTTTGTCATCTGCTCAATGAGATTTTGAGCAGTACTTCCAATGGAACCATTACCCCAGTCGCTATCTGATCCTGTTGCACTCCAAATAAGTTTTGCACTCTGTGTATTGTAAAGACTAAGCTGCAGACTTACGGCAGGTTCCCCGTCAATACCTGTTTTGTATCTCCATTCACTGATGCCACCGATAAAAAAATATGTTGAATGGTCTTCTTGTGCTGAGTCCTGCGCATCTTCAAGTGAATCTATCTTTTGATTGAGATGTGTTTTAAGATGATAGCCCTGTGCAAGTAAAACACCTTCTACTATATTTGTAGCACGCATACCGGCTCTTGGAGTGTCTGTATAGTTGTTTAACTCAAAGAGAGATATCTGAGCTGTTTGATTGCTGTCTGGAAGGTTATTTTTTGTATTTACAAGAGCAGTTGTTGAACAAGCTGTGAGCAGTATGATTGAAGTGATAATTGTTAAAAATGTTTTCATGGCTATAATATCCTCGTTTTGGAGAATATTATAGCACAAATTGTTCCTATATTTAGTTCATTGAAGCTATTGTAGAGAGCATCATAGCAAAGATATAAAAAAGTATAAGTCCGACAAAAATAACATAGACCCAAATAACCCATTGATTATAACCACCAACTTGGCGCATTGTCTCGATTCTTGTATCTATATCGTCAATGTTTGCTTCGATTTCTGCCTTTTTGTGCTTATAGCCTTTATAAATAAAGTAGGTAGAAAATCCACCGGCCAGTACTGTAACGAGCAGTCCTCCAATAAAAGGAATAACACCTGCAAAAAGTCCAATGAAAAAAAGTACTACTGCAGGAATATACTGTTTTCTGTAGAGTAAAAATGCCCATGTTCCAAAGAAAGCCCACCAGCTCCAGACCCATTTCATGGAATCTATGCCATTGATATTAAACTTGGAAAATGCCAACTGATACCATAGAGTTTTTTCCGGCTTGTTTATAAATGCCTCTATCATAGCATTCTCATACTCCTGTTCTGACATTTCTCTTGTCGTTGTTGCCTGCTGTTCTGCGACCTCTTGCGTTGTTTGTGTTGCTTCCACAAGCACCCCTTTAGTTAAATTTCACATATTGTAATGAAATAAATTAAAAAAGTCTAGGCTCAAGCGCTTTAATTTTGTAAGTTCTTCGGTGAATGTCGCAGTAACCATATTTTTGAATCATTTCTATGTGTAGTTTCGTCCCATAACCTTTGTGCTTCTCAAACTGATACTCAGGGTATTTTTTTGCCATCTCTAAAATATCCCTGTCATGTGTCACCTTCGCTAAAATAGAAGCAGCACTGACCTCCGGGATTTTTCCATCGGCTTTTATCATCGTCTGCAGACCTTTGACTCCGTAGGTGGAATTACCGTCAAAGAGGTACTCATCGGCGTTGAGGTTTTGCATTATCTCTTGAAGTCCCTGCGTGAGACACTGCGATATGCCTTGAGCATCTATCTGTTGTGCTGAGAACTTTACTATATGGTACTCTGCGTGAGGAGTGATTTGTGCATAGAGGCTCTCTCTTCTTTTCTCGCTGAGTTTTTTAGAGTCATTGAGCCCTTCTACCTTTTTTAGCAAGATACATCCTGCCATTACAAGGTCGCCTGCAAGTGGTCCGCGCCCTGCTTCATCTATGCCACATAGTGTTCCCATTTAATCTCCTAATGCCCAAATATCAAAAGGTATTATAGCTACCTTTGAGAGCGGATGTGAAATCGTTCCCTCTTTATTCATGGTGATAACGGTTATTTTTCTTACACCGTAACTAAAAAGAAAGGCTTCGATGCTCTCTAACTTCTTAAATAAACGGCGTTCATCTATAAAAGGCTTGCAAAGAAGAATCTCATCACTGTGAGGCAGATAAAAATCTATGCCATCTTCGTAGTAGCATACAGTTTTTGATTTTAAGAGTTCCAAAAAGACCATGTTTTCAAACAGACGGACAAAGTTCTTCTCTATACTCAGTGCAGACTTGAGGGAACTGTCGCAAAGATAGACTTTTTTGGTCGCTTTTGCATGTGCATATTTTTCAAGTAGATGAATATAGTTCTTCTCACGCAGGGCCTCAAAAGATCTGTAAAGTTTGTCTTTAGATATCTTACGACTCTGTTTGAGTCTTTCATAGAGTGTAAAAGCAGAGAGTTTCTGTGACATGAATTTCGCACAGAGTTTGATGATGTCAAACTCTACATCATTTAAACTTGCCTGTAGAATTTTTTGTAAGAAGATGATGCGCTCATCAACACTTATTGTTTGCATGACAGCAAATCCGCCGAGCTGTACAAAATGGTTGAGTGCGGAAGAGTCAAATTTATGCTCATAGGCTAAAAATTCTTCATAATCAAGTGGATAGAGCTGAATTGTCTCAAGAAAGGGCAGGTCATAATGAATCTCTGATGCAACAAGCAGCTGCGTGACATTAGCAAAGGCAAAGCCCTCTTTATAGTTGTCCAAAGCAAGCACATCAATCTTGTTTTTATTGCAAAAGGAGGGCAGGATTGCATTCAGTGCCTCTACATCTATACGGATGTCACTGCAGTTAATGTAGAGGTAGGAGTTTTTTTTGAGTGAAAGCAGATAGTTCTTTATCAGTTTTGTTTTTCCGCTCTGTGTGATACCGTTTATCTGGTATGATTTTTCATCAATAGAAGCTTTTCTCTGATGAAATTTTTCTAGCTGCAGCTCTGTTTTATAAAACTCTTCAAGTAAAATTTCCATTTTTTATCCATTTTTTTGTATAGTGTATTTTATCATTTCCTTATTAAAAGGAAATAAATTTTAAAGAATTTCCATTTTTACCCCCTAAAACCTTGAATATTGCAGAGAGATTGAGTATAATTCCGCTCCCTTAAATAGTTGGGCTAGGATCCAACGAGTTCTTTAGAAGGAAAATTATGGAAAAAATTCGTTTAAAATTGAAAGCTTACGATCATCGTGTACTTGATAGATCAGTAGCATCAATCGTAGAGGCTGTTAAGCGTACTGGCGCGGTAATCCGTGGTCCAATACCTTTACCAACAAAAATTCGTAAATATACTGT
>Ga0256829_1000649_pt1 | contig 33455 bp, 28 predicted proteins | sample 131447metaG_FD_185979 | JGI IMG/M metagenome (GOLD analysis project Ga0256829, IMG submission 185979) | Hydrothermal vent microbial communities from Lau Basin, Pacific Ocean - 131-447 | ecosystem: Environmental > Aquatic > Marine > Hydrothermal vents | place: Pacific Ocean: Lau Basin | collected... | reverse complement strand
GCCAGTTGGGAATTGGGCACATTGACCAGCGTACGGGCGAAGGTGCGGATATGGGTGGAACGGAAGCCGACCTGCTCGACCACGCCCTCAAATTCAGCGGTTTTAATCCAGTCTCCCACCACAAACGGGCGATCCACCAGAATCATAATCGAACCGAAGATATTGGCGATGGTGTCTTTGGCCGCCATGGCAACGGCGATACCACCGATGCCGAGCGAGGCGATCAGACCGGAAATGGAATAGCCCATATTTTGAGCCACCACCAGGATGGCGGTCATGACCAGAAATATTTTCGCTGTTTTGGCGATGAACGGCACCAGTTGATCGTCCAGAGATGATTCTGTCAGTTTGGCCCGGGCACTGAAATAGGCCGCCATACCCTCGGTGAGTCGCCATAAAAACCAAACGCCAATCACGATGGATACAATCCGACCCGCACTGTCTGCCAGCGCCATGATGGGAAAAGTATCTGCCGGAGGATTGAGCAGATGCACAGTGACAAGCAGCCCGACCACCAGCACCAGCATGCCTGCGGGCCGCTCGGCAGCCTCAAGCAACAGGTCATCCAGCTTGGTTTCAGTTCGTGCGGTGATCTTTTTGGCGATGGCGTGAAAAAACCGCACAATATAACGCTGGGCGACCACCGTGATAAACAGCGCCGCCAGCGCCAGCAACCAGTGCGTCACTGTGATATCCAGCAATCTGCTTTTTGCCATTTCTTCCCAGAGGTTTTGCATTGACGCCTCCATTTGTAGCCCGGTTGCCGGATTGTAACTGCAATATGAGACAGCGCCAGTATCCGCCCCTTTTTCAACACATCTTTTCCCGCTCATGTTTTCCGGCCATTGACGCTGACACTCGCTCTTTCTATGCTCGACTGCGTTGATTGGTAGACCTATGGATAAAGCGACCCGGAAACAGGGAGTCTGGATATGGCTGAAGCTGCATTACAGCATTTGATAGAAAACCACGATGCGCTGGCCGGGCTGATCGGCAAGCGTGTCCGCTATCTGGATGAAGAGTATGAAGTTACCGACCTGCTGCCGGAAGAGGGCTTGATGATCCTCTCCGCCGATAGCGGTTCAGATGTGCAGGAGGACAGCTATGGCCGACCACACCGGTTGGTGCCCAAACGTCAGAACCTGAAATTTCGCGACGCTGAAGGTTGCCCGAGCAGTATCTGGGATGAACTGGCCTTCCTCGATGGTCCACTGCTGCTCTAGGAGTCTGTCGGGCTTAGGGCCTCGGAAGAAATAAAATATCCAGTTTATGCGTAGGATAGAAGTTCGGATTCAAGGCGTAGAATCAGGCGCATAGCTTGGCTATGTAACTGATTTGGCAACGCAGAATACGGGCTTATAGACCAGCAGAATTGGATGGTTTATTTTTTCCGCGGCCCTTATGAAAAATCTACTGCGCAGCAGGGATAATGGACGCTCAGCCCAACGGCGCAAACAGAGCATCCAGTTCGGCTGCCGACCATAATGGTTTACCGCCCTCTTTCTGGTGGATGGCATTGGCCAGTGCCCGTTTGCGCTCCTGCAGTTCCAGAATCTTCTCCTCCACTGTGCCCTCGGTAATCAGTTTATAGACGAACACCGCCTTGTCCTGACCGATGCGATGGGCGCGGTCGGTGGCCTGCGCTTCTGCAGCCGGATTCCACCACGGATCGTAATGAATTACCGTATCGGCAGCGGTCAGATTCAGGCCCACGCCGCCAGCCTTGAGGCTGATCAGAAACAGCGGCACGTTACCATCCTGAAACGATTCAATCGGCGTCTGCCGATTTTTGGTCTGTCCGGTTAGTTTAACATAGCCAATTCCGCGCCGATTCACCTCCTCTTCAATCAAGCGCAGCATGGATGTAAACTGGGAAAACAGCAGCACCTTTCGCCCTTCCTCGATCATCTCGGGCAACATTTCCATCAGCATATCCAGCTTGGCAGATGCCGGCGGCTCGCCCTGCAAGCTATGCAGCAAACGCGGGTCGCAACATACCTGCCGCATTTTCAGAAGCGCATCGAGAACCACAATCTGGCTCTGCCCCGAACCCATGGTCGCCACCGCATCGCGCACCCGTTTCTGCATGGCAAGCCGCACGCTTTCATACAACTCCCGCTGCGCCCCCTCGACCTCAATCGTGCGGATAATTTCCGTTTTGGCCGGCAATTCCAGCGCCACTTCATCCTTGCCTCGCCTGAGCAGAAATGGGCGCAGGCGTACATTCAGCGCATCCTGCCGGGCGACATCGCCCTGTATCTCGATCGGTTTGCGAAATAATTTTGTAAAGCCACGCATATCATACAGGTAACCGGGCATCAGAAAATCGAACTGAGCCCACAATTCGCCCAGATGATTTTCCATCGGGGTGCCGGTCATGCACAGCTTGTGCCGGGCTGCCAGACGGCGTACCAGTTGCGACACCTTGGCTCTTGGATTTTTGATATATTGTGCCTCATCGAGAATCAACATGTGCCAGTTCTGCGCTTCCAGTATCTCAAAATCGCGCGCCAGCAACGGGTATGTCGTCAACACCAGATCGAAATCGGCCAGCTTCTCAAAGTTGCGAGCGCGTTCCGGGCCGTGCAATACCAACACCGATAGTCCGGGTGTAAATTTTTTGGCCTCGCTCCGCCAGTTATGCATCAGACTGGTCGGAGCCAGCACCAGAGCCGGATGCTCCAGCCGCCCCTGCTCTTTTTCGATTAAAATATGAGCCAGCGCCTGCACGGTTTTGCCTAAACCCATATCATCAGCCAAAATACCCGCCAATCCCATCTGGCGCAGCAACTGCATCCAGCTTAATCCCTCATGCTGATAATCGCGCAATTGTGCATGCAAGGATGTCGGTAGCTGGCAAACCGGCACCTTGCCGATATTCACCAGTTGCCGCATCTGTTTCAGCCAGGCGCTGGTTTGAATACGCACCGGCGCAGACGAGGCGTGCAAGCTCTCTTCCAGCGCCAGCATTTGCGGTGCGGAGAGTTGCACATCGCTTGTCTTGCCGCTGGCAAACACATCCATCATAAAGTGCAAAATATTGGCCACCATCTCCCCCGGCGCAGGCAATAATCGCCCATCCGACAAGGGTAGCGGGATATGCACTTTCTGTTTCAGCAGAGCCAGCGATTCCGCCTTCAACAAGGCCGGTTTACTGGCCACCCAACGCGCCAGCGCATCAATTAAATCAATCTCCTCGCCGCCAGCCAGCGTCACCATAAAGCTGGCCTCCCCCATCAAACTACCGCCCGCCGCCGCGCCGCCCTGCGCCAGATTCAGATCCCATGATTCGGCATGCTCGACCCTGAAACCAAAATCATCGGCCACCTCGATGCGAAAACCAGTCGTTTCCAGTTCGGGGATTTCATACAGCATCCACTCAGGCCAGCTATCATCACGGGCCAGTCCGAAGCTGTGATCCGGGAACCCGTCGGCAGCCGGCATATCCATGTCCATCCCGGCATGTGCCTGCATCGGATAGAGTCCTGCCGCATTCAGCGCATCAACCGCCTGCTGTTCGCAAGCCACATCACGCGCATAATCGATCACTTTATCGCCCTTGATGGTGCGCACCGGCTGCGGCTGACTGCAATAGGCTACCCGGCTGCCATCGTAATCGAACATCAGCTCCGCCACGTGATACGTTACGGGCGTCCGGTAACCCGGGCGCGGTGCAATCTTCACCGATTTCAGCTGTATCACTGCCAGCGGTTGCACTTGCCGGCGTACATGGCGTAGATGCACAGGCGCAGACACGCCGTCTGGCAGTTGCCTGTGCACCGCTTCGATCGCTTCATCAGAACAGTCCAGTTCAACAGCAGCGATATTGAGCAGGATTTCGGCTACGTCGGATGGTTGTCCGCTCTCCACCGGGCCGCAGAGCGTATGCTGGCTATCAATATACCAGGGCGGCGAAGTCGGTACGACGATGGTCGCATCCGGCACCTGCAAGGCGAGATGCTGATCGCCCATACTGTTTAACTGCCATGCCCATACGCCGCTACGCCGCTCTCCCCGTTTCAGGGCAGCCGCATCCTTTTTCTGCCAGTGGCAGCGGCCGCTGCCCAGCGCCTGTTTGAGAATTTTCAGGCCGTCAGAGCCTTTGATCCGGTAACCGTGCAGCGATGAAATCGAACGATCCGTCGCCACTTCCCGCAGAATGTTCTCATCCGTCGACAACACGAATTTTGGCACAGGATAGGTGAGAATATTGCCCGCCTCGTAAGGCTGATCTATGCCATAGCCGCCGGCTTTCAGAATACGGGCGGAGGCGAACTTCAGTCGCACATTTCGATCGCCATCGGCCTCCAGCAGATAGAGTAAACGCTGCTTAATATTTTCCGGATAATCCGTGGCTGCCGGACGTCCTTCATGTACCCTGTCGAGCATGCCCAGCCACATATTAAACGGCTGGGGCGTCGGTGTATCTGCTGCCGGCGTTTCGAACAGAGGATGCTGTTTATGCTGATTGAGCACCGCATGCAACACGGCCGCCACATGGGAGCAGTCGCGTTTTTTATCGCATGTACACTTGCTCTTCATCCGCTGCCCGGCCAGCCTCCTGATCAGCACGCTGTAGGACTGCGCATCGCTGCCCTGCACGGCACCGTGGATCAGCCTGCCGTCCTCTTCCACTTCGGTACTCAATACCCTGTGCTGTGAAAAATGGCTTCTGCCTCGCACGGATATATGTTTTCCAACCCATGTCTGGATCAATGATTCCGTAATCTCCGGAAAGTCAGGCATCGTTAATGTTTCCTTTCAGTGTCAGTATTTCATCCCGATGCGCCGCCGCATCCTCAAAACGCAGATCTGCCGCCGCTTCAGTCATCAGCCGTTCCAGTTCATGTATACGCGCTTCTCTCTCTGCCGGGCTGAGCGGTTCCGGCTCGGCCACTTCGGGAATATGTCCGTAATCCATCTCATACACCGAACCGAGAATATCCTTGATCTCCGATTTCACCGTTGCCGGCGTAATGCCGTGTTGTTCATTGTACGCCATCTGTTTTTCGCGTCGGCGTTCGGTCTCATGCATGGCGCGCTGCATCGAGCCTGTCACCTTGTCAGCATACAGAATCACATACCCTTCACTGTTACGCGCCGCCCGGCCAATGGTCTGGGTTAATGAGCGCTCCGAACGTAAAAAGCCCTCTTTATCGGCATCGAAAATAGCTACCAGCGCCACTTCCGGCAGGTCTAAGCCTTCGCGCAACAGGTTGATGCCGATTAATACATCGAATACGCCAAGGCGCAAATCGCGCAGAATCTCCATGCGCTCCACCGTATCGATATCGGAATGCAGATAGCGCACCTTCATACCGAGATTATTCAGATATTCAGACAGATCCTCAGCCATGCGTTTGGTCAGGCATGTCGCCAGAACACGAAAACCATGCGTAATCACTTGATTCGCTTCGGAAACGAAATCATCCACCTGCGTGGTGGCTGGTCGCACGGAAATGGCCGGATCAATCAATCCGGTCGGGCGGATAATCTGCTCCACCACCACGCCGCTGCACTGCTCCAGTTCATACGCCCCCGGCGTGGCCGACACATAGATGGACTGCCGCGCCACCGCCTCAAATTCGTGGAACTGCAATGGCCGGTTATCCAGCGCCGATGGCAGGCGAAAGCCGAAATCGACCAGCGTCTGCTTTCTTGATCTGTCCCCTTTGAACATGCCGCCAATCTGCGGCACGGTGACATGCGACTCATCCAGCATCACCAGCGCATTATTGGGCAGGTAGTCGAGCAGCGTCGGCGGCGCAAGGCCGGCCGGCCGACCAGTCAAGTGACGCGAATAATTTTCCACGCCGGTGCAGTAGCCCACCTCCTGGATCATCTCCAGATCAAAAATCGTGCGCTGCTGCAGCCGCTGCGCTTCCACCAACCTGTTCTGATCATGTAATTCTGCCAGCCGCTCGGCCAGCTCATCGCGGATAGCATCCATGGCCTTGAGTAACTGATCGCGCGGGGTGACAAAATGGCTTTTCGGAAACACTGTGTATTTATGCAGCACTTCGATCCGCTGACCAGTCAGCGGATCGAAGCGGGATATCGCATCGACATCATCACCGAAAAACTCGATCCGAATGGCAAAATCCTCGGCATGAGCCGGAAAGATTTCCAACACATCGCCGCGCAGACGAAATGTACCGCGATGGAAATCCATATCGTTGCGCTGATATTGCAGTTCGACCAGTTTATGGACGGCGGCGCGCTGATCAGTCTCACGCCCCACCTCGAAGTAGAGCAGCATGTCCGCATAGGCTTCCGGGCTGCCGAGTCCGTAAATACACGATACCGACGCCACAATGATCACATCCTCGCGCTCCAGCAGGGCGCGGGTGGAGGCATGGCGCATGCGATCAATCTGCTCATTGATGGAGGAGTCTTTCTCGATATAGGTGTCGCTGGACGGCACATAGGCCTCGGGCTGATAGTAATCGTAATAGGAGACAAAATACTCAACGGCATTATCAGGAAAGAACTGTTTGAATTCGCCATACAGCTGCGCCGCCAACGTCTTGTTCGGAGCCATAATCAGGGTTGGTTTCTGGGTACGCTCAATCACGCAGGCCATGGTATAGGTTTTGCCGGAGCCTGTGACGCCGAGCAGGGTCTGATGTTTTTGGCCACTGACGACGCCATCGACCAGCTCAGTAATCGCCTGCGGCTGATCGCCACGGGGCTTGAAATTTCCGGCAAGTTCAAAACGCATCGCGCGATGCTAACCCCGAGCAAGCGCGAATCCAGCACCAAGTTTGCAAATAAAAAGCGGAGGCTTCCGCCTCCGCTTTTTATTGCGCTGCAATTATCGGATTAGAACGGCCACCAATCCGGCATAATACGACTGCCCGACTCCGTTCCAGTGCCCGCGTGGCTGACACCGCGCTCTACTGCGTGCCGTTCGCCACGCGCCCTGTTGGCCAAAGGCAGGCGAAAATTATACCTACTGGGTGAAATTGATCACATTTTTCATTCCGCTTGCCTCTCTTGCATCAAGCAGACCCCGAATCTGCTGACTAAGAGCAGAAAACTGCACAGGCTTAGATAATACGGTGCAATACGGCAAACTCTCACCACGATCAAATACCTCATCTTTATCATATCCCGTTATAAATATTATTGGCAAGTCCGGTTTTAACTGCCTGAGGCGTCCGGCTAATTGAATGCCGCCGAGATGTGGCATTACTATATCCAGTATAGCAAGATTGATTTCATCCTGATGCGCTGTGAATATTTCAATGGCTTCCAGGCCATCCTCGGCCTGTAAAACATTGTACCCCATTGATTCCAGCACTTCGGATGTTGTCTCACGAATATTTGGCTCATCATCAGCCACCAGGATCAGCTCACTATAGCCCTCGGCGACCACCTCATCTTGCGCTGATTCGGATGCAATCTCTTCCGATTCCAGTAGCGGAATATAAAAATGGAACGTCGAACCTTCGCCTTCAACGCTCTCCATATTAATAAAGCCATCATGATTTTTGACTATGCCATATACCACCGCCAAGCCAAGGCCCGCTCCCTCGTTCACCGCCTTCGTGGTGAAAAACGGCTCGAACAGATGTTCAAATTGCTGTTCACGAATACCGCAACCATTATCTTGAACACTAAAATGGGCATAGCGACCAGCTATGAAATAAGGGTGATGTTTAATAAATTCATCATCGGTTTTAAATGCGTCGAGTGTGACAGTAATGCATGGGTCTGCTGCGCCTGCCAGCGCGTCGCGAGCATTGTTGATCAGGCTCAATAGTATTTGATGGATTTGGGTTTCATCCCCGTTGATTTGCAATGCATCACTGCAAATGTCCTGCTTAAATGTGATATTTTCAGGTACCGATGTGCGAATAAATTCCAGTGCTTGCCTAACGTATCGGCCTAGCACCATCCTTTTTCTTTTGGCTGTGTCCTTGCGCGAAAAGATGAGCAGCTGACTGATCATGCCAGCAGCACGGCTGGAAATCCGTTCAATATGAGAAAGCTTATTTATTACATCCGGCATCTCACCCGCAAGATCTTTGGCCAGGTAGAGATAGCCATCGATACTTGCCAGCATATTGTTGAAGTCATGAGCAATACCGCCGACCAGCGTGCCAAGAGCCTCCATTTTCCGAGCCTGAAAAAGCTGAATATCCTGACTTTCAGTTGCGCTTATATCGGCGCAGGAATCAACGAAATTAACAATTTCTCCGCCCGCATTGCTTATCACCTGATCAGGTTTAGCCGGCAATTCACCTGCTTTCTTTCTATCTGTAATGTCCTGAATGGTTCCGTGCATTTCAAATGGATTATTATTATCATCAAACCTCAGGGCGCCTAATCCATGAACCCATCTTTCTTCTCCCGTTGCCTGGTTGATTATCTTGTATTCCATATCAAACTTCTTATGTTGCACTAGAATATCTGCCTTCAGATAATCCGATATTGCTTCCCGAAAATCAGGATGAATAATATGCAGCCATCCATTGATATCTTTCCGGTAATTTTTGTCGATGCCAAAAAAGTTATCCAGACTTAAGGGACACGTCCAGAGATCCGCTTGTATGTCATAAATATAATAACCCAGTCTGGCTATCTTCTGTGCCTCTAGCAGCTTCTGCTTATCTTCACCTTCCTGTAAACATCGCTCTGTGAGTTTACGCTCGGTAATATCATCACCTACGCTCAGGATTGCCGGCTTGCCACCCAGACTGACTGTACTATTACGAAAATTAACCCAGCGGACCGGGCCATTTTTACGAACAACCTTTACATCATAACTTGTAGAGGCATTGCCACCGATGTGCGGGGGTTGGCTTCCTTGTTTAGCTTGACTGCGAAAATCTTTGTGGAGAATTCCCGAGAAAGGCATACATAGCAGTTCATCTTTTGAGTACCCGCTCAGAGTTTGCGCTTGCGTGTTAACATAGCATATACGATCATCCTGAGAAATGAGCACAGCCGATTCGATTGATTCGACAAGAGTTTGAATCCGCTGCATATCATCAGAAGCAAGTTTCTTGTGTGTGAGCGTTCCGTTTGACTCCATGCTCCCTCCTGAAAAAAGTAGGATAGTGCAGGATAAAAGTTCCACGTCAACATTAATATCCCGGGAGCCTCACCATTTTTTATTCCCAAACAGGCGGCGTGATTAATCCGGGGGGCTGGTAACGGCATTTGTCGTTTTGGCCTGTCAAAATAGTGGGAGGTGCTTGGCAGGTCAGACCTTCACATAGTGCAAAAACTGGCTGATGCGCCCGGCTTTGATGCCGCGCTGTTCGAATTTGGTGTGAGGCCGATCGGCATCGCGTTTAACAAAGCCGCCAAGACCAGCCACATTTTCAAGGCCCGGCGTGGCATCGAGAATATCACGCATCCATTCAGCCAGATCGGGTTTGTCCGATGCCAGCTTGATAAAACCGCCTGACTTCAGGCGACTGACCATAAGTGCAGCAAAATCTTTCTGAATGATACGACGCTTGTGATGACGCGCTTTTGGCCATGGGTCGGGGTGATTGATAAAAATACCGTCGAGTTGCTCCTCAGCAACTTGATGGGTCAAAACAAATTGAGCTGGCAACTGGGTGATCCGGCAGTGTTCGATCACGCCGGCATCTTCCAGCCTGCCTACCGCCTTGGCCACGCCGGGCAGATATATCTCCACGCCGATCAGTGCCCAGTCCGGATGCGTTGTAGCCAGATGCACCAGAAAATCGCCATTGCCAAAACCGATCTCCACCACAATCGGTGCAGCTGCCGGCAGGCTCGCTTCAGATAGCGTTTTCTCTTTTGGCAATCCGATTCTGGGCAGCCAGTGCAGCAGACGTGTCTCCTGACCTGTCGTTACAAAACCGTTTTTGCGCCCGTGCGTACGCATTTCATGTTGTGTAAACTGATCACGGAATTCTTTGGATAATCGCATGGCGGCAATGCTACGATGTGAAAGCATTATAGTACAAAATTTGAATCATGAGGGGATTCGCGTCAAGCTCTCGAACAAGCAAGCCAGGTGAAACAATGGGTGTTGCTTCACCTGGTGCGATAGTTTCATTCAAATCGTTAAAACAGGGAGTCTGTCATGCTGTTGAGCACAACACCATCGATCGAAGGCAAAAGCATTACCGAATACAGAGGCGTAGTAGTCGGCAAGGATGGCAGCATGATGATGGTCAGCGTCAGCGGCACTGCCGTCACATTATCCTAGCACACAAGACAAAATCAAAAGCATCTACCACATAGCTATACAGGGGTATTCCCTGGCGATCTTTGCGCCTTTGCGAGAGGCAGGGTTGAAAAGCAATAATCTCGCAGAGCCGCAAAGATCGCCAAGTTTTCCAGGGGGAATCAGGCGACGATGGAGACTTTGATTTCGGCGACCTGCTGTTCACCGCATAATCTGGCAATCAGTCGCAGGGCGAACGCAATCGCCGTGCCGGGGCCTCGGCTGGTGATCAGGAATTCATCTTCCACGACCGCCTCATCCACATATACGGACGAAGGCTGCAAAGCTTCCATTTCAGGCTGGCAGGCAGGGTATGAGGTCACCCGCCGGTTTTCCGTGATGCCGTAAGCGGCCAGCGCTGTCGGCGCAGCGCAGATAGCGGCAATCGACTTGCGTTCAGCCCGTAAACGCTGCACAACAGCCTTCACATTGGCATCGTCACGCAGCAGATGCGCATTGGGCAGGCCGCCAGGCAGCACCACCATATCCCAGCCCTGACCTGCTACATCGGCCAACGCCGCATCAGCGTTGATGCAGATGCCTGAACGACCTGTCACGGGTTGACCATCCAGGCTGGCCATGCAGACCATTACATCAGCGCGGCGCAGCAGATCAACGACCGCAACCATTTCTATCTCTTCAACACCTGTGGTGAATGGAACCAATACGTTTGTCATGATGATGCCTCCATAGTCCATGTGGCAGGAAATTCGCCAGTGGAGGCCCAGCCAAAGGCTTCCCCCATACGGGCGATCACTGCTGCCTGTCGCTGACTGACTTCACCCGCAAGCATAGCGGTAAAGTGTTCCCGCAACAGGTTTAAATTCTGCTGCGAACGAGGATAAACATCCAATCCGGCCGGCGGATATGAAACCTGACATATAGTATCGCCCTGCTGTCTGAGCAGCACCTTCTGACGATCTGCATACAGTTCCGGTTCACCTTCCGCGCCCATAAAAATCAGCGAGCGCGGTTGCCCCAGCAGTCTGTTCGCCATGGCCATATAATCGGCATAGGGGGTGTGAAAAAAACCGTTTAACTGGCCATCGCACCGGGCCGGATTGAGCAGACGCGCTACGGTGTTGCTGAAAGAGCGGATGCCGAGTTTCGGCCTGAGCATATAAATGCGACTCAGCTCCGGGCAGAGATCAGCCAGATCGGCATAGACGATGTGTTCACTGTTCAGGATGGTTGTCACCTCGGATAGCGAACCAGCTCGTTTGACGCCAGCCTGCTGCAGCACTTGCCAGGCTGTGATGCGGCCGTCGATATGTTCCGCGCCGTGGACGAATACCGGAATCCCTGCATCGCACGCCTGCATTGCGGCGGCGAGGTGGGCATGCGCAGCGCGCCGCTTACCGGCGTAGCAGGGCAGATCAATCGCTCCCGGCGGCGCTGTAAAAGAGCCAAATCCGGCAATGCAGGCACGTGCGGCATCGACAAAGCCGGCCAACTCCGTGCTGCTCTCGCCCTTCATGCGCTGGCCGATTAAAAATGCGCCCAGTTGCAATGGATCCGCATGTGGATCCAGCAGGGCCGAAAACACGCTTTCGGCCTCTGCCCTGCTCAGGTGTTCGGAGCCGTGTTTGCCGCGCGCAATGCGTTTAATGAACGGAGCAATATCCATCGCCGGCAACTATTTATGATTTCCGACAGTCGAGGGAATCAAATCACCTGAAGCCTGCATGGCGATGGCTTCCGGGTATCTCGAATAGTGATGGCGCACCGCAGCGGCAAGTTGCTGTTTCACATTGGCATCGATCAGCGCCGGAGCTGATGTCGGCGATGGCACTGCTAATACCGCGATCAGCGCTTCAAGCAACCGATCCTGCGGCTGCTGCATGCGAGGCACCCAGGAGCGCAGCAGTTCCCGATCCACGCTGGCTGGCAGCGAGCCCATAATGCCGACATCGTTCTGATCGTGCACCAGCAGGCCCGTCGTGGTGCCGCGATCAAGCGTTAGCACCTGGAAAAAATAGAGACTGTGATAGGCCAGTTGTCTGGCGCGCTCGGCATCGCTCGGCGCGGCCGCATGGCTCAAAGCGTCGGCGAGAATATCCAGATAGATGTCGATGGCGGCTTCACCCACCCGTTTGGCCAGCGCAAAATCGGCTTCGGCATCGCCGCTATTGAACTGCTCCAGATAGAAATGGGCTACGCCGCGGTGACGCTGCAGGGCAGGAATGAAAAAGTAGCGATCCCCCTGTGCACGCGCCGCCTCGAAATGCTCTGGCGCGGCGGACTGCAGGGCGGTCAGAAAGCGGTCGGTATGCCCGGTCTGCTCGATGGCCGGATTCAGATCGGCCATCATACGCCAGTAACCCGCACCGCTTTTCATCTCCGTCCAGCTGATATGGATATGCACCGATGGCGCCAGCGGGTGGCAGGGGTGCATGATGGTGGAGATGGCATTGGCCGAGCCGAGTTTTTTTTCCGGCAGGTCATCGTAGTGCACCTGCGACACATTGACCGAGCCGCGGCCGATCATATCCCCGTCCGCAGTTTCATAACGCACGCCGCCGCCATGCCTCCCGCCCGCACGGCACCATTGAACCGGCGTAAATCGCTGACTGCCGCCGAGATCGGCAGTCAGTTGTTCCAGTCCACTCACAAAGCGCTGTTGCAGGGATAAGACCAGTGTGTAGGCGCGAGTAGCGCTGGCGGATGCGGCGGCAATGCGTTTCATAGAGGGGAATCCTTTGAGATATTAGACTGTCCGGAATGCTGGCGGACGAATCGCTCCTGAGCATACACGTATTACCTCGGCATAGCCGAAACCAAACAGTCTTGAACCACAGTGTACACAGAGAGCACAGAGGAAGTCAAAAACATTAGTGATTTGTAACTGATATTCAGATCGCCCTGGAGGTGCGGCTTTAGTCGCGCATGAGAATCAGGTGTTTGCGCGACTGAAGTCACACCTCCGTGGGTTTTCTTATGATTATCGTATCGAGGTGAATTTCGCGCAAGGTGCTAATCCGGCAGCCAGCGCCGGATGATGCCGGCAAGCAGCAGGCCGGAGGTCAGCCCGATAGCATTGGCAGCCAGATCCAGCCATTCTCCATTGCGGTTCACATAGGGCTGAATCAGTTCAATCGCGCCGCTCCAGGCCAGAAAAAACAGCGCGATCCACAACCATTTTTCGGGACGACGCAGTGCTGCCGGCAATATCAGGGCGGTATAAGCGATATAGTGATGGAGTTTATCGTTTCCGGGCACATCGGGCAGGGATGAAATCGGCCACAGCGACAACGCCGTGATGGAGGTCAGCAACAGTGCGGAAATCGGCAGCCAATGGCCTCTGATTAAAACGAACAGCGGCCTCATCGGGTGGAAACCGATGCGCCTTCGCCGCGCGGATCGGAGATGCCGGTAACATGGCCGCTGTTTCGATCCAGCAGGATAGCCTGCATATTACCGTAGCGCCGCTTCATCTGTTTGAGCTGATGGCCGCGTCGTTTCAGCTCAGCAGCGACGGCATCGGAAAAGGCACCCGCCTCATATTGTACCACATCGGGCAGAAACTGGTGGTGAAAGCGCGGCGCACTCACCCAGTCTGCAGGCGGCGTCTCATCCCGCATGAAGCCAATCGATGCAAGCATGACCATGGAGATAATGCGCGAGCCGCCCGGCGTGCCGACGATAAAAGTGCGTTTCGGGCCGATCACGAAGGTCGGGGTCATGGACGAGAGCATGCGCTTGCCTGGAGCGACGGCATTGGCTTTGCCCTGCACCAGTCCGTAGGCGTTGGGTTGGCCGGGACGGGTGGCGAAATCGTCCATCTCATCGTTGAGAAGAATGCCGGTGGATGGCGACAGATAACCGGAGCCGAAACCATAGTTGATGGACAGGGTGGCGCTTACCATATTGCCTTCGCGATCAATGACCGAAAAATGGGTGGTGTCCACGCTGGCCCCGATTGGCTCGGCGAAGCCTTTCAATTGGGCAGATGGCGTGGTTTTGTGCATGCGGATGGAATCCCGCAGGGATTTCAGCCGCCTTGCATCCAGATAATCCGCCGGAATATGTACGAAATCCCTGTCGCCGAGATATCGGTTGCGGTCGCGATAGGCCCGTTTCATGCTCTCTATGAGCAGGTGGTCCCTGTCTGCCTTTGGCATCGATTTCAGATCATCATGTTTTAACTGTCCGAAGATATGCGCCAGTGTTAAACCACCGGATGAAGGCAGTGCGGCAGAGACAAAATGAAATCCCTGGTAATCAAACAGAACCGGTTGACGCTCAACAGCATGATAAGCGGCCAGATCAGCCTCCCGAATCAGGCCGCCGTCACGCTTCATATCGGCGACGAGCCGCCCGGCTGTTTCACCGCGATAGAATTCATCCGCACCGCCTTTGGCAAAGCGAGCAAGCGTGTCAGCCAAAGCAGGCTGCCGGATGATGTCGCCAGTTAAATACACACGCCGGGCGGCATCGTTCAACACCTTGCCACGCCAGTTCAGCATGCCTTTCAAACGTGGCGACACTGCAAAACCGTGTCTGGCGAATCGAATGGCCGGAGTGGTAATCTGCTTGCGTCCCAGCTTGCCATACTGACTGACCAGCCGATCAACGCCAGCGATTAAGCCCGGCACGCCGGCTGATTGCGGCCCATTGATACTCGATTGTGTTTTATATATTTCGCCTTTTCCTGCCAGTTTCGGTGCGGTTTCCCGCGCATCAATCATCACGTAGCGATGCGCTTTGGCAATGTAGAGGAGGAAAAAACCACCGCCGCCGATGCCGGAAGAGCCGGGCTCCAGCACGCCGAGCGCCAGCGCTATGGCTGCCGCCGCATCGAAGGCGTTGCCGCCTTTTTCAAGCATCGCAATGCCGGCCCTGGCAGCTGCCGGTTGGGCCGCGACCACCATGCCGCGTTGCGGCAGATTCGCATTGGCTGCAAGCGGCAGTAGCAATAGCGGCAAGATAAGAAAGATCAGATATTTCATATTCATATTTCTCGCTTTCGGAAGATTGCTACCGCAGCTTGAAGTCTGTTTTTTCAAACAGACGGTGAATGCCGGTAGGCAGGGCGTAGCTTTCGATGCATCGAACCCAGCGACCTGCGCCTGCAGGAGTGGCATCGGTAAGCAGCGGGTAGAGGTGTATGCGCCGGTGGGTGAGTTGGTGAATATGCGCCGGAGCTGAATCGGGCGCGCCTTCAAGCTCAATAATCGGCGGCGTCCATAGTCCGGCCCATATGCCGGAAGCCGGGCGCTGTCTCAGCCAGATGCCTTTTTGGGGGCATCTGTGAATCTGCACCTGCCAATGCACATGTCGGGCAGGCGCACTCCGTCGGGATTCAGCGCTATAATCAACCTGAAAAGCCGAAGCGCAATATGTCTGCACCGGGCAGGCGTTGCAGTCGGCGGATTTGGCAGCGCATACCGTAGCGCCCAGTTCCATCATGGCCTGATTCCAGTTGGCCGGTTGTCCAGATGTATCTATGCCTTGTTGTGCCAGTTGCCACAGAGCTTTGTCCGCCAGATTCAGCTTGCCATGCCACCGTTTTAGCACCCGTTTGACATTGCCATCCAGCACCGGCGTATTGGCCGCAAAGCAGAAAGAGTCGATGGCGCCGGCCGTGGAACGCCCAATCCCGGGCAGGGCCATGATGGCATCGAATGCGGCGGGAAATTTACCATCATGCACGCTAACGATCTGACGTGAGGTCTGATGCATCAAGCGGGCGCGGCGATAGTAACCCAGCCCCTCCCACCTTTTCAGTACATCATCGAGTGAGGCATCGGCCAGCGACCTGATATCCGGAAACTGATCAAACCAGCCCGGATAACGCGGCAACACTGTTTTCACCTGCGTCTGCTGCAACATGATTTCGGAAACCCAGATGCGATAGGGATCATGCGTCTGTCGCCACGGCAGATCGCGGCCATGCTCGCCATACCAGTCGAGCAATAATTTACATCTGGTGGAAAACAAAATGATCCTCAACCACTTCAAATGTCAGGTAGAAACTGACCCGATCCAGCCCCCATGATGAGGGTAGCACCTTGAATGGCGCCGCAGCTTGAATGGCCCTGATGGCGCTTTCATTGATTTGGGGAATCGGGCTCGGACGCAGGATTTCGATGCCGCCGAGCGAACCGTCATGTTCAATCGTCAGCTTCACCAGCGCCTGGCGGGCATCGGCAGGAAACTCATCATATTTAGCCTGACCCGGTCGCCACTGCTCTTCCAGCGCCCGCACCAGTGCATGCGCGTAAGGGGCATATTTCACCTGCCGCGTATTAATTGGAATATCTGCTTCACGGTTCAGCTTCTGCTTCATCCGCCGTTCGCGTTCGTAATTGCGGGAGAATTGTGACAAGGCCATGGCCGAAGGCATCAGGTTGGACAGTGTTGGTGTCTTTTTTACAGGCTTATGGCGCCTAATGACCGGTTTTCTTCTGATTGGTTTGTGTTTGACCGGTTTATGCCGCCTCTTTTTAACCTGATGAATATCCGGTACAGGGCTGCGTTTGGCCAGCATGCGCACCGGTTTCGGTTTGGCTGGCGGCGGCGGTGGCGTTTTCGGCTGTTTCGGAGCAGCGGGTCTGGGCTTGCGCGGTTGCCCGACCATCGGTGTTTTGGCCCGGCGGGTGAGCTGATCGTGGGCATTGCGACTACTGCCGACAGCATTCTGGTTGGCAATGGTGCGCGCATCCTTGACCGGCTTTTTGGCCGGTTTCTGTTTCTCATCCAGCAGTGTTACATCCATAATCTTCGGCTGGTTCTTTTTAGGATGCGGCTTCTCATGCTGCTTGGTGGTAATCAATACAGCCAACAGAATGTGGACGACAACCGCGGCGATGAACGCAACAGTGAATCGTCGCTGCTGGGGTTTGATGTTAATTTTTTTCATTGTTTTTTTTCATGGCCAAGGCGGCCAGCAATATAACCTGCCAGAGCGCCATTGATCCAGCCACTGATACAGGAGAGCAACAGCAGCGGCGGCAATGCATAGAACAGGGCCGGTTGCCGGATGAACAGATATTCGACGCTCATAAACTGGGCCAGCATGTGCGCGACTGCGCCGAGCAGACTGATGCCAACCAGGCTGATGCCCGGAATCCAGCGCCATGCGGCAATCATCACCGTGGCGGCGGTTAAGGCACCGGCCATGCTCATAACAAACGTCGGCGTGAACAGGGTGCCTATAAAAAAACTGCCGACAATGACGCGTCCAATGGCCAGAGACAGGGCGGCGCGCGGGCCCATCAGCGCAAGCGCCAGCAGTGTCACCAGATTTGCCAGTCCCGGCTTAAACCACGGGCCGAGGCTGGGCAGCGATGCCTCAAAGATATGCAAACCAATAGCCAGCATAAGTAGCGCTAACCAGCGGGCTGTCGATTCCAGTTGAGGCAGAGAAGGGCGAATGATTGCGGTATCCTGCAAGATTATTCGACCACCGCATCGAATGCGGTTTCGCCACGGCCTCGCAGCGCCACCAGTATGCGGTTGGGCACGCAGGCAACCATATCTCCGGCATGTTTGTGCGCGCCGGAGAGCACGCAGCGCTGCGTCGCGCACGGTGAAGAAACGATGCGTGCACCCTGCGCATCAATTACAATCTCGGAGATGCCCAGTTCACCTTTAGCCTGAAAGTGAATCGGCACCGCTCCCCGTTGTGGCAGCGGATAGGTCGCCAGCAGGGTGTCGGCATGATAAATATCGGCCACGACCGGCCCGGCGGCGACAGCGGCTTGAACCAGGTACCATGCCCCCACAATGCAGATCACTGAAGCCAGCAGTAACAGTCGGTCTGTCCATGTTCCTTTCAGGGCATGGCGCATACTTTGGCGCGGCGGCGAATAAGGCGTTAGGCTCGGCATGGCGCACATGGTAGCAGCAGTGAACATGAAACAAACAACGCGTTGGCCATGTGATCTGATGGAGGAGCTATGAACATATTGATTACCGGAGTAAATCGTGGCATCGGGCCGGGATTTGTCCGTCATTATCTGCTGCAAGGGCCTCGGTATGGGCCTGTTATCGCAACGATCCGGGGGCGCTTGCCGGTATGGATGCTGCCAACCTGCATCACATTATCTGGGATGTCGGCACAGATACAGCCCCGGTTGGCGACCTGCCCGATAGGATTGATCTGCTGATTAACAATTTCATTTAATTCAAACAGAGGGGAGAACTCATGCCGGACTCATTCAATATTCAGGATATTATCAACACTTACGTCATTCCATGGGGAGTTAACATTGTGATGGCTGTGGCGATCTTCGTGATTGGTCGCTGGATTGCCGGCGTGCTGTTGACTGTGGTCGACAAGATGCTCAAAAAAGCAGGCATGGATGATATGCTGGTCAGCTTTGTTCATTCTATTCTCAACGCAATGCTGCTGCTGTTCATTGTGATTGCATCGCTCGATCAACTTGGCGTGGATACCACCTCATTCATTGCCCTGATCGGTGCAGCCGGTCTGGCCGTTGGCCTGGCTCTGCAGGGCTCATTGCAGAACTTTGCTTCCGGCGTGCTGTTGATCGTATTCCGCCCGTTCAAGGTGGGCCATTTTATTGAAGCAGCCGGCGTATCGGGTGTGGTGGAAGAGATCGGTATTTTTTCAACCCGCATGAAAACCGGTGATAACCGCGAAATCATTGTGCCCAACGGGGCTATTTATGGCGGCACGATTACCAATAACTCCGCGCGCGATACCCGCCGTATCGATATGGTGTTTGGCATCGGTTATGATGATGATATTCGCAAGGCGAAAGAGATCATGCAGTCTATTCTGGATACCGATGAACGCGTGCTCAAAGAGCCCAAACCATTGATAGCCGTAGCTGAACTTGCTGATTCCAGCGTCAATTTTAATGTCCGTCCGTGGGTAAAATCCGGCAATTACTGGGGCGTGAAGTTCGATGTCACCGAAAAGATCAAACTGGCCTTCGATGACGCCGGCATCTCCATCCCCTATCCCCAGATGGACGTACACCTCGATCATCCCGAGTGAACCGGAGATGCGGCTTCAGCCGCGTTTGCTTGATTTGCGCGGCTAAAGCCGCACCTCCGGTTCATACGAAATTGTGCCATTGCTCTTTTTCTTGCCTTTCCTCTGCGTCGCCTGTGATGGGCAGGAGCAAGCCTTGGCATTACCAAGGCGCGATAGCTCAAAAAGAACGGGAACGGTCGGTAAAAAGGCTTTGACTTACTTTTTCGAACTCTGTTGAAGCAAACTTTCCAGGTCGACGACACTGGAAACCGGCAGGTTGCACTGGAAGTTTTCACAGACATAAGCGGTGACTGTTCCATGCCGGGTTTTCTGGCCTCTGGTGAACGGCGCGAGTTGTTCAATCTGCTTGTCATGCCATAAGACAACCGTATTGGGCCGGTAATGCTGACGAATAACAGCCAGCATCTTGTTCGCCGCATCCGAATGTTTGTCGCCGACCAGCACAATCTCTTTGCTCTTGCTATCGGCCATCAGTACAGCAGATAACAGATGCAGAACACCGGATGGGGCGCGTTCGGCAATGCCGGCAAAATGATCCACGACGGCTGCCGCTTCCGCCGCCAGTTCGGCATCGCCGGTCAGTCGGGATAAGCGTAGCAGATTGTTCATAGCTACTGCATTGCCCGAAGGCAAGGCACCATCGAATATTTCCATCGGCCGGGCAATCAGTTCATCACTGTTTGCGGCCAGATAAAAGCCACCATCTTTGCCCTTGAAATGGCTCAACATGATTTTATTCAGCTTTAGTGCCTCAGCCAGCCAGCGTGGTTCAAAACTGGCCTCGTAGAGCTCGGTCAGTCCCCACACCATAGACGTATAATCTTCCAGTTGCCCGGCGATTGCCGCGTTACCAGCGCGCCAGCGGTGCAACAGTTCACCGCTGTTATTACGCAAGTGGCCAAGTATAAAACCGGCAGCCTCGCTTGCTGCTTCCACATAGCGCGGCTCGCCCAGCAGACGCCCGGCCTGAGCTAGTGCGGCAATCGTCAAGCCATTCCAATCGGTTAATATTTTATCGTCACGGAAGGGACGAATGCGCTTGTCGCGGATGTTCAGTAATATTTTCCTGTCGGCTGCAAAGCTGGCGAGATCAATCGGGCCGGAACGATGCAGGATATTGGCACCGGTTTTTTGATGCGTGGCTTCATCAACAAAATTACCGTCTTCTTCCACACCATAGGCCTGCATAAAATCCTGTATATGTTTGGAATTAATACCATGTTTGCTGAGATCGGCTTGAATTTCTGCCGCGCTCCAGACATAAAATTTACCTTCCACACCTTCCGAGTCGGCATCCTCGGCAGAATAGAACGCGCCGCCGCTATCACGCATGTCACGCAGCAGATATTCAGCGATATCCCGTGCTGTGGAAGCAAAACTGGCGTTGCCGGTAGCCTGCCAGCCTTCGGTATAAGCCATCATCAGCATAGCCTGATCGTAGAGCATTTTTTCAAAGTGAGGCAGCAGCCAGTTGGTATCGGTGGAATAACGGTGAAAACCACCACCCATCTGATCATGGATGCCGCCGCGCTGCATGGCAATCAGTGTATTCGCGACCATCTTGATTGCTTCAGGCTTGTTTTTAAGCACGCCGTAGCGCAACAGAAACAGCAGCCGTTGCGCGGTCGGGAATTTCGGTGCATCACCAAAACCGCCGTGGCTGATATCGAATGTTTTGGCTGTTTGCTGGTACGCTTTGTCAATCAGGCCGATATCGATCTTGCCCGGTGCGGCCATGTCAATACTGTTGGCGACAGCGGTTCCAATCGATTCGGCCGATGCCTCAATACGGCTCCGATCCTGCTGCCACATGTCACCAATGCGCTCCGCCAGTTCAATCAGGCCCGGACGGCCAAAGCGGCTATGTTTGGGCAGATAGGTAGCGGCGTAGAACGGTTTTTTATCCGGCGTTAAGAACAGGTTCAGCGGCCAGCCGCCGGAGCCGTTGATCATCTGGGCGGCATGCATATAGACCGCATCAATATCCGGACGCTCTTCCCGATCCACCTTGATGGTGATGAAATAGCGATTTAACACTTCGGCCACAGCCGGATCTTCAAAGGATTCATGCTCCATCACATGACACCAGTGGCAAGTGGAATAGCCGATGGAGAGGAATATCGGTTTGTCCTCTAATCGAGCCAGCGAGAAGGCTTCCTCACCCCATGGACGCCAGTTGACCGGATTATGGGCATGCTGTTGCAGATAGGGACTGGATTCATGAATCAGGGCATTGGTGTATTTATATTGCGGTGCGCTGTGCTCGGCCATTGGCATCTCCTTGCTCCACGCCGGTTGACAGAGCGCGGCAAAAACTAGTAATCCGGTCAGCAAGCATGCTGACATTTTTATTATTATGTTGTAATTATTCAGCACTCCAACAGGTGAACCGCGAATGGACGCGGATAGACGCGAATAAAAATAAAAAATGTCAGGATGATTGAGGAATGCTAATAAAATGGCAGTTATTTTTCCCGTCATGTACTTCACATCCATATCTCACACACCGCATACACTCCTGATTTGGCTTTAAGGTTGTTAATTCGCGTTCATTAGCGTTTATTCGCGGTTCAAGGTTTTTCAATCTGACTCTCCTCAATGTTAGCCTTCTGAGCGTTATGTTTGCGTACTGCGAACGACAACGCTTCGCCCGGTTCATCATCGAGCGCAATCACCGAATGCCACACGCAGCGTTCCAGATCGCGCTGTGGCATCAGCAGCACATCGCCGGGCGTTAACAAGAAACCGTAACCGTGTTTGACCAATTGGCCGGTAAAGCTGGCCGAGCGATCCATGATCGCCTCGACCAGTTCATGATCGAATTCATCCATATAGGCAGACAGGGCGCATCGATCTGTCATCAGGGCATGCAATTGTTTGCGTGCATCGGTGTCGGGCAATAATCGTTCTATCTCATGGCAGTTATGCTTATCACCGACAAACCTGATCAGCTCATCCATCAGTATCTGCTTACCCAGTGCCAGCCAGAATGTACTGCCGCTAATTTGGCCGTAGACCACGCCGTCGTGACCGCGTTCGACATCGTGATGCATCTGGGCTCCGCCATTGGGCGCATTGAAATAGACAATCCTCTCGACAAATGCGGGCATACCACCCAGCACCGGTTTCAGCAGATCAATGATCACCCTGTTTTCAGTGATCACAGCCGATTCGGGGAAGATGGCATCGCATAAGCGACCAGCCCACTTCTGGCGGGCGGGATCGGCAGCTACATCTTCCATGCACTCCATGCCGAAGGAAAAACGGTAGCGCAACGATGCATCCGCCTCGATAAAGGAGAGCCATGACGCCTTGCACCAAAGTTCTTCCGCTACACAAGCGGTTTCCCCCTTGGCATTCACTTCCGCATCAAAATAGACCTTTTCAATGGCCTGCTCGTCATGCTCTTCAAAAGAGGACGCCACCAGTGGAAAGTGCGTGGACAAGCGGTCGCTGTATGGCTGCTGCTCCAGTAAGGGCGAGACTTCCGCCGTTTCCAGCGTGGTCTCCATCAGACGATGGGATTGTTCAACTTCAGCTTGCCATGGCTGCAAGTCGAGCAGCCCGGGCAGCATGATCGCCGCACCCGCTTGCCAGCATGAGGCAACCGTAGCGGCGTCCGGCATATCTGCTCGCCGCCCCTGCTCTACGGTCTGCACTATATAACCGAGTTCGCAACCGCGCCGCTGTAGCAGCAGCGCATCGGCCGTATCAGTCGGGGCTACAATATGATGCATAACGGCAGGCTTCTAGCGCGGCCCGGCCTGAAGCAGGGCGGGGGACGCCTCATCCTCAAACTGGGCGAAGGCCTCCTTAAAGCGACTGGCCAGTAACGTGGCAGACTTCAGGTAGGCATCATGATCACTCCAGGTAGCAATCGGATCCAGCGTTTCCGGCATTTTCAAACCGAAAATCGGATGGGTCTGGTAGGTGGCATGGTTCAGTTTGCCGCTCAGGGCGGCAGAGAGCAGCGTCCGCGTCAGATCAATATCCATGCGCTCACCCACGCCATAACCACCGCCGTTCCAGCCTGTATTGAGCAGCCAGCAGCTGACATTCCACTTTCTGATCTTTTCCCCCAGCATCTTGGCATATACGCAGGGGTGGCGCGCCATGAACGGTGCGCCGAAACAGGGGCTGAATGTCGCTTGCGGCTCGGTGATGCCGGCTTCTGTGCCGGGAATTTTGGCGGTATATCCGATCAGGAAATAGTACATCGCCTGTTCCGGTGTCAGTTTCGAAATTGCCGGCAAGACGCCGAAAGCATCGGCGGTAAGCATAATTATATTCCGGGGCGGGCCGCCGACACCGGGGTAAATCGCATTCTCAATGGCCTGAATCGGATAGGCGGCACGGGTATTCGGCGTCAAGGTAATATCATCGAAATCAACCCGCCGCGTGGCAGTATCCAGACCAACATTCTCCAGAATCGACCCGAAACGTTTGGTCGCCTCGTAAATCATAGGCTCCTTTTCTTCCGACAGATGTTCTACTTTAGCGTAACAGCCGCCTTCAAAATTGAATACAGCCGAATCGCTCCAGCCATGTTCATCATCGCCAATCAGTTTGCGTTCGGGATCGGATGACAGGGTTGTTTTACCGGTACCTGAGAGGCCAAAGAAAATCGCCACATCGTCCGGATCCTCGCCCATGTTGGCCGAGGCGTGCATCGGCAACACATCCTCCTCCGGCAGCAGATAATTCATGATCGTGAAGATGGATTTCTTGATCTCTCCGGCATAGGCCGTGCCGCCGATTAGCGCCAGGCGGCGGCCCATATGCAGAATCACGAAGGCTTCGGAGTGGGTGCCGTCCATGCTCGGCATAGCGTGGAAATGCGGCACATGAATCACGGTAAAGTCCGGCTCTCCGACCGCCAGCTCCCGACCGAGATCAACCGGGCGAACAAACATGGTGCGTGCAAACAGCGCATGCCAGGCATCCTGCGTGATCACGCGCACCGGTTTTTCGTATTGGCTATCGGCACCGACCAGGCAATCCTCGACATACACCTGCTTGCCTTCCATATAGTGGCGCACCCGCATCAACAAATCATCAAAACGGTTTTCAGGCATGGCGCGGTTGAATTCGCCCCACCACACCTTGTCATGACTGGATGGTTCATCGACGATAAACTTGTCTTTTACAGCTCGCCCGGTGAAGTGGCCGGTGCGCACCACCAGTGCGCCACGGTGGGCCAGGTGCCCTTCGCGATTATGGATGGCGTGCTCGTACAGGCTCGGCGAGGGCAGATTCCAGAAAATAGACTCCAGATTTTTCAGACCCAGATGGCCGCTAGCCAGTTCCTCGGTAATTTGTTGCATCATGTAAGGCATCGTATTCGTCCTCTTATGGTTTCACGCAGCGCTTCTATCTATCCGTTATACTGCGCTGATTAACTCCCAATTTTCTCTCTCTTTTGTCCAGAGGAGTCACCTTTCCAGCCGGTGAACCTACTGCAAGCAGAGCCGGCAAGTCCATGTGGAAAGAGGATATGCCAACGCGCATGCAAGCGTTGATGGCCCGTGCCGGGAACCTGTCGTTTGATCAGCCTCATCCATTACTGAAAGGCGTCTGGCAGCTGGTGCAGATGTAAGTAATGTCGTGCAATGCAGACCACCGCTGAGTATCGTCCACGTTAAACACTTTTTAGTGAAACCGTAAAAAAACTATTTACCACAGAGGACACAGAATGAAAGGCATCGCATATTTTATTTTGGCCATCATACTGTTTGGCGCTCAGGCTCAAATGGCATCCGCCATCACCCTGCATGCAGCAGGCTCCACCACCGTATTGCCGGTGGTTTCGACAGCAGCGAATGTGTATCACCGGCTGCATCCGAATGTCACCATCACTGTATCCGGCGGCGGCTCGGGCGTCGGCATCGCTTCGATGATTCAGCATACAGCCGACATCGGCATGGCTTCGCGCGACATTGATGCCGGGGAAGCCGCCAGACTGGGAGGCAAGGTGGATGTGCTGACCATCGCCAAAGATGCGGTGGCCGTGGTCGTCTCCAAAGCCGTGTATGTCGGCGGCGTGCATCAACTCTCGCTTAAACAGATCGCCGATATCTATCGTGGAAAGATTAAAAACTGGAGAACGCTTGGCGGCCCCGATGCGCAGATTTTTGTGATCGACAAGGAGGCCAGCCGTGGCACACGTCATGTGTTCGCAGAAGCGGTTCTCGGCGATGCGCATGCTCGCGCAGCCGGCGCTTCGGTGATTTCCGGCTCCAATAACGAGGAACAGGCGCTGGTGGCGCACAGCGATCAGGCCATCGGCATGTTATCCAATGCATGGCTAAATGACGCCGTGCGCGGCCTTGCCGTCGGCGAGGGAGACAAGGCGGTGCTACCGGATATTGAGCATGTGCGCGACGGCAGTTATCCGATCAGTCGCAGCCTGCATGTATTGTTACCCAAAAACGCATCTGCCGAGGCGCGCGACTTCGCCGATTTCCTGCTCTCGAAACAGGGGCAAGCCATTGTCAGAAAATCCGGTTATCTGTCCGTACGCTGATCATAGCATGTTTGTTTTTTGTCATGCCCGCGCCGTTGGAAATCTGCCCTGCAAAAAACAACAAACATGGATTCCCGCCTACGCGGGATTGACGAACTTCTGTCGAGTTTGAGATGTTGAACCTGTGGATGCGAGCCTCGGCATGGATCAGCCTGGTCGTCGTGATTCTGCTGCTGGGTTTTCTGGTGCAGCAATCGTGGCCGTACTGGCAGCAGTATGGTTTGGGCTCGTTTTTCTCCGGCGACTGGTATCCCTATGAATCGCTATTCGGCCTGGCTGCCGCCATCATCGGCAGCTTCTGGGCGGCGCTGATTGCACTGGCCATCGCTATCCCGACAGGTATAGCTGCGGCCGTGATGAGCACCGAAATCCTTTCCAGGCCGTGGCGCAGCTTAAGTCGTAGCGGCATGGAACTGCTGGCCGGTATCCCATCGGTGGTGTACGGATTGCTGGGCTTGTGGATTCTATTACCCTTTTTGCAATCGAGTCTACACCTGCTGACCGGCCACAATCTGCTGGCCGCCGGTCTGTTATTATCGGTGATGGTGCTGCCGACGATTATGGTGATGGCGCAGGATGCATTGTCCGAAGTCAGTGCCGGACAACGCGATGCTGCCGCCAGCCTCGGCATGGGGTGGAGCGAACGCCTGTGGCGCGTGTTATTGCCACAGGCATGGCCGGGCATCCGTTCCGGTATTTTGCTGGCACTGGGACGCGCGCTGGGCGAAACCATGGCGGTGATGCTGGTGGTCGGCTCCATGGATCACATTCCCGAACCGTTTTATAATCTGCTGTCACCGGCGCAGACGCTGACCTCGCGCATTGGCCGGGAAATCGGCGAGTCAGCCTTCGGTTCGATGCATTTTTCAGCCCTGATGGCCTGCGGCCTGCTGCTGGCATCTGTGACCATCACCATCAGCCTGCTGGCCCACCTGCGCACAGAAGATAATATCCGTGAAACCTAATGCAAAATGTACAAGAAATAAAAATCATAAAATCAAAAGATTCTCACCACAGAGTACACAGAGAACACAGAGGAAAAGCAGAGAAAACCAAAACATAAAGATTTTGACCTCCTCTGTGCTCTCTGTGTACTCTGTGGTTCAAGGTTTTCCTGTTTGTTCCGGCTATGCCGGGTCGGGTTTTCCTGGCGCTCTTGGCGTCTTGGCGAGAGGCAAGGTTGAAAAGCATTGATCTCGCAGAGCCGCAAAGCACGCAGAGGAGGCAAAACAGATTAGTCTCTTACGAAAAATACTTTGTACAAAATGTAGAAGGCGATTTGAAGGTTTTAAAATCAGTGTTCATTCGTGTTCATTCGTGGCTGGGGTTTTTAGACTTTGCAGTTTGGTTCCGGGTATGCTGAATTTGGAACATTGAGAGAGCATTTGAATGAGATTGGGAGAAAAAACTTGAACGAACGCCGCGCCAAAACATTCGTCATTATACTGGCGCTGCCGGCGCTGCTGCTGCCCGCTGCTTGCCTGTTATACATCCTGTTCAAAGGTGTTCCGGCGCTGGATTGGGCCATGCTCTTTGGCAGTAGCGAGGCGGCGGATGCATTCGGTAGCGTCACGACACTGTGGCCGCAAATTGCCGGTTCCCTGCTGTTGATGCTGGGCGCGTGCCTGCTGGCTGCGCCGGTAGCGCTGGGCGGCACGCTGTTTTATGCACTGACGGCCAGTGCGCGACAACGACAGGGTTTGCTGGGCATGATGCATCTGCTGGTCGGTATTCCTCCGATAGTGTATGGACTCTGCGGCCTGATTGTGCTGGTGCATCTGCTGCACTGGGGGATTAGCCTGCTCACCGGCATGGTAATTCTGGCGGTGATTATCCTGCCCATGTTGCTACTAAACAGCGTCAATGCCATTGCGCGTATTCCGAGCGAAAAAACCGAAGCCGCCCGCGCACTGGGTTTAAGTCACGGTCAACTGATCCGGCGCGTCTGGCTGCCCGCTGCATGGCCGGCGCTGATAACCGGATTACTGCTGGGTATGGCGCGCGCCTTGTCGGAAACCGCCCCCATTCTGTTTACGGCCACCGTATTTTCCGGCGTGGCATGGCCTGATTCGCTGTTTTCACCGGTCACCAGTTTGCAAACGCATATTTTTTATCTGGCGCAGGAAGGCGCCAATGCCCAGTCTGTCGATATTGCCTGGGCATCGGCTGTGATACTGGTTGCTCTGGTGACTGCGCTCAGTTTTAGCGCCTCAGCTTTGAGAAAGGTAAGGATGCACTGATGAACACACAGAAAAAAGCAGCTAGCCCGCCGGATATGAGATCAACGGTGCCGCAACCGGCAATCAAGCCAGAGAGAGAGCCTGGACTGAAAGTATCGGGTTTGAGTCTTGAACTCGGCGATGCACCCATTCTGCGCGATATCTCATTTTCTCTGCCGGATCGTGGTATCAGCATCCTGATCGGCCCGTCCGGCGCGGGCAAAAGCACGCTGCTACGCTGCCTTAATTTATTGCATCAATCATGGCAGGGCGATTTGCGCATCATGGGTCAGGATGTGCGCGCATGGACGGGAGGCGAAGATGCCTTACGTCGCACGGTTGGTCTGATTGCCCAGAAGCCGGCATTGTTTCCATGCTCAATTGCTCAGAATGTAGTTTTCGGACTGGGTAAAAAAGCCCGCAAGCAGGTTTCGGGTGAGCGCATCGAACAGGTATTACGGCAAGCCGCCCTGTGGGATGAAGTCAAAGGTCGCCTGAGCGAAGCTGCATCCACTCTGTCTGTCGGCCAGCAGCAACGCTTATGTATTGCCCGCGCACTGGCATTAGAGCCGGCCATGCTGTTGCTCGATGAACCCACCGCATCACTGGACCCCCGCTCCAAGCAGTGTATCGAAACATCCCTGCGCCAGATGGCAGAGCAGATGCCTGTGCTGTGCGTCACTCACGATATCGAGCAGGCCAAACGATTAGGCGGTCAGATTATTTTCATGTGTGATGGTCGCCTGATTGAATCGGGCGATAGCGACGATTTCTTTACCCGGCCCGAACGCATTGAAAGCCGAGAATTCCTGCGCTGGTCGGTCTGCGACTGCGGCTGATATGCATGGTGATATGTAATTATGCGTATGCTGTGGCCCAAAAAATGAGTCAAAATCTTTTCACCAACCTTGCCTACTTTTTTTGAGCTATCGCGCATTGATGCAACAAAAAAACAGAGACCAGATGGCAGTTTGTCTTTAATTTTTTTATCTGCGTTTATCCGCGTTCATCGGTGGTTCCTGCCTTTGACTTTCTCTGTAATATTTTTCGCAAGGTGCAATAGTTGTATGTAAAGGGGCGGGCAAGCTAGAGTTCAGCCATGACAGCACAACAATATGGCGCGCGAACGCGTATCAAGGTCTGTGGGATCACACGGCTGGAGGATGCTTTGACTGCATCCGGGCTGGGCGTGGATGCGGTCGGTTTTGTCTTTTATGACAAATCGCCGCGTTATATCGAGCCGACCAAGGCTGCCGCGATTATTCGCCAACTGCCGCCGTTCGTTTCCGCTGTCGGCCTGTTCGTCAATCCATCGCAGGATTTTATCGCACAGGTGCTGCAGACCGTGCCGCTCGGCGTGGTGCAGTTGCATGGCGATGAAACACCCGAATTCTGTGAAGCGCAGCGGCGACGGGTGCTAAAAGCGATTCATGTCTCCTGTGCGGACGATCTGAAATACGCTGCATCATTTAACTGTCCGATCCTGCTCGACGCCAAGCCACCGGGCGGTATTTATGGCGGCGCCGGCAAGGCATTCGACTGGTCGCTGCTCAAAAATTTCAGGCATGATTATCCGCTGTCGCTGGCTGGCGGTCTTACGGTCGACAGTGTGGCCAGGGCGGTGGCGCTGCGCCAGTGGTTTGCGCTGGATGTCTCCTCCGGCGTGGAGCAGTCGCCGGGCATCAAGGATGCCGAAAAAATGCGTGCCTTTGTCAACGCCGTGAATCTTTGCTGAACAAGGAGCCCTCTGTGAGTTCATCACGCCCGGGAAGTGATTTTGCTTCCATGTACGATCTGGAAATAACCCATGCGCCCGATGCCGGCGGCCATTTTGGTCGCTTCGGCGGTCGTTTTGCAGCCGAAACGCTCATGCAGCCGCTCAAGGAGATCGAAGCCGCCTTTTTTGAAGCGTGGGCTGATGATGCATTTCATGCCGAACGTCTGGACTTGCTGGAGCATTATGTCGGACGTGCCACGCCGCTGTATCATGCTGAACGCTTGTCCAATCAAAACGGCGGCGCACAAATTTATCTTAAACGCGAAGATTTGACCCACACCGGCGCCCATAAAATCAATAACACCATCGGTCAGGGGCTGCTGGCCCGACGCATGGAAAAAAAACGTGTCATTGCTGAAACCGGGGCAGGCCAGCATGGTGTCGCTACGGCTACAGTCGCCGCCATGTTTGGCATGAAATGCGATATTTATATGGGTCGTGAAGATATGGCCCGGCAGATGCCCAATGTGTTGAGAATGCGATTGCTCGGCGCCAAAGTCATTCCTGTCGATTCCGGCACGGCAACATTGAAAGATGCGGTCAATGAGGCGCTACGCAACTGGGTGGCAACCTGCGAAGACACCTTTTATATTTTTGGCACCGCCGCAGGCCCACACCCCTACCCGCTGCTGGTGCGTCAGTTTCATACTGTCATTGGTCAGGAAGCGCGGGCGCAGATTCTCAAACAGGCCGGTCGGCTCCCCGATGTGGCGGTGGCCTGTGTCGGCGGCGGCTCCAATGCCATGGGACTGTTGCATCCGTTCCGCGATGATGCAGCGGTGAAACTGGTGGCCGTGGAAGCTGCCGGCTACGGGCTAAAAACTGGCAAACACGCTGCTTCGCTGGCGGCCGGAAAAGCAGGCATCCTGCATGGCAATCTCACCTATCTGCTGGAAGATGACGAAGGTCAGGTGCAGCGCACGCACAGCATTTCCGCCGGACTGGATTATCCCGGCGTCGGCCCGGAACTGGCATTTATGCTGGAAGAGGGGCGTCTGCAACTGGATGCAGCGACCGACGAAGAGGCGATGGCGGCGCTGCAACTGCTGACCCGCAGCGAAGGCATTATCCCGGCGCTGGAATCCAGCCATGCGCTGGCAGCTGGCGCTCGTATTGCCCAATCCATGCGACAGGATCAGATCGTGATTATTAACCTCTCCGGTCGCGGCGATAAGGATATGGATACAGTCTTCAGACACCTGGGCTGGCTGGAGGATGCATCATGAGCAGGCGACTTACTGATCTGTTTGCACGCTGCAAAGCCGACAGTCGCGCTGCGCTTGTCGGCTATCTGACTGCCGGCGATCCCGATGTGGCGACCAGCCGCGCATTGCTGCTGGCGCTGGCCGACAAGTCCGACATTCTGGAAATTGGCATGCCATTTTCCGATCCGATGGCAGATGGCCCGGTGATTCAGGCAGCCAGCGAACGGGCGCTGGCGGCCGGCACGCATATCAATGACGTATTTGCTCTGACCCGAACCGTGCGCGATGCATATCCCGATCTCGGCATTGTGCTGATGGGCTATGCCAATGTGCCGTATGCCATGGGCTTCGATATCTTTGCGGAAAAAGCCAGCGCTGCCGGCGCCGATGCCGTCCTGATTGTCGATATTCCACCCGAAGAGGGGCATATCTGCGATGCAGCGTTCAAGGTACACGAGCTGGATCGTATTCTGTTGCTATCGCCGACATCCACCGATGAACGGATTCGGCTGGCCTGCGATAGCGGCAGCGGTTTTATCTATTATGTGTCGCTCACCGGCATTACCGGTGCCGACATGGGCGATGTCCGTCTGATTCAGCAAAAGGTGGCGCACATTCAGGCGATCAGCGCAGCAGCAGGCAATCAGATGCCTGTATGTGTCGGCTTCGGCGTGAAGACGCCCGCACAGGCAGCGCAGGTGGCGCGGTTTGCCGATGGCGTGGTGGTCGGCAGCCATTTTGTTGCCCGCATTGCCGACAGCGGCAGTAGTGATGAAACTCTGGCTGCCATCACAGCGTCTGCCAACCACATGCGCCGGGCTGTCCAGACTGCCACCGCAGGTACTGCCAGTTGAGAATCAAGGTACTCGGCTGTTACGGTGGCCAACTGCTGGGCTTCCGGCTGACCTCGCTGCTGGTCAATGATTCGATTCTGCTCGATGCCGGCGCGCCGACCCATGCGCTGTCGCTGGAGGAGCAGCACGGCATCCGCCATATCTGCCTGTCGCATACCCATCTCGATCATATCAAGGATATCGCTTTTCTGGCCGACAACCGTTCCCTCAAACGCCTGGGTGACAGCGCCGGCAGTAGCGATAACAGAACCATCACGGTTCATAGCCTGGCAGAAAATAACCGGGTGCTGAAACAGCATTTTTTCAATGATCTGATCTGGCCGGATTTTACCCAAATTCCAAATCGGGAGGATGCCATTCTGCGGCTCACCGATATTGAGCCGGAAAGCCCTTTCGACATTGACGGCGTGCGCATCACGGCGATTCGTGTCAATCATCCGGTTCCCTGCACGGGATTTTTGCTCGACAGGGGTGGCAAGCAGGTGATTTATACTGCCGATACAGGCAATACTGATCGCATCTGGCAAATCGCCAATGCCCAGCCCAATCTGAAAGCGATCATCATGGACTGTTCATTTCCTAATGCCTATCAGCATCTGGCCGATATCAGCGGCCACCTGACGCCGAATGGCATGATGAAGGATCTGAAAAAACTGGAACAACTTGGTAGTATGCCGGTTTATCTGTACCATATGAAGCCAGAATCGCTGAACATTATGGCTGCCGAAGTCGAGGCGCTGGATGTACCGCATCTGCGCATGCTGACGCAGGTGGATGAATTACTGATTTAATGACTTCGAAAAAAGTCATCAGAGCACCCATGAATGGGTGCGAAAATTAACGCATTGCATCGCAAGTGATTGATTAGAGAAAGAGGTCTGCTAATTTATGAGCTGGTTTACACGTCTGATTGAAGCGCCGAAGAATATCCTGAAATCCAGCGATGCCGGTTCGCCGGAAGGCTTGTGGGTGAAATGCCCCAATTGCTCCGACGCCTTGTACAACAAGGAGCTCGAACGCAATGGCATGGTCTGTTCAAAATGCGATCATCATTTGCGCATGTCGGCCCTGCAACGTGCCGAACTGCTGTTTGATGCGGAGAGCTTTGAAGAAAAAGACAGGGAGCTTCGTTCGGAAGACCCGCTGAATTTCAGGGACAAGAAAAAATACAAAGATCGCACCCGCGACGCCGCCAAAAAAACCGGCCCCGAAGATGCCATCCGTAATTATCTCGGTGATATTCATGGCCACACCCTGTCCGCCTCCATTTTTGAATTCAGCTACATGGGCGGCAGTATGGGTTCCGTTGCGGGCGAAAAGATCGTGCGCGGTATGGAGCATGCCATGGAAAGAAATTGCCCTTATCTGCTGGTCGCTGCATCCGGCGGCGCGCGCATGCAGGAGGGCGTGTTATCGTTAATGCAAATGGCCAAAACATCGGCTGCGGTCAACAGGCTCAATGATGCCCGCCTGCCCTTTATCTGCCTGTTGACCGATCCGACCATGGGCGGCGTATCGGCTTCGGTAGCCTGGCTGGGTGATGTGATTATTGCCGAACCCAAAGCCCTGATCGGCTTCGCCGGGCCGCGCGTCATCCAGGAAACGGTCGGCGAAACCTTGCCGGACGGCTTCCAGCGCTCCGAGTTCCTGCTCGAACACGGCCTCATCGACGCGGTCGTGGATCGCCGTGAACTGC